>SMTZ1_10003070_pt1 | contig 16818 bp, 11 predicted proteins | sample DeeMarSWOR136_30_FD_25667 | JGI IMG/M metagenome (IMG submission 25667)
AGGAGCAGTGGGCGGTACGTTTGAATACGATCGCTACATTTGGGTAGCTCCTACTGCGATGCCGTGGCCGCCTGTTAGCCAGCCGGACATCAAGCCCATCGGAGACAACAACGGCCATGCTACCTATGTGTCATTCACCGATTGCCACTATTGTTGTGGCTTCTGGAGATCTCCTTTTGGTGATGATCAAGGGACTAATTCGGGAGCTGGAGGCGAAAGTTCCGATGATTGTTGCTTGAACACCGGCAGATGGGCCAAAATCAAGATGTGCTATGACACTTTGGTTACCACCTCCAAGGAGCATCTGACAGTGATGTGGTGGGATTGTAAAACAGGCCAATTTAAGTATGACGATATCGCCTTAGACATCTTGGGAGTGGAAGGATTCAACACCGAACAGCACTATGTTGAGTTCGCTACCACCTGCCTGGATGGTCCATTTGCGGTGGTGGAGATTCTGGAGCGTCCGTGCGAGGGCACCATCGTGGTGAGCGTGAAGCAGCAGGATCTATATCCTTACTACAACGGATACACAAGCACCAAGCCTAGATTGACCGGTTACATCGGTGACAATCATCCAGAAGGGACGTCATGGATCGATCGATCCAGCATAAAGTTCAAACTGGATCTCCTTGAGCCCGGTGATCTGATCACCATCTACGATGGAGGCCAATGGGCTGATGGCTTTGGCTCTTTCCCTTATTCGGGTTACGATACAACCTCTGGAATTTTCAGAGCAGGCTGGAGCGCCGGGGTTTATCCCTACGATAACCCGGCTAATCCGCTGCCAGGGGGCGATCATATCGCCACACTCACCGCCCAGAACAAGAACCATCAGACCTGCACCGATACCGTGCACTTCATGGTAGATGCCACCCCACCGCTCGTCATCTTCGAGCAGAAGTGTCTGGGAATACCTCCGGAGTTTGACATAGTCATAATTGACCGCGAATCGGGTGTGAACAGAGATTCAGTCTACGTGAGGTTTGCCGGTAATGACCTGAATCCGTCCCAGCTGGCATCAATGTGGGTCAACGACACCCTCTTGCACGTCAAATGGCCCTACTCAGTTTCTGGTGGAATTCGTGAAGCGAGGGTATGGAACGGAAGTTCTACGAGCCACGGGCCAGTAGATATGGTGGGTAATTGGTCGACTGCCCTCAAGCATGATTACCAGGTAGACGCTACCGCGCCCCACATTTCTTTGGTCAAGAACAGCTATCGTTACCGCCGACCGGTTCTATTTAATGTTTGGGATGATGGCGGGTGTGGACTCTACAAGATCATGTTTGATGAGTGCACCACCAGTCCGACCGGCGGATGCACACCGGCACCGGAGGAATCGCTGGTTTACGATCCCCAGACTGAGATTCTGCGCTACTATCCACCGACCAGTGGAGCTTGGATTCAGGCGACGGTCAAAGACTCGGCTCATAATACCACATTCCTGGATTCGATCTACTGCGTGGAGGACTACGATCCACCCATGGTCACCTTTGTTCGCGGCTATAATGGGTATCATGTGGGTCCGAATCCGACCATCAAGTTCGTGGTCACCGATGGTGTGGCTGGAGTGGACTGGGAGACGGTCAATGCGACGATATCTGGCTGTGGTAGCGGCCAGTGTTCCTATCCGTGGACTGAGGTTCTGAACCATATGCAGAATGACACCGTGACCCTCTCTTGTGAAATGGAGTGCAGTGATAGTAATTCGTTCACAGTCTCGGTTTATTGGAGTGGGAACTGGGGTCCGGCTGACAAGGGCGGGAATTATGGCAGCAAGGCGTCTTGGACTTACAAGGTGGATAAGGCTGGTCCTTCCATCACCCTGAAGACCCCATCAGACAGCCTGTGCTACCCACCGCTTGAGTTTGAGATCAAGGATAGCAAGTCCGGGCTTGCCACCATCTATGTGTATGAGGACAGCAGTCTGGTTACTGAAGATACCACCCTCACTCCGGACCCGCACATTCCATACTGGTGGAGATACTATCCTTCTGCTGGAGTGAGCAGGCTGGACTTGGTAGCGGTGGACAGTCTGGGCAATGAGACCCATTATGGTATGGAGATCAAGGACGACTGCACGCCACCTACGGTCGCCTTCGGTGGTGGATACGTCTCGTGTGAGAACCCAACCGTCTCCATCGAGATAACCGACGATGCCAGTGGGGTGGATTGGAGCAGCGTGCACGTCGATTTCTACACCTCCACCTACCGACTGCAGACCTTCTATCCAGAGGATCTGGCCGACCTAAGAGTAGGAGACGTCATAACCGTGACTGCAGATGGGGATCTATTCAGTCTCTCTGACGGCAGCCTATTGGATGTGGTGGTTTACTCCTACAAGACCTCAGGAACTGGCTACAGCAGGGGACCCGTGGATTCGTCCGGCAACTGGACCGAGACCATGTGGATTCACAAGCAGTATTTTGTAGACTGCAAAGGTCCGGCAATGTCGCTTCTGACGAAGAGCTACGATTCACCGGTCAAGGTCAAGGTCGAGGATAACCGCTCCGGAGTGGATGCCAACTCGTTTGTGATCACGGAAAATGGCAACGAGGTAACGTCATACTCCTACGATGCCTCAACCGGAGTCTTGAGCTTCACGCCAACTCTTGGCACCAAGACCCAGGTGCACATAAGCGCCAGCGATAACGTGGGCAACATTGGATTCCTGTCATACCACAACTATGATAACGATTCTAAAGGCCCCACATTCAGTTTTGCTTCCAAGTATAAGACCGACGGGAACATCATGTATACCACAGAGGTTCCTGTGAAGATAAAGGTCGCGGACGCTGCCTCAGGTATCGATTGGAACAGCCTGGTGCTTAAGGTGGACGGCGAGGAAATGTTCTATTATGAATCCGAGTGCGAGTCCTTGATAGTTGAGCAGGATCAGGGTCTGGTGGAGTACTTCCCTGGAGCTGGGCGCAAACAGATCGTGATCACGATAACGGATAACGCTGGCAACATATCGGATCCGTTTATCTTCTGGACTGAGGCTGGCGAGCTTTTCCTCACCGATGTGGAGCATGGCCCGCATAACTACCCGAATCCATTTGATCCACGAGAGAGGTACACGACCATAATTCTTGGATTAAGCAAGTCAGCTGAGGTTACCGCCAAGATCTATGACTTCGCCGGTGAGTTCGTGCGAACCTTGGTCAGAGATGAGTGGATTTCGCCGCCTGGGAAGTTATATTGGGATGGTAAGACGGAAGACGGAGAAACCGAGGTTGGCAACGGTACCTATCTGTGCCACATCAAAGCTCGAGATCCAGAGACCTCCAAGACCGTGACAGCAGTAATAAAGATTACGGTGCTGAAGGAAGATAAATAAAGTTTCGAGGGAGGGTGCCCGAGGGGCACCCTCCCAGAAAAAAAGAAACTTTGTTAATTCTTTGGTGAAAGGAGAAGATAGAAAAATGTTAAACAAAACAACAAAATTCCTAGTGGTCTTTTGCCTGCTGTCAGTGATGTGCTCAACCGGTGCCTGGGCTGATGACAATCACCTGCTTCCCATGTTGAGGATGGGAGTGGATGCACGCGCTCTGGCCATGGGTGGTGCCTACGTTGCCGAGGCCAGCGACGCTTCTGCCGGATACTGGAACCCAGCGGGATTGGCGGACATCGAAATGGCGAGTTTGACCGCCATGTACTCTGCGGATATGTCTTTTGACCGCAGTTATAACTACTTCGCTTTTGGATACACCTTTGATTTCGGAACCATCGGCATATCATGGCTCAATGCGGGGATAAAAGACATATTGAAATTTGGCGACTCGCCTGATGACTACCAAGGCACCTTCAAGGATATGAACAATGTCTTTTTGCTCTCCTATGCCTACAAGTATCCTGATAAGGAATTCGCAGTGGGCGGAAGCTTTAAAATAGTCAATCAGAAGATTGATGATTACAACAAAACCGGAGTTGGCGGAGACGTCGGCTTTAAGTTTCGCGCCACTGATAATGCGGCCGTAGGCGTAATAGTGAGAGACCTCGGGACCCAGGTGGACGGTTGGACCGTTCCCGCCAGCATCCAGGCCGGAGTGGCCATTTATCCCATGGAGGGTTTCAGCTTCCCGGTTGATGTGACCAAAACCTTTCGCAGAGGCGATATGGCCTACCATATGGGCGGTGAATACATGTACGAGTTCTGTCCAGACTATTGGGCCAAAGTCAGAGCTGGGGTCAACGACGGCAGGTTTGCCATAGGGACCGGGTTTCAGTTCTCCAAGGTCATGATTGACTACGGGTACGTGGTTGAAAAGCAACAATTCATGAACGAGAACCACAAGATCTCACTGTCAGTGGAGTTCTAAGTAATTTTTGCCCATTCGGGCGAGAACACTAGGAAAAAATGTAAAAGCCCTGCCAAAAACGGCGGGGCTTTTATTTTCTTCAATTGATTAATTCCAACAGACTAAACGGATTAAGAGGACTAAGGTCTGTCTTCATTGTAGGGGTTGAATTTATGATACCTTACTGCTTTGTGCCTCTCAATTTTTGAAGGGAGGGATGAATGAGATAAAAAAAATTCTGAAACCATTTCACGTCCATTTATTTGCTTGCTTTTTGGGCTGTTGATTCTTAGATTATATGGTGATTTTTTTATGAAATTCACTCGTGTAGTGGAAATTTCGGGATTCCACCCAGATGCTGATGCGACTTTTAACAGCGAAGGAAAGATAAGGAGGATAGTATGGAATTCAGAGTTTATAAACTGCCGATGCCGGAGAAGACCAATGTGATCGTGGGACAGACCCATTTTATCAAGACAGCTGAGGATTTATATGAGATCCTGGTTGGTTCCGTCCCGGGGATGAAGTTTGGTCTGGCGTTCTGTGAGGCTTCGGGACCATGTCTGGTCAGGTCTGAAGGCAACGAGACAGAGTTAAAAAAATTGGCTACCCAAACCGCTTTTGACATAGGTGCAGGTCACACATTCGTGATCTACATAAGAGGTGCCTATCCCATCAATGTGCTCAAAGCAGTCCAGAATTGTCCTGAGGTTTGTGTAGTCTTTTGTGCCACCGCTAATCCGGTGCAAGTGATTATTGGTGAAACAGAACAGGGGAGAGGAATTTTGGGGGTGGTTGACGGCTTCATCCCTAAAAGGATAGAAACTGACGAAGAGGTTAAAGAAAGGAAACACTTTTTGAGAAGAATAGGATATAAGCTATAATTGGTTCAAAGATTACAAGGTTCAGAAGTTCATAGGTTCAAGGGTTTAAAAGTTTAGGGTCTGAGGTTCATGATCGAGTATCAAAATGGAATACATATAACAGGAACCGGGCTGTGGTTGGATGCGAAAAGAGGTGTCGATTTTTCCTTTGTATCCCATGCCCATATTGATCACGCAGTAAGACATAAGGAGATTTTAGCTACCAAAGAGACGGCAAGACTATATGAGCATCGCTTCGGGAAAGCGAAATTCAATATCCTGGAGTACAATCAACCTAAAAGGTTTAGCCGCAAATTTAAGTCCCATTCCGGAATAAAGGTTGAGCTCTTCCCTTCAGGTCACATCCTGGGTGGAGCCCAAATTCTTCTGGAAATGGGAGGAATAAGGATAGTTTATACCGGAGATTTCAAGCTGCGCAAGTGCTTGACCGCCAAAAAAGCTGAGGTGAAGAGGTGCGATATTTTGATCATGGAATCCACCTTTGGGCTGCCGCGCTACATCTTTCCTGACCGAAACGAAATTACAGAAGAGATTACGGCATTTGTGGAGCGGGCTTTCTCTTTAGGTGAAGTTCCCATCTTTTTGGCTTATTCTTTGGGCAAAGCTCAAGAGATAATGAAGATATTGGGAAATAGGGGATATAAGATCAGTGTTCATGGCACAATATTTAAGCTGGCCAAGATATATGAGGAGCTCGGGATAAAATTCAAAAATTACAGGCCTTATAAAGCAGGAGATTTGGAGGGAAGAGTGTTGATTGTCCCTCCCTGGGTGAGAGGTTCTGCTATGATCAAAAGCATTCCCAGAAAAAGAATGGCAGTCTTAACTGGATGGGCTTTAGATTCCGGGATCAGAAATCTCTTCGGGACAGATGATGCTTTTCCTTTAAGCGATCATGCCGATTTTTCCGAGCTTATGGAATATGCCAGATTGGCTGAGCCCAAAAAAATTTACACGATGCATGGTTTCTCGGAGTTTCCAGAATTTTTGAGAAAAGAGGGATTTGACGCCGAACAGCTCAAGGAGACGACTCAAGTTAGAAACAACTTCAGCAAGGAGCTTTTGCTAAATTATGATTTATTTGTCAAGGCTTGAAAATCATCTTTTTAGAAATTCGGTCAATAGTCTTCCGAAACAGCCAACCACACCGTAGAGAGTTATAAGGGCGATCCAATATTAAACTCTTTATTTTTGAGTTTAAGCACTACAAATGTAAGAGAAAACAGGCTCTTTGAGAAGAATCAATGGTTCTGAATCATTCAAAAGCTTTTCCTGGGTAATTTTTTCAGGATTTCATTTATAGGAGTTAACTCTAACAAGCATCGACTCCCTTTTGCCTTATTTCTGGGAAAGGTAAGTAATGGATGAAAAAAAGCCTAAAGTTGTAGTGGTTATGCCGGCTTATAATGCTGCCAAGACCTTAAACGTCACCTATAGAAATATACCCATGGATTTAATAGATGAGGTAATAATGGTGGACGATGCCTCAATAGACGAGACCGTGAAGATCGCTAAGACCTTAAACATGAAACTTATTACCCATCCTCACAATGTGGGGTATGGGGGGAACCAGAAGACCTGCTATATGGAGGCTTTGAGGGATGGGGCTGACATAGTGATTATGCTTCATCCAGATGGGCAATACGATCCCAGCTTTATTCCCCAAATCATTGAGCCAATAAAAAAAGATCAGGCGGATATGGTGTTAGGCTCCAGACTTATAATTAAAGGTTCTGCCCTTAAAGGCGGAATGCCCATATATAAGTTTGTCGCCAACCGAATCTTAACCACTATCGAGAATTTCATATTAAGGGAGAAGTTTTCAGAACTTCACACCGGCTACAGGGCTTACAGTCGAGAGTTTTTGGAGAAAGTTCCCTTCCTGCGGAATTCCAACGATTTCGTTTTCGATAGCCAGATAATTGCACAGGCAGTGGGGTTTGGAATGAGGATAGCCGAGGTGTCGGTTACTACTAAGTACTTCAAAGAGGCTTCTTCGGTCAACCTTAGAGTATCCCTGATTTATGGTATCAAGACTTTATGGACCATGTTGAGATTTTTTCTACATAAAAATCGTATTTTAAAATGCCGACGATTTAATCCGTGACCCGAAATCCTTCCGGCAGGTAGTAGACACTGTAGTAAAGACAGACCCTGGCTATTCTCAAGCTTTTGAGGTTGGTTTGGCCAAGAAGAAGAAAAGCAAAAAAAGAGAAAAACCTTCAAAGGTTGAAAAAAAAGAGTTCGATTTTTTTTCTTCCCCTTATATTAACTATTTTCTTTTAGCTGTAATTTTACTTTTTTCTCTGTACCTGCGTCTTGATCACCTAAATGCAGATCCTCCTTTGAATCTTTCCTGGAGCTTAGGCCCCTTTACTGATGAAGGTCATGTGACCATCAATGCCCGGAACAAGCTTTTTTTCGGCGAGTGGAGACTGGATGATTTTTTCCGAATGGGCATCTCTTCCTTGGTCACTTTCTTAACTTATCTGGTTTTCAAGATCTTTGGATATGGATTTGCCCAGGCCCGGTGCATCCCCATCCTTTTTAGCCTTTCCACTTTGTTTTTGTTGTTTCTGGTGATCAAAAGGGAAAAAATGACAAAGTATGCTCTTTTGAGTGTCTTTCTTTTGGGTTTTAACTTCGTTTATCTTATGCATAATCGCTTAGCTTTAGAAGAGACGGATATGCTTTTTTTCGTGATTTTGAGCATATATTTCTGGCAGCTGGGAAAAGAAAAAGAGATCTTCTATGTTTTTGCCGGACTGTCTTTAGGTATTGCAACTTTCTTTGTCAAGATATTGGGTCTGTTTTTCATTCCCATCCTGATCTTAGATTTCATTAGACTAAAATGGAGCTTTCTTTTCAAAAACTTCAAACTGTCAAGATTTAAACCACTCTATTATCTTGCATTGGGTTTTGGCCTGGTGCTTTTAGGTTGGATTGTTCTTATCTTTCTTCCCTTCAAATCTGATGTATTAAATTACATCATCGCCAATACACTCAAATCTCCCGCTGGAAAACCTGAAACGATTTTCGAATTTATCGAAAACTCTCTGACGTTGGGAACTTCGGATAGGCTTTTTGCAAGGATGCCCTTGCTCTTTATCTTGAGCTTTTCCTTTTTGCTTTTTTGGTTCAAAAATCTAAAAGAGAAATTAAAAAGTTCAAACTCCATTGAATTCATATCTGTTCTATGGCTTTTCTTGGGGATGCTTTTCTTATCTTCCACCGACTATCATCCCATTCGCTATCAAATGATTTTGATACCACCTATATGTATGTTAGCCGGTTTCTCAATTGGCAAGTTATCGGAGATAAAGACTTTGAAAACTGACAAGAAGTTGCCTCTCTTTACATTGATCATCTGGTGGGCGCTCCTATTGATGTTTAGCTATAGCCTGATTTATATGCTGATGGGTTACGTTCTCACCCACCATCAATCCTTTGTTCCTTTGGTTTCTGTTTTCACCTCGGATGTTCAAGGATGGTTTTACCGTCTTTCACTGCTTATAAGGGATTATCCAGCTTTGGTCTTAAGGTCAGTTATTTTAGCCTCCGTTATGCTTTTTCTTTTATATTTTGTTCGATCTTTACCCATATTCAAGAGAGGGATCAAAATCAAAAGAGCTTTTGCACTTTTTCCTTTTATTGTGTTGATTTTACTTTTTCTTTTAATCCAGTTAAACCAATATAATGCTTGGGCTTCAGGTGCCCGATATGATTTATATAGCATCTCACGGGATTTAAGGGCATTACCTTCTGGAAGCGTCATTGCCGGACCCTGGACTGGTGCGGTTTGCCTGGAAAATAGTCACCGCGCAATAGTGATGCAGGCTTTTGCTAATAAAGATAAGGTTTTGGAAAGATTTGAGATCAGCCATCTGATTGTCTTTAAAGGGGGATGGGAAGATAAGTTCTTTGAGCAAGACTATCCGGATATAATGAAAGAGGCGACTCTGTTAAAACAATACCCGGTGCGAAACAGTCTGCTTCTGCTATATAAGCTTTAGAAGTGTCCATGGGCATCAAACGGACTACCCAATTTACCTGGATCACTGTCTCCCGGGTTTAGATGTGGCTTGACTTCTAAAGGTAAGTTGATATAATATTGTCAGCTGAATTGAAAGACCAAAGAGGATATTTAGGAATGCGAGTCTCAAGACACAGATTTCGTGGAGCAGAGGGAAACGTAAAAGTTTCGGTGGTGGTGCCAGCTTATAATGAAGCTGATAATATACCCGTTTTGATGCAAGAGTTTTCCAAGATGTTTTCCGATTCAAGGTTGAATGGAGAGGTGATCTTGGTAGACGATGGTTCCACCGATGGAACCTTCCTGAAAGCTAAGGAGTGTCAGGGGAAATACAACTTTCTGAGAGTGGCAGTTCACAAGAGGAATCTGGGATTGACCGATGCCTTGATGACCGGCTTTTCAAAAGCTCGAGGAAGGATCTTTGTATTCTGGCCAGCGGATTTGCAATATCTGCCTGAGGAAATCCCCAAGCTTGTGGGGAAGATCGACGCCGGCTACGATGTGATCTGTGGATGGAAACAGGGACGTTATGGGATAAAAAGGCTCGTCTCTTTTGTTTACAACTCTTTGTCGCGGATCTTCTTTCGGGTGGGAGTCCATGATCTGAATTCGGTCAAGGCGTTCAGACGGGAGATCGTGAGTGACGTTCCTTTGCGTAAGGATTGGCATCGGTATATGGTGGTGATGGCGGCGGATAAAGGGTACAAAGTCGGAGAGGTGAAAGTCAAATTATATCCTCGAAGGTTTGGTCAATCGAAGTTTGGATTCTGGCGGATCCCCATCGGCTTTTTGGATCTTCTCTCCGTGAAATTTCAGCTCTCCTTCATGAAAAAACCTTTACTTCTTTTCGGGTTTTTGGGAATGATTCTGATACTTCTTGGCATTTTGACCGGAGGAGTGGCGGTCTATTTAAGAATTGCAAAAAATGAGGGGTTCAGACCGCTTCTCTATCTGGTGATTCTTCTGGTTTTGTCGGGCTTATCATTTTTTGTGTTGGGATTTTTGGCAGAAGCTATAGTTAGCGTAAAAGAGGAAATCAGAAATCTGGGAAAACAGATTTTGGTGAGAAGAAGAGAGGCCTCCACAAAAAGATTCGATGAGCACAAGACAACCAAACCTTCTGCGAATGAAAAGAGATAGAAAATGTGTGTTGCTCATTTTAGGACGATTTATCTTTATAGCCTTCTTTAAAGAAGATTAAGTGTTGCCGAAAAGAAATTTACCCCTCAAGATTCTGATTTTGACTCATAATTATATAAGGTTCAGAGGTGATCACGCTGGGCTTTTTGTGCATGTTCTGTCAACGGGATTACTTAAGAGCGGTCACCAGGTTTTAATTTTAGCTCCTCATCAAGACAAGCTTAAGGCCAAAGAAATTTTAGAGGGAGTAGAGGTTAACCGTTTCAGGTACGCCTTTCCCAAACTGGAGAGGTTAGCTTATGCGGGCAACATGCACGAATTGGTGGAAAGAAGCTGGATCAATAAATTTGTGTTTTTATCTTTCCTTTTTTCTTTTGTCATCTGTGCCATTCACCTGATTTTCAAAAAGAAGGTGGATGTTATATGTGCTCAGTGGTGGATCCCAGGAGGGCTGGTAGGATATCTGGTATCCCTTTTGACAAGAAGACCGTTGGTGGTCACGGCGCACGGGACGGATATCAGGATCCTGGTAAAATCGAGAATCTTCTCTGACTTAGCTTCTCTAATTTTCAAAAGGGCGAAATATGTAACAACCGTCTCCAACTTCTTGAAAAAGAATTTAACCCGTCGAATAGAATTGGACGCCGAAAAGGTGAAGGTAATTCCCATGCCGGTGAATCCGAAGACGTTTGACCCCTCGCCTTTGCCCCAGCAAAAAAGGAAAAGGACACTATGCGTGGCAAGATATACTCAGCAGAAGGGACTCGAATATTTCACCAAAGCTTGCAAAATCCTAAAAGAGAAGGGAATCGATTTCGAGGCCCAGATAGTTGGAGAAGGACCCTTGAGGACACAGCTACAAGAAGAGATAAATAGCTTAAACTTAGGCGACCAGGTTTCCTTGCGGGAAGTAGTCTCTCAAGAAAAACTTAGCCAACTTTATGCTGAAAGCTATTTGTGTGTTCTCCCCTCCATAGAGGAGGGTTTTGGCCTGGTTCTAGTAGAAGCACAGCTGTGCAAAAGACCGGTGATCGGAACCGCATCAGGAGGGATTCCAGACATAATCGAAGATGAGGTCTCCGGACTTTTGGTCCCCCCAAGGGATCACATCAGTCTGGCTTCCGCGATGGAGAGAGTATTGACTGACGACAATTTGGCAGAGGGTTTATCAGAAGCCGGTTATCTAAGTGCAAGCTCGAAGTTTTCCCCGGAAACAATTCAAGCCAAATATTCGGAACTCTTAACATGAAAACAAAAAAGTTCCTGATCAGATCCGCCCAGGTAATTATAATCCTTTTGATATTCTATTTTCTGATTAAAGCCCTTGTTTCCAACTGGACTCAGGTGAAGGATTTTGATTGGAAGTTTAATTATTTTCTTTTGACCACCTCCTTTGTAATTCAGATTCTAACTCTCTTATGGTTACTCAAAATCTGGAAGTGGATTTTAAGAAAAACCGGAGCCTCCATTCCCTTTCGAAAACTATTTAGAGCTTGGTTCATATCCAATTTGGGAAAATATATTCCTGGAAAAGTGTGGCAGTTTTTGGGAATGCTCTTTTTGTTGGAGAAAGAGGGAGTCCCCAAAAAAAATACCTTTTCCACCGGAGTTTTGGGACAGACACTTTCGGTGATCTCCGGTTTGCTCATCGCCGCCCTGTTTTTGGGTTCTGATGTTTATTCTGGGATTTTGTCCAGAAATCCAGTTTTAATGACGATCTTGATCGCGTTTTTTATAGGAGTTTTAGCTCTGATTTTTTATCCTAAACTCCTGGAGAGGATCATAAACTTTGGTTTGAGGATTTTGAAAAAGGATCAAATTCTTCTTGATCTTTCAAGCAAAAACATTTTTTTGTATATTTTATCTTATTGTTTAGCGTGGTTTTCCTTTGGGTTGGCGTTCACCATATTTATCAAAGCTTTTACCCCGGCCCCTTTGGGGATCTATCCGGGCCTGACCGGAGCATTTGCCTTCTCTTTCAATATCGGCTTTTTGGCGTTGTTTGCTCCGGGAGGCATTGGAGTGAGAGAGGGAGTTTTGGTTTTGTTGCTTGAATCACATTTCCCTGCACCGGTGGCTATCTTGATTTCGATTTTATCCAGATTATGGATTAGCGTGGTGGAGGTTTTATGTTTTCTGATCGCATTGCCTTTGAAATGATTCTGATCAAAACTTAAAGGTTTGTCCTAGCCAACAGTTCATAACTTGGCTAGTCGCGCCGATGGCGAGGCCTGTGCGTATATCTATGGATTTAGTGTTATGGGTAAAAAAACAAAAAGGAAAAAAGTCAAAAAGGTCGAAAAGCCAAAAGTGGTTGGCTTGGATTTAGAGAAAAGACAGAAGCTCTTTAGGTATCTGCCAATAGCCTTATATTTTGTTTTGAGCATACTCCTGTTTAATGGCTTTATCTTTTCAGGACAGATGCTTTATGGCACCGACTCCATGAGCTCCGGAGTCTTTTTCCGCAGCTTCTATGCCGATTTCTGGAAGAGTTATCATACCATGCCCCTTTGGGAACCTTACATTCATGGAGGGATGCCCTTTGTGGACGCCATGCACGGGGATATTTTTTATCCAGCAACCATTTTAAAATTTTTCCTTCCGGTCACCTATGCCATGGGCTTGAAGTTGGTTTTGCACGTCTTTTTGGCCGGTCTCTTCATGTTTTACTTTCTAAAAGGTTTGAGTTTGAGAACATGGGTCTGTTTTTTGGGCGGGTTGCTTTATATGTTCTCTCCGTGTTTAGTATCTTTGGTCTATCCAGGACATGACGGCAAGATGTATGTGACGGCACTCACACCTCTGGCTTTCTTGATCCTTCATCGAGCTTGCAAAAGTGGAAAACTGCTCCACTTTCTTCTTTTCAGTTTGGTCTTTGCTCTGCTTATCCTTTCTGCCCATATGCAGATGACCTATTTTGTCTGCTGGGGGTTAGGTTTGTTCTTCTTGTTCCAGATCTGGAACATTTACCGAAAAGAGAACAGAAAAATCCTGAAGGTTATAGCATATTTTGTGATTTCCATTATCCTGGGTATCTCCATCTCCATGATTCAGTTTCTTTCACCCTATTTTTATCTTAAGACCTACTCCATGCGCACCATGCACACAGAGGAGAGGGGGTATGAGTATGCCACCTCCTGGTCTATGCATTTGGAGGAATTAGCTTCGGAGATCGTTCCGGAATTTTGTGGGGATAACATTCATACCCGGGGAAATTTCTATTGGGGGCGAAATCCTTTCAAACTGAATAGTGAGTACATTGGGCTTGTTGCCCTTTTCCTATCTGTGGTGATCATAATCTATCGACGCAGCCGTTTGATCTGGTTTTTCATAGGGTTGGGCGGTTTAGCCTTCATTTATGCTCTGGGGGGCACGACTCCATTTTTCAGGATCTTTTATCATTTGGTTCCTGGAGTCAAAAACTTCCGCGGACCCAGCATGATAAATTTTCTGTTTTGTTTCTCCACGGTAACCATCGCCATGTTGGGTTTGGAAAAGTTCTTCACCTTAAAAGATCATCCGGATGAAGCCAATAGATTTCTTAAGATAGCCTTCATTTTTGTGATTGCATATTCGGGTTTGGCAATTTTGGTGAGCCTATTGGGTAAATCATTCTTTGATCTCTGGATTGCCATTTTTTATAACGGAATCGAACCAGCAAAAATAGCTGCTTTGGAGCGGAATGTTCCTCGTCTCATTGGAGGATTGTGGATATCCACCTTTCTTCTCTGGCTGGGCTACGGCATTCTTCGTCTTCATCTAAAGGGAGCTCTGAAGGAAGGTGCGGTTGTGGGGGCTTTGGCAATTATTTCTTTAGTTGACCTTTTTCGCTTCGACTCCCGTTTCCTGGTGGTCGTCGATCCCGACCAATATTATAGAAAATCTTCGGTGGTCGATTTTCTTAAAGAGAGACAGAAGGAGGAACCCTTCCGGGTTTTTATGCTTCCGAATTCTTATCAGGATAACTACCTTGCTCTATACGGGATTGAGGAGGTATCTCTCACTGCCATGCACGGAAATCACTTGCGCATCTATGATGAGTTCGTGGGACGCCATCAACAAAATCCCAATTTAACCCATCCCAATTTCGTGAACTTACTGAACGTCAAGTATGTCCTAAGTTCGTCGCCGCTAAATACTCCCTGGACAAGACAGGTTTTTGAAGCCGAAGGAATATATGTTTATCAGAATCTTGATTATCTTCCTCGGGCTTTTCCGGTATATTCCTGGGAAGTGGAGAAAGACGAAAGCAAAATCCTTGCGATGTTGAAAAATCCGGAATTCGACATCAGGCAGAAAATCATTTTAATCGAGGCACCTCCGAATATCCCATCTGATACCGCAAATATTTTATCCAACCGCATAATCCCTGCTAAGGTATATGACAATAGAATAAACAGCTTTAAGGTGGACGTGGAGATGCGACAAGATGGCTTCCTTTTCTTAAGCGAAAATTACTATCCTGCCTGGAAGGCGTACGTGGATGGAAAGGAGGCCAAGATCTATAGGGCAGATTATCTTTTCAGGGCGGTATATCTGGACAAAGGGAAGCATGTGGTGGAATTTGTTTTCGAGTCGGGTCTGTATAGAATCGCAAAAACCTGCACTCTGTTGACATCATTAGGGGTATTGGTTATATTTGTTTTTTACTTGATAAAAGGGGGTGTATCTAAAAAGGTCATTCGAAGTTAAGGAACGACAAGAAAGACATGAAAACTTTAATCATCATCCCCACCTATAATGAGAGAGACAACATCGAACAGATCGTTGCCCAGGTGCTAGAAAAGCATTCCAGCATCAATGTGTTGATCGTGGACGATGGCTCACCGGATGGCACCGGAAAGATTGCGGACGCCATGTCCAAGGAAAACAGCCGTATTTCCGTGCTTCACCGCAAAAACAAAAGTGGCCTAGGGACTGCCTATATCGCTGGCTTTAAATATGCCATTCAAAACAGATATGACTATGTCTTTGAGATGGATGCTGATTTCTCCCACGATCCCAAATATATTCCACACTTTTTGGATGCCATAAAAGAGGCGGATCTGGTCTTAGGCTCCCGATATATTAGTGGAGTAAATGTGATCAACTGGCCCATGTCCCGGCTTCTCCTTTCTTACTATGCCAACGTTTATTCGCGCATAATCACCGGGCTCCCGGTCAAAGATGCCACCGGAGGTTTCAAATGTTTCCGCCGGGAAGTTCTGGAGGCAATTGATCTGGATAAGGTCAAGTCCAATGGATACTCCTTTCAGATCGAGATGAGTTTTCGAGCCCATAAAAAGGGCTTTCGGATAAAGGAGATACCCATCGTATTTGAAGACCGAAGAGTTGGACAATCCAAGATGTCCAAAAAGATAGTAAGAGAAGCAATCTGGATGGTTTGGAGATTGAGACTTATGAGCCTTTTGGGTAGGTTATGATTTTTGTCAATCAGCCGAGTAAGCTGCTTTCCATTATTATTGTCAACTACTGTGCGAAAAACCTGCTCAAGAAATGTTTAGAATCGATTTTAAAATATGAAAAGGACACAGAATTTGAAGTGATAGTAGTGGATAATGACTCGAAGGATCATAGTCAGGAGATGGTGAAAAGTAATTTTCCCCATGTGAAACTGATCGAAAATAAGCGAAATTCAGGCTTTTCCCATGGTTGCAACCAGGGGATCAGAGAGAGCCAGGGAAGATATATCTTGCTCTTGAATCCGGATACAGAATTGACCCCAGGTGGCTTTAAGAAGATGATAGATTTTATGGATTCAAGGCCGGAGATAGGCATCTGTGGTCCTAAGATGGTGGATAGGAATGGAAATCTTCAGTTCTCATGTAGATCATTTCCCTCTTATCTGACGGCCATATCATCCAGTCAATCGGTTTTGAATCGAATCTTTCCCAAGAATCCTTTGTCCCAAAAATATCTTTTGAAGGATCAGGATCATTCGCAAATCCGGGAGGTGGATTGGGTCTCCGGCTCCTGCCTTTTAGTAAAAAGGGAGATGTTGGAAAAGGTGGGGCTTCTGGACCAAAGATTTTTCATGTATGTGGAGGATGTGGACCTGTGTTATCGGGCTAAGATGGCCGACTTTTCCGTATTTTATTTCCCACCAGTGTTAGTGATTCACTATATTGGCAAAAGCACCCAGAAAAGAAAATTAGCTATGCTGGTGGAGCATCACAGAAGCATGTATTATTTTTACCGTAAACATCATGAAGCTAATGTTTTTCTAAGGGGAATAGTTTTCTTAAGCATCTGGATGCGCTTATTCTTTGTGGCGGGGATGAAGTTTTTATAAGTAAGGACACCACATGTGTTGTGATAGGGATGGCTTGGTTCGAAATTATCAAGTCGGAAGGGGCGATCGAAGATGAATTATTGGCTGGTAGTAGGTGCCCGTGAGAATTGGAAAGAAGCATTCCAAAAGGGTAATATTTGGGGGATTAAAGAGAGGCGAAAGCAT
>SMTZ1_10003072_pt1 | contig 16815 bp, 18 predicted proteins | sample DeeMarSWOR136_30_FD_25667 | JGI IMG/M metagenome (IMG submission 25667)
CCCTTTTCCAGCACATTTCCTTCAAGATTGCCCAGCTGGCCACAGAGATTGATGCCGCCCGCCATCTCGTCTGGCGCGCCGCGTGGCTGATGGACGAAGGGCTGCCCTGCGGAAAAGAATCAGCCATGGCCAAGTTCTTTGGTTCTGATGTGGCGATGAAAGTGACGACCGAAGCCCTACAAATCTTCGGCGGCTACGGCTACATGAAAGACTATCCGATGGAAAAGCTGATGAGAGATGCCAAGCTTCTTCAAATCTACGAAGGAACCAACGAAATCCAACGTCTGGTCATTTCTCGCGAGCTCATCGGACCTATCAAAACGAAATAAGCCAGTATTCAGTGACTCAGCAAGATCAGAATATATTCTTCTCCCTTCCTGAGTGACTGTGTCCCTGGGTTTCTGATTCAAAGGGGGGATGGGAGCGGAGTGATCAGGCTTTCTTTCCTTCTATGATATTTACCAAATCTTCCTCAACGGATTTCTCTGGATGTTCGATGATCCGGCCTCGTTCTTCACCGTCGATAGTGACGATAAAGGTGGGGACGCGGGTGATGCCCTTCCCTTGGATAAAGGGCTCCCGGGCTTCTTTCTCCTTGGGAATTCCGGTGTAGGAAGATTGAATCATCGGATTATCCACCATTTCCATCACTTTAAAATAGGCACTGACATGCTTTTTGCTGTCGGGGCACCAAGTCCCCAGGACCACTTCGATGTTGATCACATAATCGACGGATTTTAATCTGTCCAGCGATTCAGGCTGAGGAATATAGTTGGCCATAACCTCCTGCCAAGTTGGATAACTCTCCAGGATGGCCTCTTTGGTTAGAGAACCGACCAAGTCGTTGTTCCGGGAGATGGAGAACATCATCAAAACAAAAATGAGGAGGAGAGGAAACAGCGTGTTTTTCATGGTTGGAGAGGAGAAGAAAAGTTGAGTTTTAAGCTAATTTTCCTCTTCGGTAAAATATTCGGGAATAATTCCCAGAACTTCAACTCCTGCCCCTTTGGCAATATCGATCAATTCGATAACTCGGTTGTAAGGAAGCTTGGCGTCGGCTCTGATGAAGATGGTTTTATCCTGCCGAGTGGAATAGATGCTCCTCAGTCTGTCTTGGAGCATATTCATATCTATGGCTTCTTGATTAATCAGGACGCTCATATCCTTTTTCAGGGTTAAAACGATGAGGCCGGCCGGGGTGGCGCTAGTGTCTGCTGATGTCTCTGGAAGCTTGACGTCGATTCCTTTCTGGACCATTGGAGTGATGACCATGAAAATGATGAGTAGAACAAGCAAAACATCACAGAGAGGAACGACATTGGGTTCGGCTTTATGGGCCATACTATCCTCCTTTTTTCTCCTTAACTCGGTGGCTTATTTTATGTTATTTCTCTGAACTTTGTCAATCGTTTATTGATTTTTTTATTCGGGACATATATATTTGGGTCAGAAAGAAAGGAGCCAAACATGAGAGAATTAAAGGTTGAAGTGATGGGGATAAAGGAGAGGTGCGGTGCGCGACACAAAATCGGAGATACCTTCTTCATCAGAGGCGAAGGCACGATAGAAATCCCTGGAGAAAAGAAGGTATGCCTGTATGCTCTCAACAGTCTTTTCCCGTTTTTGAGCGCCAAGCAAAGAGAGGATGAACTCCCCAACGATGACTGGATTGCTGAAACAGAAACTTTGTGCTGTCCTGACCCGAAGGGAGTCATTTTTAAGGTCAGTGTCCTACCCAGATAAAGCGTCTGCATTCGGATTCAAAAATTTCTCTATGGATGAGTGATCATCCTGGTTTAAGGGGAAGGAAGAGCCTGGATAAAAGACGATTCCTAGCTCTGAGTGCTTGATGGATGTTTTCTGTCCTCGCTGAGGTTCATTTTTTTTATTGTCGGGAGAGAAGGATTGAGCGCGCATCATAAATTATGACCAGGGCGAGAACCACCAAGATGGTAGCCACAATCCCGAGGAGATAACTCTGATCCAGGAAGAAATGATACCCCTGGTAGACTAGAGCTCCGATGGTGGTGACCAGCATAAACGCAGCGGGATAAACAGTATATCTCTTCGGGCTTTTAACTCCGACAAGATAGGAAGAAACAACCACTAGGGCCAGAGCGGCCACCAGCTGGTTAGAGGCTCCAAAGACAGGCCAGATGGCCTTATAGCCCTCAGTCCCTCCCAAGAGAGCCGCAAAGACGAGAATAAGGATGGAGCTTATCCATCTATTCTTGAAAACAGGGACACCTTTGCCCAGCAGCTCTGAGGTGATAAACCGGCCCAATCGGGTTGCTGTATCCAGGGTGGTCAGAACAAAGGCGTTAAGCATGACCATCCCAAAAAACAAACCGATGGTCAGAGAAAGACTAGGAAGAGCCGAGATGAACCGCCCATATCCTGTGGCGAAGGTTCGGATGGGATCGCCGACCGCTGTCATCAGATATTGGAAACCGAATTCGCTCTTCGCTCCAGCGGGATCCCAAACCAGGGCGCTCGAAGCGATGAAGATCACCAGTCCGGCTAAAGCTGCTTCGGTCAGCATCCCGCCAAACCCGATCAACTTTCCACTGGCTTGATCAGGCAGCTGTTTCGCTGTGGTTCCTCCAGCCACAACAGAATGGAACCCAGAAATCGCACCACAGGCTATGACCACAAACAGAATCGGCCAAAGAGGTCCTCCTCGGCTGGAGAAAGACACAAAAGCAGGTGCATTGATCGACGGGTGAGCGATGATAAGACCGAGATAACCGAATCCGAGACCCAAGAACAGAATCCAGGTGCTGATGTAATCCCGGGGCTGGAGAAGGAACCAGACAGGGAGGGAAGAGGCAAAAAGGCTGTAAACGATAAGCATGGTAAACCAGAAATTCTGAGGAGAGAGCCCGAGAGTCTGGGCAGGCAGACTGACTGGACACAGCTTTCCTAGATAGATGAGGAGAAAAAGGACGATCACGGCTAAGACGGTAGCTAGGGGAATATTGATGCCTTTTTTGTAGATCAACCAGCCGAAAATCATGGCTAGGAAGATCAGCCCAAAGGTGGGGATGACGATTTCTGGCTGGGAAACAAGAGTCTGAGAGGCCACAACCGCGAAGACAGCGATGACCAAAGCCAGGGCGAACCAAAGGAAAACGGAAAAAATAATTTTTGTCCGGAGCCCCAGAGTTTTTTCTGAGATGTCAGCCAATGAGGTTCCCTTGTTCTTGACAGAGGTCATGAGAGATGTGTAATCGTGGACAGCTCCTAAAAAAACGCTCCCGATGGCTACCCAGAGCAAGGCTCCCAACCATCCGAAATACAGAACCCCCAGCAGAGGACCGAGGATGGGGCCAGCTCCTGCGATCGAGGAAAAATGGTGGCCGAAGAGCAACGGCTTTTTTGCTGGAGAATAATCGATGCCGTCGTTAAACTCTTGAGCTGGTGTGGGCTGGGAATTATCGACCTTGATGACTTTCTTCTCTATAAAAGATCCGTAAATCTTGTAACCCAGGATGAGCCAGAGGAGCAGACCACAGGCTATGATCAGAGTATTCATTACTGTCTACCTCAGCATTTCTCTATAAATATTATAGAACATATAGTAAATAGTCACAACGGCCCCAAACTTGGGGACCCAGGGCCTCTATCGAAATAGATCATTTCCCTCATTTTAAGCTTTTCCGGACTAAATAGGCGACTAGCAGAAGAAAGGCCGCTAAGGCTATTAGATCTCCCAGGTAGCCGGGCCACTCGAGGCCGATTCCGGCCGGTTTGGCCTTCTTGATGAAGGCATACAGAGCAATGGCCACACCAGCGATGCCTTCACCTGCAATAAATCCTGACCCAAGAAGGATTCCCCTCTCTTTTCTTCGCGTCCGAAGCTCTTCATCTTTTCCTGTTTTGACTTCGATGAATTGTCTGACCACCCCTCCCACAAAGATCGGTGTCATCGTTGAGAGAGGGAGGTAAATGCCGACAGCAAAGGGAAGGGACGGAATTCGGAGAAGCTCGGCAACTATGGCGAACGCTCCACCTATCAAGACAAGTCCCCAGGGCAAGTTTCCTCCCAAGACTCCCTCTATCACTGTCTTCATCAAGACCGCCTGCGGTGCCGGCAATGCCTCAGAACCGAAGGAAAAAGATTCTCCTAAAAGCCAGACGGCAGCCGCTATGGCGAAAGCCGAAGTCAAAACACCGATCAATTCTGATGTCTGCTGCCTCTTGGGTGTGGCCCCTATGAGATACCCGGCTTTCAAATCTTGGGAAATATCTCCAGCAATCGAAGCGCCCACAGCCACCACCGTCCCGATGGTCAGAGCCGTGGCTTGCCCCCAGACATCTGTCCAACCGAGAGCATAAAAGAGGAGGCTCGTTCCGAGGAGGGTGACGATCGTCATCCCCGAGGTGGGGTTTGAGGTCACGCCGACCAGGCCGACGATTCTGGAGGAGACAGTAACAAAGCAGAACGCGAAGAAGACGATACAGAGGGAAGCCATGAACCGGATGAGGATGGATGTTTGGATACCGAGGAGCTGCGGCATCATGATCAGGATGGCCAGCACGATGAGGATGCCGATGCCGAGCACGGTGATCGGAAGATCGGTTTGCGTTCTTTTCTTTTGAACAGCCCCAGGACCCTTGAAGGACTGAAAATCCTTTATCCCCATTTTCAACGAGTTGTACATCGTCGGGATAGACTTGATGACCGTGATGATGCCGGCGACAGCGACGGCTCCAGCCCCGACAACCCTTATGTACTTATCCCATATTTCTGTGGCCGACATTTGAGCGATGGCCAATTCCTTCTCGGGGAACAGGGGGAAATTGAGATTCTCGCCAAAATAAGCAATCAACGGAATGATGCCCAGCCAGGAAAGAAGTCCTCCGGCCACCATGATGCCGGCTATCTTTGGACCTAAGATAAAACCGACTCCGAGAAGGGCTGGCGTGGGTTCCATGCCAAGCCAGGCTTTCTTGAGGACAGGCATCTTCAGGTAGATTTTCTCTGACCAGAGGTGGAGAAATCCGACAAGACTCTTGAAGACAGCCCCAACCCCTAGGCCGAGAAATACGTTTTTCGCTCTGGCCCCCCCTGTCTCCGCGGCGACAAGAACCTGAGCTGCTGCTGTTCCCTCCGGGTAGGGGAGGACACCATGTTCTTTGACGATCAGGGCCCTCCTGAGGGGGATCATGAACAGGACGCCCAGGATTCCACCCATCATGGCCAAGGCCCCCATCTTGAGGATGCTTGGGTTGAATCCCCACATGAAAAGGGCCGGGATGGTGAAGATGATACCTGAAGCCAGGGAAGAACTGGCTGAGCCGGTTGTCTGAGCGATGTTGCAATCCAAAATGGTGCTCTTTCCTATTACGGGAGTGAGCGCTTTGAAGACAGCCACCGCGATGACTGCCAGCGGGATGGCCGTCGAGATGGTCAAGCCCACTCTGAGTCCCAAATAGGCATTGGCCGATCCGAAAATGACACCAAAAATGGCGCCAATAAGCACGGCCTTGAAAGTGATGTCCTTGAAATCTGTTTTCTCAGGAACGTAGGGTCTGTGTTCTTCCATGACGCTTCCCTTCCTTTGTCAGATCAAGTGATTCTCTATGTCAAAGAATGGAGGTCTCTATTCCCGCAATACCAATTGTTTGACCGCCTTCTCCCAAGTCAATCCAGCGATGAAATCATGGGCATTCTGTCCCATCGTTTCCGTTCTAGACGGATCCGCCGCCAGTTCATCAAGTTTTTCAGCAATCTTTTCGGGCTCGGCCTCGGTCACATAACCTCTCACCCCATCCTCAACGAGCTCGGCTGGGCCTCCGCTGTCTTTGGCCGTCACCACGGCCTTACTCGAAGCAAAGGCTTCTGCCGTGACTAAACCATAATCCTCACGGAGGGGCGCAAAAAAAACGGCCAAGCATCGGGCATAGTGGTCGATGATAATTCCTTCGTCTGCAGCTCCCAAGAGGAGGATTCTTCCTTCAAGCTCGTGGTGACGGATTTGATCGGACAGGGATTCTGCTTCCGGCCCTTCTCCGATGATGACCGCTTTGAGGTCTTTATCCTTGACATACCGGAACGCAGCCACCAGAAGATCCAGCCTTTTCAGTTTTTGCAGTCTCGATACAGAGAATATGAAATTCTGGTAGGACTCAGTCCGGTACTCTCGCTGAGGCGGAGGGGGGTAGAGCACTTCAGAAGGAATATTTCCCCATTTTCTGAGTCTGTCCTGTACGGTTTTTGACTGAGCGAACACTTTCGTGACATTACGCTTCAGAAGATGGGTATCAAGAGCCCGAATCAGGACTCTTCTCAAGCTCTCCTTAAGCTTTGATTTTGGAGAGAGCTGTGAACAGAAGTGCTCCCACAGATCATAGTATTCTCTCAATCTGTGGTTGAGCCAGCAGACATGATGTGGGTGCCGGACGGCAAAGCTGGGAAAACGGAAGGAGATGACTTGATCGATCGTCCGACCTAAGCCATCCATCTCCAGGTCTGTCAGCCGGGTGGCCAGATAAGCACGGAACTGGTAGCCAAACCTATTTTGAGGGGTCAGAACCAGGTCTGCCTCATAACCATTCTCTCGGAGAGCGCGGACAGTGCTTCGCGCGATGACGAGATGCCCACCCTGGACAAAGGGAACGTCCGAAGTAACGACTGCGATCCTTTTTTTCTCGTTCATATGTCGTATTTATTTTATTTTTTATACGGAAATATGCAAATCATTCTTGAAAAATCATTGTCATAGAATATGATCAACTGACTCTTTCTGCATTCCTTGTTATTCTCTTGGCACAGACAGAGAGGGAAAGAAGTGGCCATCGAATGCCCCGAATGTCATTCCGAGAATCCTGATCCATCCAGCTACTGTGATGACTGCGGTGCTCACCTCGTTCCGATCGAGGATGTCTCCGTCATAAAAGTCCTCCAAAAGCCTCATCTCACCCCTGGCAAAATCATTGCAGGTAAATACAAAATCCTGGCGGAGCTGGGCAGAGGCGGGATGGGAGTCGTCTACAAGGCGAAGGACACAAGGTTAAAGCGGACCATAGCTCTGAAGTTCATGCCAGATGAGCTTACCAAGGATGATGAAGCCAAGGAGAGGCTCATCCAGGAAGCTCAGGCTGCCGCAACTTTGGATCACCCCAACATCTGTGCTGTTTACGAGATAGAGGAGGTGGCAGGACAGACTTTTATCGCCATGTCCTACATTAAGGGATTAAGGGACAGAATCTCAAGGAGAAGCTCAAATCTGGCCCGTTGACACTCAGTGAAACCCTCGATCTAACAATCCAGGTGGCAGAGGGCCTGAGAGATGCTCACGAGCAGGGAATCATTCACCGCGATATCAAGAGCGCTAACATCATAGTCACAGAAAAAGGTCAAGCAAAGATCATGGATTTTGGCCTGGCTAAACTGTCGTGGGGTACGGACCTGACCAAAACAGCCACGGTCATGGGGACTGTATCTTATATGTCGCCGGAGCAAGCCAAAGGGAAAACTGTTGACCAGCGCACGGATATCTGGTCTCTGGGTGTCATCATCTACGAAATGCTGACCGGCGAGCTTCCGTTTAAAAGCCCGCATGACCAGGCATTGATCTATGCCATCCTGAATAATAATCAGGAGCCGATACATTCTTTACGGAGCGGCGTCCCGGAGGGATTCGTGAAGGTGGTGAAGAAGGCGCTCGAGAAAGACCCGAACAAACGTTATCCGAATGCCAGTGCTTTGATCAAAGACCTAAAATCCATCGACCTGAATACTTTTCGAAAGATATCCGCTCTGGCCGTTACTGAAGATGAATACATCCCCTCCATTGCCGTGCTTCCACTCAGGGACATGAGCCCGCAGAAAGACCAGGATTATTTCTGTGAGGGGATGGCCGAGGAGCTCATCAATGCTTTGACCCAAATCAAGGGATTAAAGGTTGCGGCCCGGACTTCGGCCTTCCAGTATAAAGCCCAGGACCTAGATGTCCGCAGGATCGGCGAAGAGCTCGGTGTCGAAACCGTCCTCGAGGGAAGTATCCGGAAGGCGGGAAACCGGCTACGCATCACGGCCCAGCTTGTCAAAGCAGAGGATGGATATCATGTGTGGTCAGAGAAGTATGACCGCGATTTGGAGGACATATTTGCGATTCAGGATGAGATCTCGCTGAAAATTGTCGAGAGTTTAAAGGTAAGGCTCCTAGCCAAAGAGAGGACAAAACTCTTGAAGCGCCACACCGAAGACCAGGAGGCCTATAATTTTTACCTCAAAGGCCGCTATTTCTGGAACAGACGTTATGAAGGAGGTTTACAAAAGGGGATAGAGTATTTCAATCAAGCCATAAAAAAAGACCCGACATATGCACCAGCTTATTCAGGGATAGCCGACTCGCTGAGATCACTCGGGATATTCTGGCTCCCGCCAAAAGAGGTATTCCCTAAAGCCAAAGCAGCTGCGCTGAAAGCCAGCGAGATTGACGAAACACTCGCCGAGGCTCATACGTTTCTGGCTTGGATAACCTTCATGTACGACTGGGATTTTCCGGCTTTGGTATCTGTCTTGGGGATACATGGGCAAAGGAATGTGGAAAGAAATGATTGAAGCCTCGAAAAAGGCAGTTGCTCTTTCTGCAGAGAGCCCGTTTTTTTTAAGGAATCTTGGGTTTGCCTATGCCCTGTCTGGACAAAAGGAAAAGGCTCAAAAAATTCTCGATCGTCTAGAAGAAATATCAAAGATAAAATACGACTCTCCCGCCAACAAGGCCGTAATTTTTTTAGGACTTAACGAGAAGGATCAGGCGTTCGAATACCTTCGAAAATCCTATGATGAAAGATCACCATATATAGCCGGCATGAACAGTCCATTTTATGACAGCATCCGTGAAGATCCCAGGTTTAAGGAACTGATGAAGAAAGTGGGTTTCGGGTAATTTTCGCTGAACCGTTTTCAAGTTTTAAAATCAAATAAAACGTCCTGAAGGTTTTTTCGGAAACATGTTTTTAACGTAATCGAGGAGAGAGGCTTCTTTATATAATGAATCCGAAAGGGTGAGCCATCAAGGTCCCTTTCATTTTAAGGTCTGGATGGTTTTTTTATTGTTGTTTGTCTTCAAGACCAGCAGAGCCTTTCCTGTTCCCGCTGATGTTCCGTAACAGTATTCGATGTCGACAACCGCATTCCCGAGAAGAGCTCCAATTTCTGCTCCCGCGCCAATTCTGTCATCTATCTTAACGACGACAACTCTGTTAACTTTCACGTCATACTTCAGGGCTTTCAGGGCTTTCTCCGCTTTCTTATTATCAGAAGTAACAATCAGGAATACGCCTCTCTGCGCTTCTGAATAGGCTGAGAGAGCTTGGAGGTTAACCCCGGCGTTGGCTAGGGTCCCCAGGACACGCCCCATAATGCCCGGCTCATTCGGTGTCGTCACGAGAAGTTCAGTGTCTTCCCAAACATTATGCACTTTTTCCTCCTCTTCCAAAGTCGCATTATACCAAAACCTTCTTCTTAAAAACAGATAAAAAAGGAAAATTTGCGCTTTTTGTCTGAACAACTATAATGAAAGGATCATATCCTGAAAGACCCATGAAACGACAGCTGAAAGTGGCCATCATAGATAATTCGATAAACCCGCTCGTCTATAATCCGACCAGGCACTGGACAAGCCACTTCCGAGTGGACTGGGAATCCTTCGAGGCCAAGAAGGGGTGTCTTCCGAGCTTGAACAAGGATTATTCACACATCATCCTGACTGGTTCAGAGGCTTCCATACTGGAGAGAGAGAAGTGGGTGGAAAAAGAAGCCGAATTCATCGCCCAGGCAGTAGAGAGGGGAGTTCCCATTTTAGGCAGTTGCTACGGACATCAACTCCTCGCCCTGGCTCTGGGCGGCCCATCTTGGTTGCGAAAAAGTCGACATCCAGAGGTGGGATGGATTCCGATCCAGATCAAAAAAAATAAGGATTTGCTCGGAAATCAAGGAACGGCCTTTGCCTTTTCCAGCCATTTTGATGAAGTAGCCCATCTGGGAAAGGGCTTCGAAATCCTGGCTTCCTCAGCCCACTGTCCGATTCAAGCCTTCCGGCTGAAAGACAAACCCGCTTGGGGGTTACAATTCCATCCGGAGATGAATATCAAAGAGGCGAAACTCTTCATCAAGAATTCGATCTCTCTCAAGCTCGAAACCCAGGATTGCTACAAGGAAGCGCTCAGCCAAAAACCTCAAGATTCTCAGCTCATCATTCAGATCATTGAATATTTCTTGTCCTCATCCGCGATTGCCTAGTATCTTCCAATCCTCGATCCAATGGCTGACCAGATATCCTTTTTTTTTCTTGACAAAACACATCAATTATATTTAAGTAACTAATATCCTAAGTACACGATTATATTTTTTTACCGAAGAGGAGGATAACATGAAAGGCAAAAGATTTTTATTTCTGCTCATAGGTGTTCTTATTTTTGTTTTGTTGAATTCCCTCGCGGAAACGAAAAAACTGGAACAAATCGGCCGGTACACACTCGTCCGCATCAAAGGAGAGATTCCGACGGCAGAAGTCATGAAAACTGTTCTTGATAAATACACAGGAGATATCAAGTACGGATTCGATATGGCGGGCAATGGTGAGCTCTTCCTGCCTTTTATCGATCAGATAAAAGCTGCCGCCTTCGAAGAGAAAGAATTGGCTGTCGGGGATAAGATGATCTGGATGCTCTTCCGTTCCCACGGCAAGGTAAAGGTCGTCGAAGATCTCGAGTGGGCCGGAAAAGACCCCTTGCCTGTTTTTTCCTTCATGGTCAAAAGAGGCTACAAGCATTATGAATTCATTATGCCCAAACCGTGTGGGAATATAGCTCTGAGGAACGTTGTGGAAATCATCCCGGATGCCGTCTGTGCGATCACGGTGGAGCCAGCCAAAGTCAACATGAACGACCCTGTGTCTGTAGATATGAGCGGTTCTCAGCAGGCCCAATCCATGGACGTTGAAGTCTTTGGACCAGACGGAACAAAAATCACTTCTCATAATTTCACACCTGATATTCCAAGATGGCAAACCAAGTTCGATAAACCCGGCGAATACACATTTAAAGGAAAAGCCTTCAATTCTGAAGGGAAGCCTTCGCAAAATCCGTGTGAGGCCAAAACCTATGTTAACGCCCCGCCCGTAGCTAAGCTCTGGACTTCCTGCAATCCCTGCGAAAATTATGTTGGCCGTCCTGTCATCATCGACGCTTCTGAATCCACAGACCCGGATGGTGAAGTGGTTAAGTCCAATTTCGAGATCAGAGATCAACAAGGAAATGTCCTCGATACATTCACAGATACAGAAAAGCCCTTCACTTGGGAAAAGATTTTCGATGCTCCCGGGACCTACACCATAACGGTTGTTGTCACGGATGACTTCGGAGCCGTTTCTGATCCTGTCTCGATTGAACTCGAAGTGACCCAGAAGAAGCTGTTCATTTTAGGAGAAGTCGGCCCCTTCTTTGCCCGAGGATCCCACGGCACTTACATCGCGGCCCGGTTGGGGTTGCTGTACAAAATCGTTCCTGACAGGTTATCCTTTATCCTCTCGGGAGGACCGGGATTAGCTCTCAAAAAGGAACCATGGAAATCCATCTTTATGGCTGAGGGATTACTCACTTACCATGCCGCTCCGGCCTTCTTCGGAGCGGGTGTGGGCTTCACGACTAAAGTCAAGGAAGAGAGGGAGTCCGACTTTGAGCTCCTCGGCCAAGCGGGAGTGGATATTCTTAAGACTTTCACGCTTTCCGGATCACTATACTCCGAACTCAGAGTTCCAGTAGGATCAGGACGCAGCTTTTCCCATAATCACAAATTTATGTTCGGCTTCAGAATCCTTTTCTAAGAAGTATCAAGAGGAGATTGCAATCGGAAGGCGAGGGCGCTTTCCGTGGCTTTTTCTAAGTAGGCTTTTCCCGGTTCTTCAAGGATCTGAAAGCTTTATCTAATGGAAACGCATTTAATAAGGTTACAATCCCTGTGCGGCCTGAACCCCGGACCCCGAGGGAACCAGTCCCGTCGGTTCCCCCCTCCGCTACGGGGGCTCGAGGGCGGCATCCAGGCCGCCCAAGAGAGGATGTTACACGAATTATTGCGTTAATATTAGACCGATGAAAATTGCCCTGATTGGAGCCGATGGCCAACTCGGCTCTGACCTGATGAAAGCTCTTCCGAAAAACACAATCACACCCCTTTATTATCCCGAATTTGATATCACTCAACCAGAGAAGGCTCAGGAAGCCCTCACAAAAATACAGCCAGATGTCGTCATCAACACCGCTGCTTACCATCGAGTCGACGAATGTGAAGATAATCCACAACAAGCCTTCCAGGTCAATACCATCGCAATCCGGGATCTTGCCTTGATCTGCCGTGATTTCGATTGGACTCTTGTCCATTTCAGCACCGATTATGTTTTTGACGGAAAAAAACAGGCCCCCTATACAGAGGAAGACTCTCCTCATCCTTTGAGTGTCTATGCTGTTTCAAAGCTGGCTGGAGAATACTTTGTGGAATCCATCCTGGAGAAATATTACCTTATTCGGACCTGCGGATTGTACGGTGTGGCCGGTTGTTGGGGTAAAGGAACAAATTTTGTCGACATCATGATCTCCTTAGAAAGAAAGGGCCAACCCCTTAAAGTCGTGAACGATCAGTGGGTCACTCCCACCTCGACAGAAGAACTGGCGGTCAGAATAGGGGAGTTAATCCAAATCCCTCGCTACGGGCTGTACCATCTAACGAACGAGGGCCAGTGTACATGGTTTGAATTTGCCCAAACTATCTTTCGGCTGATCGGAAAAGTGCCCCAGCTCATTCCGGTCGATTCCAAAACTTATGGAGCTAAAGCCGTACGGCCAGCCTACTCCGTCCTCGAGAACGCAAGAGCCAAGAAAATAGGGATAGCGGATTTCTCTTCTTGGGAGACAGCCCTTGAGTTTTATCTTCGAAGAAAAGGGTATCTCGACTAAGGCCTCCCGTCAATTTTCTGTGGCAAAAACACACGGGAAGGAAAACAGGTTGAATCTTCGGTTCGTGGAGGAGAGGGCCTCAGACCTCAGAGCTCTTCAATCTGTTGAGAATATGGTTTGGCAGAGAGCAAACCCGAGCCTCGGCGTTGGTCACGATGTGGATTGTGTACCCTGAAGCAATCGGCATTTTCTCCTTTTTGGTCAACAGTTCATAAGTAAAGATCACCTTCTTGGGCGATACATCCTCCAGAGTAACCCTGACCAGAAATTCTTGGTCATACTTGAGTGGTTTTTTATATTTACAGAAGGCCTCGACGACGACTAGATAGTACCCCTGGGCTTCGATGTCCTTGTAAGGGATCTGCTTCTGTCGACAAAATTCTGTCCGTCCGATCTCGAACCATTCGAGATAATTTTTATTGTGAGCCACACCCATCTGGTCTGTCTCAGAGTAGCGGACTCTCTCTCTCGTTTCTATGAAAGGTTTATGAGGGCGGGAAGACGCTTTTTTATCCGAAAAATTTTCCCAGCTTGGAGATTTCCTCATTGTAATATTTTCGGTAGAGAATTTCCCATTCACGGCTTCCTTCTTTAATCGCCTTTTTTTGGGCGCTGATTTTCTCTATCGCTTTCTTGTCTAAAAGTTCGTAGAGTTTCAGTTCTGCCTCGATGCTGTCGACAATGGAAAGCCTTATTTCATTGGGCTCTTCCATGAATTCGACCTGATCATCCTCGAAGAGAGCGTTCAGTATCTGGCGAGAGAGATAATTTATTTTTTCTCGAGATAACCGAATGCTCACAATACGATATCCCTTTCCTTGGCCAGCTTTGATTTGATCATCCTGAACATGGTCTGATATTCGATGTTTTCCTTCCTGATTTTCTCCATGTGCTGACTGAGTATTTCCCTGACTTCCTGGTCAAGCTTATCCTCTTTCTGAAACTCATCTGTGATCAGGTTTGTCACATTCTCGATAAGCTTGGTTTTATTCTCTACGACGATCTTTCCATCTTTTATAAGGCTGCGGACAATAACGAAGCCTAAGTGTTCAATCTGATTTTTGTTGAGTCTCATATCTCCCATAAAATACAATACATTCCTCCAAAATTCAAGGATTGATTGAGCTTAAAGGGACGTTCCCGTTAAGAAGAGACTTATTTATTCCTCGAGGAAAGGTACAAAGTGTAGATAAACCCACCCAAACACAGAGCAAAAACGAAGATCATGAAAAGAAGGGCCTCAAGAGTCATCGTCCCTCCTCAAGACTCTTTTGGTGATGATTTTATTGAGGAAGATGAGTACGGCCAGGGCAATCGACCATTGGATAAGAATCGTCCCGATAGAAAAAGAAGAGAATATGTTCAACCAGTTGGCTGGGTCGTCCAGATAGCTTTGCCAAAGCCACCATCCGAGCATAGCCAGGAACTGGAGGGGAAGCAGGAAGGATATCAGCCAATCAAACCACCGCCCCAATCTAACCTTATTGTCTGGAGTGGAGATGACCTGCAATCGGAAATTTTTGGGGCCAAACTTGAGGAAAGCGAGGGTAAAGAAAAGACCGCTGACCATCAAACCGAAGGACCAAACCCAATCCTGATTATTAAAAAAACCCATACTCACGGCCGACGGTAAACCCAGCAAAAAGCCCGCCGATCCCACCACTCCCACCGCTTTTTTCCTGGAGAGGCCGGCATCCATCAGAATTCTGGTATCCAGTTCGAGCATAGAGATGAGAGATGAGAAAGCCGCAAACGAGAGAGCCAGAAAGAAGAGCGCCAGAAAGAACGATCCCGCAGGAAACTTCGAAAACAGGTTGGGAATCCAGATGAAGGTCAGACCTTGGTTATCTGCTTTCATGACTTCCAGGACCTTTTGTTGAGAAAAGTCTTGGGCGGAAAAAAAAGAAAAAACGGTGGGGATGACAGCCACGGCTGCCAGCAGGGAGGCCAGGTTATTCCCGAACCCGATCGTGGTCGAGGTCAGGACCGGATTCTCTTTCTTGTGCGAATAAACAGCATAGGTGAGGATCAATCCCCAGCCGGCTCCCGTCGACCAGGCGGATTGCGTCAGAGCATTCAACCAGACTTTATGGTCAGCCAGCCGAGCCAAGTTTGGCGAGAAGAGAAAATTCAGCCCCTCGAAAGCTGAGGGTAGGGTCAAGGTCCGGACACAAGCGATGACCAGGAGAATGAAGAGGGATGGGATGAGGATTTTATTAGCTCGCTCGATCCCCTTAACGACTCCGGAATAAATGATGAAGGCTCCGATAGTTATGGCCGCCAAATGGAAAAAGACCGGCTCCCAAGATGAAGTGAAGGAATGCCAGAATTCAGATGATTCCTTCCGGATCAAGCCTTGACAAGTTGTGGCCAGGAAATACTTCAAACACCACCCAGTGACAACCGAATAGTAAAACATGATGGCCGTGGTCACCAAGGCCACAAAGCTTCCCATCCAAGTGAATTTCGCTCCCATGATTTTCCCGAATGAACCGATAACTCCCGCCCTTGTTTTCTTGCCGATGGAAATCTCGATGATGAGAAGAGGTATAGACCAGAGGAAAAGGAAGAGCATCCAAGTAATGATAAAGGCTCCACCCCCTTGTTGAGAGACAATCCTTGGGAATCGCCAAATGTTTCCCGTTCCTACAGCCATCCCCATCCCAGCAAAAATAATCCCCCAACGGGAGGCAAACAGTTCTTTTCCTTTCGTTGTCATCATCAGGGCTCAATGACGAGAAAAGGATGAATCCCTTTCGCTGCTGGGGCCTTCCTTCCCAGGGCTAACAACTTGCCCTCAACGCTGAACAGCCTAAAAATGGATTTCCCCTCTTGCGAACAAGCAGATAGATCGGATTCCGAGTCCAATACCTTCAGGATATCATCGGGAAAGATGAGATTTCCATACCGGGCAAGAGAGGCTCCGCTTTCCCTGAGCACTATCTTAGGAAACTCAGGTAGGAGGGATTCTAAAGGAATCAGAAATTGATCCTGCTTTCCCTGTCTGACATATTCCCTGATCATCTCCAACGTGAATCCATCTTCAATCTTAAAATTCCCCACAGCAGTCCGGATGAGTTGAGTCAAATGAGCTCCGCAACCCAATCTCTGACCGAGATCATGAGCGAGGGATCGGATGTAGGTCCCCGAAGAACATCTAACCTCAAAGGATAGAGAAGGAGGCTCATAGGAAACTAGCCTGAACTCATGAACGATCACTCTGCTGGACCGCAGCTCGAATTCCTTTCTTTGTCTAACCAGGGAATATAAGGGCTTCCCTTTGAATTTTTTTGCCGAGAAAGGAGGGGGGAATTGTTCGAACTCTCCTTGAAATTCCCTGATGGCTTCCTGCAGGTGCCGTTCTGAGGGATATGACTCACTCTCTTTGGAGCTCGGTATGCCCGTTGAATCGTAGGTGTCAGTCGCATACCCCAACCTGATCTTCCCGCTGTACGTCTTATCCATTTTAGAGAAAAAAGGGAAGAGTCTTGTTGCCTTGCCTACGGCCACCAAGACGAGACCCGTCGCCAGTGGATCAAGAGTCCCGTAATGTCCAACCTTTCTTATTTTGAGGAATGTCCTTATCTGGAGAACAACGCGGTGTGAAGTGTGGTCCTGGGGCTTATCGACCAGGATGATGCCGTCCATTTTTTGGCAATAATCAATAAACGTCTAGCTTTTTTGGGGGTTCGGTCCTGGGTTGTTCAGCCAGAAGTCTCTCCACTGTCTTGGGGATCTCCTTCAGCAATGTCTCGTAGGATCCGACAACCGGAAAGCCAGCGGCATGGATATGCCCCCCTCCTCCAAAATATTCGGCGATCAGGGCCGCATTAGCCGACCCTTTCGATC
>SMTZ1_10010102_pt1 | contig 16814 bp, 21 predicted proteins | sample DeeMarSWOR136_30_FD_25667 | JGI IMG/M metagenome (IMG submission 25667)
ATGCCGTGCAGCTCCACGGCGGTTACGGCCTTATGAAAGAATATGATGTCGAGAGATTCTACAGGGACCATAAGCTCTTAGAGATTGGCGAGGGAACCTCTGAGATCCAGCGTATCGTGATCTCTCGACTAATTGACGCGGTTTAGCTTCATGTTAGACAGGCTCGCCAAAGAATTCGGCCAAACCTCGACCTATTGACAATTGCCCTGAAAACTGATTCTGGAGAGAGAGGTCACCCATTAAGGCTCAGAGAAATAGCTCCGCCCCGGTGAAATATGCTTAGCATTTCGCGGGACAGGCAAAGGAAAAAACACCGCTCCGGGCAAAAAAGGTGACCCTTTTTTCTTGACGTAGACATCCGCACCAGCACGGCCTCGTTTCTACCCCTCCTCTGATCCGTTACTAATGTCTCATTGATTCTGGCCAATAGCTGACGCGCACCGATCACCCATGGGGATCAAGGCTATCTTTGTGCTTGGCGGTTTACAGTTTGTGTTTTATCCCCGGGGCTTTGTCAACTTAGCTTTCCGAGAAAGGCCCCTTACATGCTTAGCAATGGCTGATCCGAATTGTGCTGCTATGCTTAATAGGAAGCGTTTGGGACGGATACCCTCACCTACGATGGATGAACACTCTGGCGGGAAAAATTAGATACATGGGTTTGGCTGAGTATGGCATTCATTAAGCCAGTTCGGCACAGAGCTGAACCCGTTTCCCATCGATCTCAACCGTTGTCTTCGAGTAAGTCAGTTTTTGTATGATCTTTCCGTCTCGGAAATGGAGAACGTCTACCCCTCTTCTCCTTTCAGGCATCCCCTCGTAGCCCTTTTCGAATGAAGGCCACTGGAGTTGCCATCGGAAAAGGGCCTTCTGCTCAGCCTCATCGATAAAGGTTTCCTCCTCAGTGAATCGAAATCCGCCATGGTTTCCAAACCAAGGGGCCCATGCCTGGCGAAGGGCCTCCTTTCCTTTGACCTTGCCGCCGGTCCAGTTCTCAAATAGGACCTCATCGTCAAAGAGCTCCATGACCCCATTGAGATCATGTTTGTGCCAGGCGTGATTCCACTGGTTCAAGGCCTCCCTGATCTCCTCTCTTGAAAGCACCATCACCTCACCCGTTCGCAGAAAGACTAACCATCGTTTAACTTACCAAAATGCTGAAACTCTCAAAGCTTATGATTACCTCTGATACCATACCCCTTTCGTCACATCAACTATTACGCATAACTGGAAATCATGACTTTCCGGATCAGTGCCTTGAGTCCTCATTGCGAATTCTCTTAGGGAGGGTTGTGAGGTTACTCGGCGGGATTTTTGGATGGCATTAAGATTCCAATTTCATGACCCTTGCAGGTATTGCCCCAGCATTTGGCTATTCCTTTCGGTCATCTCACAAAACTTGACTCCCATTCCAGGTGGCCTCCTGTCAGTTTCACTCTGTTCCCTTGTCCATACCACTTCACACTTGGCTTGTATTGGCTCCGAAAGGCCTGGCAGTTGCAGCTTGAGCAAAAACCGTTCACCCTTGTTAAGGAGATGTGGGGTGTTGATGAAAAGGCCCCCACTGCTGATATTGCCGGAGTAGGCGCTGATGAAGGACTGGCGGCTCTTAAAGGCCAGGGACAATGCCCTTTGAGCACGGGCCTCCGTTCGAGTAGTGAACCCGCATGCCCTATCTATCAGTTCCTTGAACCTTCTCACCTCCGATACGAGAATGGCCCTGAAGAATCCGGAGAGTTTGTTAAACTCCTGATCTAAAAAGGCGCGATCGATAACGCCAAGGGTTGTCGTGCCAACAGCCCGTGCTGTGGCGGTCCGATTAATGGCTCCAAAATATCCGAGTTCGCCAAATACCTCACCAGACTCAAGGACCGTTAGGATAAACCTCCTTCCCTCAATGGTTTTGGAGATTTCTACTGAACCGCTAAGAACCACGTAGATCCACTTCCCTGCACTGCCCTCTTTGAAGATAATCTGGCCATCCTTATAGCTCTCCTCTGATGCTATGGGGTACGTGGGATTACCCTTCTCCTGATCGACAAGTCGTACCATCTTGGCACTACCTAACTTGGGATTGTGTTCGGAAAAAAACACTACATCTTTAGAATAGTGTCAGAGCTGATCGTGACTACCACTCTTCAGTGTCGATGGGAACTTCACTGATTAGGATTCTGGTTTTCCAAGATTGATAGTTCAACTAGACAAAGTCCTTGAAATCGCCCTTCAGCACCCTTACTGATTTGTCTGATCTCTGTTTTTAGGCATTGAGTTGATAAATTAGGTGTGTAGTATTTCAGATCCAGTATGTCACCAGGCTTTAGGTGGTTTAGTAAATCAGAATCCTCCCTTACCAGTACACCTTTTTCCCTCAATGATATGTCCCTGATCTTGAATTGATAGGCAAAATCGCATCCACTTACTGAAAATTCTACGCTGTAATATTGATCCATCGGCTTTCCGGGTGCAAACCCTCTTTCCAGTGCTTTGTTTGTGGCATGGTCTTCCATCCGGTCGCCCTCTCACATTGCTGGGTTGTCAAACTGTTGAGCAAGAATAATGCCAAAACTAAGCATCCTGAACAAGTTCCCCAACATTCGGTAAATCCGATGATAGGTACGGGATAGGAGCAAGGTTGACGGGCCACCTCCGTCAGCCAGCAGATGGTGAGCACCCCCTAGGGGTAGCTAGTTCTCCGTCAGTTTTTCTGCATCCCTGTGTCCAATATTTTACACACTTGCCCGCGAGTATGATCGAAAACCATATCGCTGCTTCAAAGCACAAGAATTATGCGAATGTGCGATGCTACGTCCCGTCTGGCATGATAATTGCTTCTTTAGATGGCAGGGACTCCCTAATGGGAGCGGAATATGAAACAGAAGACCCTGCTGCTTTTCCAGCTTTTCTTGCTCACTTTTGCCCTCTATGCGCTGTTGGAGTATAGGGGCAACCAACGCTTGCTGGTGTCATTGGCCTGTCTGGTCGGTGCCTTCGTGGGTGGAAAAGTTGAGACTAGGATCACAGATCGGAGCCAGCAGCAAGATGGCCAAGTCGATGATATGAGGAAAAAAGACGAGGTAAAGACAACCCTTCAAGCCCTTGAGTGCCTGTTAAAGAGCAAGAATGTACTGCTTCTCACCGACGCAGTCCATTACCTTTTGCAGGATCTTGGTCTGGCAGTCATGCCCTCTCCGGATCACCCTGCTGTTGATCGTCTGGTCAGAGTACCAGGTACGGACGTCACCTACGGCGTGAAAATACTCAGCGATGTGGGGGAGCTAAACGAGACCTGGGACAAGTGGGAAGAGCTTGCCAGTTTTGACCAGGGCAAGGGGGGAAACCGACGCTTGCTCATCGTCAGCAGCAATTGCAAGGATGGGGCAGGGGATTCCCAGCAGGAATACAAAGATTTCTCACCAAATACTGAACTACTTCTCTCTACCAGACAAGTCGTGGCCATGACCACCCTCACCCTGACTAGAATCTACCTGCTGTGCAAGAAGAGGAAAGTTGACATCAGGACGATCCTCCGTCCGATCCACCACCATCCCGGTGGGGTTTTTCGACTGAAAGACCTCGCGCGGTAACCCATTATTCAATAGGGTCCTGAGAGATTCTTTCCCAGAAAAAGCGCTGACGAGTACAAGGACTGGCTGCCATAGTTGACTCACCTTCTGAAATGCAGATATCTGCCGCCACTGCTATTCTCGCCGATAAGCCTTCTTCGGTTTCTTCATCAACATGATAAGGAAAAAACCGGCAATGAAACCGCCTATGTGAGCAAACCAGGCTATACCACCGTTCGTCCGCGGCCCAAACTCAGCAAATCCGCTTAAAACCTGTATTAGTATCCAATAACCAAGCATTACTATCGCGGGAATTCTTACTATTTGTATAAATATCCCCAATATCAATAATGTCCTAATGCGTGCCTTTGGAAAGAGGACCATGTACGCACCCATCACTGCTGCTATTGCACCACTCGCTCCTATACTGGGGACTTGGGAGTTGAGATTGGTGAGTATATGAGATAGGGATGCAATGAGCCCAACCAGTAGGTAAAAAGACAGGTATCTAAAATGACCGAGTCTGTCCTCAATATTATCGCCAAATATCCACAAGAAAAGCATATTACTGAGGAGATGAATCCAGCCCCCGTGCATAAACATCGCTGTTACAATCGTCAGGGGTACAGGAACTAAGGCGGGAGGAGATATATCCACAAAATGGGTAAACTCATAAGGGATACAACCCAGTCGAAGGAGGAGTGGTTCAGCTCCTCCAGATATAAAAAAGCTCTGATAGATGAAGATAGATACGTTGGCCAGGATAAGGGTGATATTGACAAGGGGGACAGTGCGGGATGGATTCTCGTCTCTCAGGGGGATCATTTAATCCCCCGCATAGAGGATGCTATTGAATACCACGGAATCTGGAATAGTAACTGGCACATCAACTGAAGGATTACTACTATAGTACGAAAATGATTTTCGATCCACCATCAAGCCCCGCCTTTGACTTTATAGCCGCGAGAGTCGCTGCTCAGTTCAAGAAAAATGATGATAAGCAATCTCAAGGCCCTCTTGTAACGCTAATATTTTTTATTGACAATTTCTCCGCGTCTATCGCATAAATTACACCAAAGAAGGAACTGGATGACTGTGGAGGCCATTGCCAAAAGAGAGGTGATGTGAGGAAGTGGGACAGTAAATCTCCATCTATGGCCCTGATCGGACATGCCAAATAGAGCGATTATCAGGCCGTGGAAGGCTAAGAATTTCCACGGCTTTTTTGTATCCTTCAACCTTAAAGATGAGAGAAGAGCCAATGTCCGTTTCCGAAAAAATTAAGAGCTCCATTGATAAGGCCTCATGGATAAGGAGGATGTTTGAGGAAGGTGCCCTCAGAAAGGCTCGATATGGCCCTGAAAACGTCTTTGATTTTAGCTTAGGCAATCCAAATCTTGAGCCCCCAGCCAAGGTGAAGGAGATCTTAAAGGAATTGGTTTCTGACAGTTCTTCAGGCATGCATGGATATATGCCTAATGCCGGATTTATGAAAACACGGGAGGCTGTTGCTAATTATTTGAGCAATCTGAATAGGGCTTCCTTCGGACCTGAGGACATAGCTATGACCGTGGGGGCAGGTGGGGGCTTGAATGTGGTTTTGAAGGCTATCCTCAATCCAGGAGATGAGGTAATCATCCCAGCACCCTACTTTGCGGAATACAGTTTTTACATGGATAATTATGGTGGTGTCCCTAAGACTGTCAAGACGAACCCTGACTTCTCATTGGATCTCTGTGCCATTGAGGAGGCTATAACCTCCAACACCAAGGCCGTGTTGATAAACAGCCCTAACAATCCAACGGGAAGGGTATACGGGAAGGATGAACTGGTCCAATTGGGCGAACTGTTAATCCAATACAGCCGAACATATGGGAGGCCAATCTATCTGATATCCGATGAACCATACAGGAAGATCGTCTATAATGGTTTGATATGTCCCTCTATTTTCGATGCATATAGAGAGAGTTTTTTGGTAACCTCATTTTCGAAGGACCTTTCTCTCGCTGGGGAAAGAATCGGCTATATCGCGACTCATCCCGAAATTGGTGATAAGGATATCATCATAGAGGGGCTTATTCTATGCAACAGAATCCTTGGATATGTGAATGCCCCTGCCTTGATGCAGCGGTTGGTACCTTTTCTTTTGGAGGATAGCGTTGATGTAGCCCTCTATCAGCGAAAGAGGGATATTCTCTGTGAAGGCCTGGAGGCTGCAGGCTATAGGTTTATCATGCCTGGGGGGACCTTTTACCTCTTTCCTGAGACTCCTATTCCAGATGATGTGGAGTTTGTCAGGTCTCTCCAAGAGGAGAATATCCTTACCGTGCCGGGCTCAGGTTTTAGTGGCCCTGGGCATTTCAGGATTGCTTACTGTGTAGAGGATAAGACAATTGAAAGGGCCCTCCCTGGCTTTGCCCGGGTAATGGAAAAATACAGAAAGGCCGGGGCAAGGCATGAGTAAGAGAAAGAAAACCATTGCCGTGGCTCTCAGTGGCGGGATGGATAGCGCCGTCGTGGCGACCATGTTGCAGGATGAAGGATGGAATATCATGGCTATCCATCTTCTCCTTCCTCTCCCACCCGGAGAGAGGGCGGAGAAAATAAGGACAGCCCGCTTACTATCAGAGAGAATAAACATCCCCCTGTACCTGTTAGATGTAAGGGGTTTCTTCCAAAAGGAGGTCGTGGATTACTTTATTAGATCTTACTATCTAGGGCTGACACCGAATCCCTGTGTTGTCTGCAATCATCTAGTGAAGTTTGAGCAGATTATCAAATGGATGGATCAAAAAGGGGTTGATTATCTGGCAACTGGGCATTACGCAAGGGTGAGGAAGAATTCCAGGAGAAGACATAGGGAGTTGCTCAAGGGGAAGGACGAAAAGAAGGATCAATCCTACTTTTTACACAGGCTGAACCAATCTCATCTCTCAAGGGCAATATTTCCATTAGGGGATATGACAAAGGCAGAGATATACCACATGGCGAGAGAAAAGGGGCTGTTACAGGCAATTCATCGTGAAAGCCAGGAGATATGCTTTATTCCCGACGACGATTACAGGTCATTTCTCAAAAGACAGGTGGAGGAAAGAGAACTCTCACTTGGCAATATAGTTGATCTCGAGGGTACTATCCGGGGTGTTCACCCCGGTACCCACGCCTATACTATAGGACAAAGACACGGTCTTGGAATAGCTTCCCCAGAGCCTCTCTATGTATATCGGATAAAGCCGCGGAAAAACGAATTGGTAGTAGGTCCGAGGGACGCATTATTCACCAAAGCTCTCTCGGCAGGGGATTTCAATTGGATAGGAGCTCAACCAGAGAGAAAGGAGATACGGGTGCGGGCGCAGGTAAGGTACAGGCACAAGCCAGCTGATGGGACGCTTACGGTTATTTCACCCGATCTCGTCCAGCTTGAATTTGATCAACCCCAATGGGCGATAACGCCTGGCCAGGCCCTTGTATGCTATGAAGGGCAAAGGGTCCTCGGGGGTGGCTGGATACGGGGGTCAAGGTAAGATGTCGAAATCGTTTAAGATCATTACTCTCGGCTGCAAGGTAAACCAATATGAGTCTGCCTTTATTGAAGAATCGTTACTAGATATGGGCTGCCGAAGGGCCAATCAAGCCAGAGAGGCGGAGTTAGTAGTCGTCAACACCTGTATAGTCACAGCCAGGGCAAGCTACCAATCCAGGCAGGCCCTAAGGAGGGCCATAAGGGAAACCCCCGGGGCTATTATTGCTGCTGTTGGATGCTATGGGCAGGTCTTTCCCGGTGAATTATCAAAGATTGATGGAGTGGATATCATTGCGGGAAACAAAGGGAAAAGCTCTCTTCCGGGGCTTTTGACAAAGGTCAGTCACCATAATCCGCCCCTTGTTGTGAGGGAGGAGTTTCTGCCGTTGAACCATTTTGAACAGGCTCCTATTACAAGATTTTCTGAGAAAACCAGGGCATTTCTAAAGATACAGGACGGATGCGAGTCATTCTGCTCTTACTGCATTGTGCCCAAGGCGAGGGGTCCTCAGAGGAGCCTTGGGCCTCGTAGGGTTATCGAGTTGCTCAAAGGCTTAGAGAGAAGTGGTTATAAAGAGGTCGTGCTGGCAGGAGTTCACCTTGGGAAATATGGCGCAGATTTCGGGAATGACATGGATCTAACTAAGTTGCTCGCTGAGATCGGGGGAAATAGATGCCGGCTCAGGATAAGGCTCAGCTCACTTGAACCAACGGAGATAGAGGAAAAGTTGATTGCATTGACTGCCAGGCATGATTGGCTTTGCCGTCACTTCCATATCTCCTTGCAGAGCGGTGACGATGAGGTCTTAAGGAGGATGAATAGACACTATACAGCCAGGATGGTTACCAGGGTAATAAATGATATAGCTCGGCTTATCCCACAGGTCTGTATAGGGGTAGATGTCCTGATTGGCTTTCCTGGAGAAACCGACAGGGCTTTCAATAATACCTTTGGGCTCTTACAAGACCTGCCGATCAGCTATCTCCACGTGTTCCCCTACTCGAGAAGGGAGGGGACCGCTGCAGCAGGGTTTCCCGATCAACTTAATCATAAGAAGATCAAGGAGAGGACCCTTCTCTTACGTCGTCTTGATAAGGAAAAGAGAAGGATTTTCTGGGCTAGTTTAGTTGGTGGGACCTTTCCCGTCCTCACTGAGGGGTGGGTGCCTGGAGACGGAAACCAAATCAGCGGGTTGAGCGATAACTATGTGAGGTTTGCCTTTCCTTCCAGCAGCCTCATTAAGAATGAAATCGTGGAGGTAAGGGCAGAACGTGTGACGGAGAGAGGAATTGCTGCTCGGAAACTGATGGATTAGTCAAGAGACTTATGTTATCTCCAAAATCTCGAACTGTTGGACACCTCGTGGGGTTGTTACCTTGATAGTATCCCCTTCCTCCATGCCGATAAGTGCCTTTCCCAGAGGAGAGGCAACTGATATCTTGCCATCCTCGGGGTCTGACTCATATGGCCCAACCAGCTGATAAGTGACATTCTCGTCGCTGTCAATGTTTCTGAGCTTCACTGTCTTGCCAAAGGAAATCCTTTCTGTTTGCTCCTCGTCTATCTCAATTACCTCTGATCTGCTAATTGCCATCTCCAGCTCATTTATCTTGGCCTCTAGGAAGGACTGCCTTTCCTTGGCTGCATGGTATTCTGCGTTTTCATTCAAATCTCCATGAGATCTTGCCTCCTCAATAGCCTTTATATTCCTGGGCCGTTCAACAGTAAGGATATTCTGCAATTCCCGCCTTAATTTCTCCAACCCCTCTCTTGTAATTGGCACTTTATCTATCAAAGTAGTTTCCCTCCAGCCATTGGGCCCTCTGTCCTTCCCCAATACAGTTACCATTTTAAATACTTAAATATGAGGCGTCAAATGGTTAAAGGCCGAGATAGGCAGCCTGATCATTTTGGTTTTTGGAGATCCCTGCCCTCAGGCGATAGGGCGGGGTTGATGAGGACCTTTATGTATTTCTCTGGCTCTCGTTCCAGAAGCTCTACGCCTTCGGCAAATCGATCCAACGGCAGGATTTTGCTAATTAGTGGCCTGACCGTGACTTGCCCTGTGCCGAGCAGTCGGATGGCCTCTGGGAAGTCGTCCATGAAATAAGTCCTCGACCCGATGGCCTTTAATTCCTTGGCGAATATAGTCCGGTAAGCGATACCCAGATTTTCAATGTGAGGCAGGGCGATCAGCATGAGATGCCCACCTGGGCGAAGTATTTCTCCCGCATCAGCCAGAGTCTTTTGGGTTCCTACTGCATCGAAGACCACGTCCGCCATTCCCATATTCCGCGTGACAAAGGTGACCAGGCCTTCATCTTGTGGGTTGCAGGTCAGTTCGAGCCCCATGTGTCTGGCTAATGCCCTCCTTTCGTCAAGGGGCTCGGATACGATTACCTGGGACGCGCCATAAACTTGGGCGACTTGAGCAATGAGTAGTCCGATGGCTGTAGTCGGCCACGACTTTCTCGGCGAAGCAACCCCCAGGTAGGCGAACACCAATGAACTTGAATTCAGTGCAGTGAGGTAACCGCCCGGCCTTGCAGGCCTCACATGTGCCACAGCCTTCGGCTGGAAAGACGGTAACCCTATCCCCTTTCTTCAAGTCGGACTGTGCTGGAACAGACACTATTTCCCCCATGTACTCATGCCCTGGGATAAGGGGATAGGCGGCAAAGGGGTTTTTCCCCCGAAGGAGATGTATGTCGGTGCCACAGATCCCGGCCATACGCACCTGAATTTCCACCTCCTCGGCAGTTGGGATGGGATCCTCTATGTCTTGTAAAGAGAAATCATTCGGACCGTTGAGCACAATCGCCTTCATACAACCGCCTCCTTGAGAACTAAAGTATCAGAAACTCAACCACCCTCCGTCCACAAAGATTGTCTGTCCGGTCACATAATCGGAGGCATCTGACGCCAAAAATACTGCTAAACCACCGAGATCTTCAGGCGTGCCCCAGCGACCTAGAGGGATTCTGGCAGTGATCTCCGCATAGCGCTCTTTGTTTTGTACCAGTGCTTGAGTGACATCAGTGATGAAATATCCTGGACCAATGGCATTGACCCTAATGCCGTATTTGGCCCAATCATTGGCCATACTTTTCGTGACCTGGGAAATCCCTCCCTTGCTCGCAGCGTAACCTGGGATAGTTTTCCCCCCGATAAACGCAAGCAGCGAAGACGTATTGATGATATTCCCTTTTATATTATGGGCGATCATGGTTCGAGCCACCGATTGGGCCAAGAAAAAAGGCGCTTTGAGGTTTGTCCGTAACACAATATCCCAATCCTCCTCGGAATGTTCCTCACACGGAGCACGGCGGATTGTGCCCGCGTTATTGAATAAAAAATCGATCTTGCCGAAGGCTTCAAGAGCTCGTTCGACAATCATCTTAATATCGGATAGATCTGCCACGTCTGCCTTGATCGGTATGACCTTCCCATTGTGTTGGCCCAGCTCCTTAGCCGTCTTTTCCAAGACCTCTAGTCTTCTGCCGACAATTGCAACCTCGGCTCCCGCTTGAACGAGCGCGGTCGTCATACCTTTACCGAGGCCAGTGCCTCCACCTGTAACGATGCCACTTCTTCCTTTCAGGCTGAATTTATCCCATATCATTTAATAACCCTCCTCATATTCAATGAGAAGCCATGATCGGCGAATAGCCAAGGAGCAATGGGCCTTGACGGGCATTAAAGGGCGTGTTTCCTCACAAAGTCCATATCAAGGCTTACCCCCAGGCCAGGCCGTTGCGGAATGTCCAGATAGCCGTCGCTCATCTCAAATATCTCCTCGGTTACTCCATCGCGCAGGGGATGAGGCGAACGGTCATACTCGAAGAAGGGGTCCGCTGGGTAGCGGCGTTCGGGGAAGTGGGGGAGGACAGCGAATAATTGTAGAGAAGCAGCCAGACCTACGTTGGTTCCCCAAACATGGGGGGTCAGCGGCACGTTCCAGGCACTCGCCATAGCCACTATATTCATCATTTCGGTGAAACCGCCGGCGGCACAAAGGTCTGGTTGGAGTATATCTACGGCACGCCGGGAGATGAGTTCGCGAAAGCCATATCTGGTAAACTCATCCTCACCGCCAGCGATGAGGATGTTGGACTTTTGCTTCACTTCAATATAGCCCTCGATGTCCTCAGGCGGCACCGGCTCCTCAAGCCAGTAGACATCGTACTTCTCCATCTCCTTGGCCAGGCGGATTGCCTCAGCGGCATTATAGGCGTGGTTGGCATCCACCATGAGAACTATGTCATTCCCTATGGCTTCTCTGACGGCCTTCACATATCTCATATCCGTCTCGATCCCATAGCCGACCTTGAGCTTCATAGCAAAGAAGCCATCCTCCTTGTAACCGAGGGCCTCCTCAACCAGGGCATCTTCTATGCTGGGCACATTCTGAGGCTGGTAGAGGCCGGTGGCATATACATGGGCCTTATTTCGATAAGCTCCTCCCAGTAGTTTATAGACCGGCAAGCCCAGGGCCTTTCCCTTTATATCCCACAGGGCAATGTCTATAGCACTGAGGGCTGAGATTGGTAGGCCCTTCATCCCCTGATCTCTCGTCCAGTTATAGAGGAAATCCCAGATGACGGCGTTATCCAAGGGGTCCCTGCCGATGAGCAAAGGTGCGTACCCATCACCTATGAGGTGAGCTACTATGTTGGCAGGGGTTGTATAATAAAAGGCCTCCCCCAACCCCTGGATACCATCATCAGTGGAGACCACGCACAGGGCGGTCTGGCGCCTGTCCGTTACCCGCTGAGACCAGCCGAAGGCCTTATCTTGCAACAGCCCCTGGAGGACATAGGTTTCTACGCCAGTTATCTTCATCCTGCACCTCAGTGCCAAGAAATCGCTTTCCGGTGAACGGAGAATAGAAAAGAAGACAGTTGTTTGTCAAGGGGAAAGGTACCCTGATTATTGGCGTCTTTTTATGACCTCCTGAAGGTCAATATCGGATGTTATCCAGTCCGAGATACGAATAAGACTCCCGCCTTCTCCACATTTGGCGATAAAGAAGGAGTGCGATCCCTGTCTCGTGTTGGGACCATAGGTTATTTTGGGGCCTATGCCCTGGTAATCCTTAAGGGCTTCCATGGCCCTGACAAAGTTATCCGCAGTAAGATCACGGCCGCATCTCTTGAGGGCCTCCACCATGGGCTCCACGAATAAGAAGCCCGCATAGAAGAAGATCCCCCATCGGTCTTTAGGGGTAAACCTATCATGGGCTTGCCTGTATTTTTTCATGAGGGGGTGCTGGGAGTCGGGAGGTTCTCCAAAGGACGTTACCATCACATCCTTGAAAAGGCCTTTGCTGATCTTGTACATGATAGGCGTATCACTCAGGGTACTTGAGGTCATCCACTGGGGTTTGAAATCCATCTTGGCTGCAGTTCCCAGTATGATGGCCCCATGCTTGGGGAGTACCCATATGAGGACACAATCGGGATTGGCGGCCTTAAGCTTCATGCAGTGCGAACTTAAGTCCGTATCCAGGGGTTCTACGGATACTGCCGCCACTAATTTCAGGTCATATTTTTCAAGGGCAAGCTGTGCCCCATAAAGCCCCTCTTTACCATAATCGTCATTCTGATAGAAAAAGGCAATTCTCTTTTTGCCCATTTTTTTTACCGCGTAGTCGATCAAGATAGCGGCCTCATCACAATAGGGTGGGTAAACGGCAAAAAGATACTTAGTAGGAGGGTAAGCCCAATAGGTGGACCCGGATGCAGGACCAACCCAGGGAACCCCATTTATTTCAAGGTACTTCTTGACGGCCATACCCGTCGCTGTCCCGACCCCTGAGGCAAATGCAAAGACCTTCTTGTCTTCAACAAGTTCCTTTGCAATGGCCTTCGTCTTGGGGGGTTGATAGGCGTCATCCCTCAGAAAGTATTCTATCTTCCTACCGTGGATACCCCCCTCGGCATTAATCATGTCAAAATAACATCCAGTCCCGCGGGCAACTGCACCCCATAGAGCAGCAGGCCCGGTCTGAGGCCCCCATTGACCGATCCTAATCTCGGTATCGGTAACGCCTCTTTCTGCTCCTTCAGCGGGAATGAGAGCTATAGTCAGGAGCACGGCGCAGGCCAATGCACTTGCCAGGTTTCTTTTGTTCATTTTCAACCTCCTTTCTCTTCTGTACAGTGGGTCATTGTCTTCTACTGCCTCCGGTACATGGCCTCAATCAGGTCACTGAAGGCCTCATTCACATATTTTCTCTTTACCTTCATGGTTGGCGTGACCTCTCCATGTTCCTCATAGAGTTTCTTGGGAAGCACGGTAAATTTCTTGACTTGTTCGACACGGGAGAGCGTTTCGTTCACCTTATCCACCTCGCCTTGGATCAAATTTATGATCTCCGGGTTCTGAGTGAGGTCTTTGTATGTGGAGAATTGAATCTTATTATCCTGCGCATATTTCACCACATTGTCCTCATCAATCATCACGAGAGATGTGATATATTTTCTCTTATCGCCGATGACTACGGCGTCGTTGATGAAGGGACTGAATTTCAGTTTGTTTTCTATATACTGGGGTGTAATATTTTTGCCGCCAGCAGTAACTATAATGTCCTTTTTCCTGTCCGTTATTCTCAGGTAACCGTTCTCGTCTATCTCTCCAATATCACCGGTAAAGCTTGCGCGGTGGCTTCAGGGTCTTTGTAGTATCCCTTGAACACGCTGGGTGACCTTACAAGTATCTCACCGTCTTCTGCTATATTTACTTCTATTCCTGGAAGCGGGGGGCCCACGGTCCCGGACTTTGGCCTCCCGATCCTAGAAACACAGGCCATCGCCGTTCCCTCTGTCTGGCCATAGCCTTCTATTAGGTTAACGCCCATGGATTGAAAGAAATGGAGCACAGCTGGCGATATGGGGGCTGCACCCGAAATGGCTACCTTCATGCGCTCAAACCCCAGCCTCTCTTTAAGCTTTCGAAAGACCGTGAGATAGGCAAGCTGATAAAGGGCCTCGAGCCAGAAGGGAACGTGCCTGAAGTTCATCTTCAGTGTGGTCCGCTTTTGCCCGATTTTGAGGGCGGTGAAAAAAGCGAGCCTTTTAAACCAAGTGGCGTCAGACATTCTGATATAGACAGCAGAAAGATATTTTTCCCAGATACGGGGGACTGCATACCCCACTGTAGGGGATATCTCCTTCATGTTATCCGTCACTGTATCTAAACTCTCGGTAAAATTAACGGTATAGCCGTAGGTGATATGGAGAAACACTGAGAAGAGGCGCTCAAAGACATGGCATAGGGGAAGGAAAGAAATCGTCTCATCCGCGTCATCGACGGGGATAGAGTTGTCAACGACCCCTCCCATCCACGTAACGTTCCTGTGAGTCAGCATCGCCCCCTTTGGGGGGCCGGTGGTGCCCGATGTGTAGATGAGAACCGCCAGATCCTCTGGGGTGACCTCAGAGGTGCGTTTCTCGAATAGATCAGGGTCCTTTTCCACGATTTTACGTCCCAGTTCCAGCAAATCATCATAGGTCATGACCATGCGGTCGGAAAAATTCCTCAGCCCCTTCAGATCCCATACAATTACCCTTTCCAAAAAGGGGACTTGCTCCCTGAAATGGAGCCACTTATCAAGCTGCTCCTCGTTTTCCACAAAGAAGAATTTGGATTCGGAGTTCTGAATCACATGCTCAACCTGTGGCCAGGCGTTTGTGGGGTAGACCCCTACAGCCACACCTCCAATACACTGCACTCCCATATCTATGATGACCCATTCGGGGCAGTTATCTCCGATGATAGAGACCCGATCTCCCTTTTGAAGCCCCATGGATATGAGGGCCGAGCCTACATACGTGGCCAGCCTGTAGTATTCGTTCCAGGAGATATCGTGCCAGAGGCCCAACTCCTTTTTGCGCATTGCAACCCGGTCACCATATTTTCGGACAGTTCGTCTGAAAACGTGGGGTACGGTTTCCAGTACCATCTCTCCTATCTCCACCTCTTCTTTCTCTTCCAGCGTTGAAACCCCTTAGTGGATTCCACGGACCTAATCCCCATATAAAATTCCTGGACATCCCTATCTTCCATGAGTGCTTGGGATTTTCCCTTCATGACGAATCGACCATTTTCCAATATCAGGCCAAAGGCGGCAATCTTTAATGCCATCCGTGCGTTCTGTTCCACTAGGACTATTGTAACCCCTTCCTGGTTTATCGTCTTTATAATACGAAATATTTCCCTAACTAGGATGGGAGAAAGCCCTAAGGATGGTTCGTCGAGCAGAAGGAGTCTAGGTCGGTTCATTAAGGCCCGGCCCAGGGCCAACATCTGCTGTTCACCGCCGGAAAGTGTCCCGGCCCATTGATCTTCTCTTTCTTTCAGGATCCTCTCTAATGGATGCACGCCCCCTTCTTATATAGGCCCCCATGAGGAGGTTTTCCCTGACCGTGAGCTGGTCAAAGAGCTCTCTCGCTTCAGGGACGTAGGAAATACCCATTCTGACGATCAATTCGGGGTCCATGCCATCAATCCTGTTCCCCATGAATTCTATGGTCCCCTTATCCGGCTGATCCTCGATCAATCCCATAACTGTCTTTAATATAGTTGATTTTCCAGCACCGGATGGCAGTTATAGCCCCATTCTCCACGGCGAATGACACACCTCGCAAGGCATAGATGAGGCCATAGCATGTCTCCACATTTCTGATTTCAAGAAGCGGCATCACCATGCTCCTCTCCTAAATAGGCCTTCAGGACCTCGGGATTATTCTGAACCTCCTCTGGAGTTCCTTCGGCTATAGGTCTGCCGAAGTTTATGGCCAGAACCCTGTCCGATATGTCCATGACCACCTTCATGTTATGTTCTATCAACAGGATCGTGACTGCAAACTGCACTTGGATGTCCTTTATCCAGAAGATAAGGTCTTGCCGCTCTTCGGAATTCATGCCAGCAGAGGGCTCGTCAAGAAGCAGGAGTTGAGGCTCCAGCGCCAGGGCCCTTCCCAGTTCTATCAATTTCTGGGTACCGTAAGGGAGACCTCCCACAAATTGATCTCTGGCCGATTGGAGGTCAAGGAGGTCAATGATGCGCTCCACCCGCTCCCTATGCTCTGTCTCCTCTTGGGCTGCCTTCGATCCTCTCCGGAAAAAGGTGGACCCGCTCCAGATACCTGTTTTCATGTGGCTATGGCGTCCAAGCATCAAATTCTCCATTGTTGTCATCCTGGAGAAGAGTTCGATATTCTGAAAGGTGCGGGCAATCCCCTTCATGGCGATCTTGTAAGGCTTTAGCCCTGTTATGTCTTGGCCCTGAAAGGTTATCTTCCCCCCGTCTAGTTTATAGAGACCGCTGATACAGTTGAATATGGTAGTCTTTCCTGCACCGTTGATCCTCTGCTAATCCTGAAGCCGACGTTGTCAACGGCCTTCAGGCCACCAAAGGAGATTGAAAGGTCATAAACGCGAAAAAAATCCCAATCCATAGCTTTATCTCAGACCCTTCTAACATAGTGTCTGGCAATAAGGCCGCTCGGTCTAAAACAGAGTACTAGCACTATAACCACGAATGCGACGACCGATTTAAATTCAACGGACACGTAACCGCCGAAGAGGTTTTCAATAATGCCTAATATATACCCGCCGAGCGCGGCGCCAACTAGCGAGGTCATGCCCCCGAGGACTGCTGAGGCAAAACCCTTCAGGAGTGGATCAAGCATTAGATTTGGATCCAGTGTGGCAATAGGAGCCA
>SMTZ1_10003990_pt1 | contig 16811 bp, 15 predicted proteins | sample DeeMarSWOR136_30_FD_25667 | JGI IMG/M metagenome (IMG submission 25667)
AATAGTTTATCCTTATTGGCGTTTCATGTTACTAAAATCATCCCTGAAAATGATTGCAAAACAAAAGTAAAACAGCGGTCATGACGCATATGATTAAGTTGATGGAGTGAACCGATTTACTCGAAAGAGTAAAATTTAAAAAAATTTACCTCTAAAATATATAGCGCCTAAAGTGGAGTGGGGAGATGAGTGGCGACTCAAGCAGTTAAGTTCCACGGCAGCAGAAGAATGAGTCAAGACCTTTGGGAAAAATTGACCCTCGATGTTGGGTGTGGGGCAAATCCAAAAGGCGACGTGAATGGGGATTTATATACTGGCTTCACTCCACACAATATTAGCATTACACTAAATCCTAAAAAAATAAAAAACTTTGTGAACTTAGATGCACATTTTTTGCCTTTCAAGGATAAGGCATTTGCTATAACTTTTTCTTTTCACTGTCTTGAACATCTTAGCCGCCCCTTAAGTGCACTGGAAGAAATGCGTAGAGTAACAAAAGAGCATATAATCATTAAGGTTCCATGTTGGCATTTTTATATTTACGTCATAGATTTCATATCATTGTTCAAATGTTTCTTTGGTCTCCCTTTCGTAAAGACCACGAAATATTTTTTTGATAAACTACGATGCTGTTTCTGTTTGAACGGAAACCCATACAGTACACATCTTTGGTATATTCACTTCAGTGACGCGGATGACATAAAAACTAACAAAAAATATGGCATCCCTTATGAGCATGAGTTTAAATTTTACCCCTAAAAAACAAGACCAGCGGTTATAATCCTCAACAACACCCTCATATTAGGAACCTAATAATACTTCATTGTTTAAAAACAGCTTTTTTCTGAAATGCCTTCACACCGTAATTTGTTCTCGCCTTTCAACAACTATCTTGCAGTTTGTGGCTAAAGCAGCTATTGCACCTAGAGCTGCAAGCCAAGGAACAAGAACAACACCAATAACTCCGACAGTGGCAGGCATCTCAAGCAGAACAGTTCCCTTCTCGTCTTTCACAATTATTCTTGTTACATTGCCTTCATGAAGCAACTCTTTCACTCGTTCGATAAGATTGTCAGATGATACAGAGTATTCCTTGGTGGTTACTTTCGTAATCTTTGCACCACACGAAGAACAGAAATGGGCAGCCTCCTCCAACTTCGCACCACATTTCGCACAATAAGACAGAACATTACACCCCCAATAACTGAACACATCACGTAGTAGTGGGTCCTAAACTCTTTTTATCGATTCCGGTGCTTCAGTCGGTGAGATTAGAAAATCAGATTTTCTTGAATTCTTCAATTATTTCGTCAACGTTCTTAATTTCTGTGCCATAAACATCTTTGAGATACTTTAGTCCGTCTTCATGATCCTTACGCGTGAAAGCTTGCACCCCGTCACTGGCAACAATTATTTTGTAGCCGCGATAGAAGGCAGAGGCAGCAGTGTGCCTAACACAAATGTGAGTGTGCAATCCAACTAAAATAACCGTTTCCACACCCAAGCCCTTGTAAAGACTTCGAAGGAGCGAATCAAGACCAGTCTCATAGAAGCCACTGTAGACACGTTTCTCAACAACAAAATCCTTTTCTGTAGGCGCAAGCTCCGGGATAACCTGAGCGCCTGGAGATCCCTTTAATGCATGGTCACCCCACCTCTCAACAACTTCGAAATCGGTCCTGAAATGGGCATCGTTGGAATATATCACTGGCACCCCATGTACTCTGGCTGCTTCAACAAGTTTCTGTATGGGTTTGATGATTCTTGCGGCGCGTTTAGTTTTCAAGTTGCCTGTAACAAAGTCGTTTAACATATCGAGTACTATAACTGCCATTCTAGACATGTTGTCTTTCCCTAAAAACTACCTCGTTTCATTCCTTATCTAGATTCCGTTTTCACAAGTCCATAGGCTATGCCGTCCAAAATCAAAACTATCATCATTCAAGAACTTACACTACATGCAATCTGTCCGATTACACTTTACAGTTGAAACTGTTAACAAAGCATATTTCTATGCGGTCGAGTAGGATACAGGAGCAAGTTGACCAGAATCTACGTTTGCCGAAAAAAAATATTCCCTTGAACAGTTTAACCAGAACCGTTTCTGTACTAACTGTGGAACATACCTGAGCGCCAGGATCCTGACTTCCAGTCGCCCCTACAGGCGCACTGCGGCACCGAAAACAGAGATGAAAAACAGAACTTCAGGTAGCCAGTGGCTTCCCAGAGGCTATGAAGTACGAAAGGGACAGGTAGAATTTATTGAGGAAGCAACCAAAGCCCTTGAGAATAACCAAGTTTTCGTGGGCAGCGCTCCCTGCGGCATAGGAAAGTCTCTTGCTTCGCTTCTCAGTGTTTTGCCTCGGCTGGGAGAAAACAAGCTTCTGATCAGCTTCAGAACTAGGAATCAACTGCACATTTTTCTCAAAGAGCTGAGGGGCTTAGAGCAGAATCCTTTGACTGTGTCATTCTTCAGTAAACAGGATATGTGCCCGTTGCGGATGAAAAGTGGGGGCTCATATTTTGATTTTCTTGAAGAATGCAGACGACTTAAAAAAAACTGCGAGTCCGGAACTAAACCTTTTTGCAGATTCTACTGGAACATTTATAGAAAGAAGAGGGAAGCCGAAGAACTGGCTCTGGACTGTGCCCGAAAAATCCTTGACCCCCAAGAGACTACCAGACTGATGGCTAAGCATGACTTCTGCGCCTACGAAGCACTGAAACGGGTGCTCAGTAAAGTAAAAATTTTCCTCGGAACCTACAGCTACACATTCAACCCAAAGGTTAGAAACGCTTTGCTGCAGAGTTGGGGGGTAGACCTATCCAATGTTTATCTCATAGTCGACGAAGCGCACAACATACCTAACTTCGCCCGGGAACTCCTTTCTGACAGGATAACACAAAACACTGTCGAGAGCGCTCTCAAGGAAACCGAAAAATTTGAACATAAAAACTTGGCGGAGGTTCAAGATTACCTCAACGTATTAGATGACAATGTTTTCCGATACATTCAGAAGGATTTAGGAAATTCGAAACTTAAACTTCTGGACCCACAAGAAATCGCCGACCGATTCCTTGAGTGGAGCGGAGAATCCAGCGAGAAAGCCGCGGAAACCCTGCACGAATACGGAGAGTACGTTAGAGAGAGGCGTCAGGAACTAGGTTATGACAAAATTTTCAGTTATACCCATCGTGTAGGCGACTTCATGGAGAACTTCTTTCAGAGGGTTGGAGAGAAGTATGTTCATTTGATCCAAAAAGATTGGGGGGACAGAATCTATCTGGAGGTCAGAAGTCTAGATGGTAGGGAGATAACAGATCCTGTTCTTCGGCAAGCTAAAGGAAGCATAGTCATGAGCGGTTTCCTCTCTCCTCCAAAGGTTTACAGGGACTTGATACTTCGCAGCCAAGAAGGTGTCCATCTTAGAGAATTCGACTCTCCATTTCCACCTGAAAACAGGTTAATATTAGCTGCGAGGGATGTCTCATCGAGGTTTGAGCAGAGAACTGATCAGATGCTGAAGAAATGGGTGGAATACATTGAAGCTATATCAATGACAAATGAGGGAAACATGGGCATCTTTTTCACCAGCTATAATCTGATGAACACCATTCTTTCGCACACTGACATCGATCGAAGAATGATTGTAGAGGAACGCAAAACCAGACGAAGCGATGTGATGAAGAAATTAACTAGATCAACAAGCAACGTATTGTTTGGGGTTATGGGCGGGAAATTCAGCGAGGGAATGGACTATCCAAACAATCTCCTAAAATGTGTAGTAACAGTGGGATTGCCCTATGCAACGTGGAGCGTGTATCAGAATGCGCTGATAAGTTACTTTGATTATCAATTTCCGGGAAATGGAAGAGCTTATGCTTATTTGACGCCAGCCATATTTCGTTTGGTTCAAGCATGTGGTCGGGTCCATCGATCAGCTAAAGATAAAGGGTGTATAGTGATGTTGGACGAGCGAGTTACACGCCCAAACATTAGGCAGTTGCTCCCAGGCTACTACCAGAAAGAGATGCGAATAGTGAAGAATCCAATGGAATGCGGTGAAAAAATAACAGAATTCTGGAAAAAACACCGGAGTCTTTCCTGACACAATAGGTGTAGAAATAAATTATCGACTACAGATCTGAAGTTTTTTGGGAGAAGCGGTAAACATTAATTGTTAATGGCGTTTTTCTTCCGATTCCAATTTTTTGTGTTAGATTCTCTGAACTTTTTATGTGTATTTTAGTTAAGGTGGCTTGAGGGCAATTTTATTATGTGACTTTGCCAAATATACGATATACTTTATCTCAGGAACGATTTATACGTCACTTAATCAATTACATAGAATGGTGAAAAATTGGAAAAAAAGCGTAAAGTTAGGCGAAAAAGCTTTGCGGCTCGTGAAGATCTCCTAGATGGTATGAACGAGATTGCAAAGCAGGGTGGTCTTAGCCTTTATCGTTTTTTGAACGAAGTTTTAGAGTTGACTTTGAGGGCTAACGAGCTAGGAGTAAACCTTGGTAATTTGGTTGATTCACGTGAATTGCTAAAAGACGCTATGGAGTGTGGATTTACACTTGGCTTAGAAAGCTTGTGGTATGAAATGGCTGAGCTTGCGTACGCCAAAGAGAAGAATAAGGCTCTCCGAAGTTGGTTTGATGCTGGTGTTTGGTTTGCTAAACGATATGTTTCAGGAGAGTCTGCTGATCCGTTTGAAGCTTTCAAAAAAGATTTGAAAGAATTTACTTGGAATGTTCCTGATTTGGAATTAAATGAGGGAGCAGAAACCGTTTCAGTTCGCGTAGTGAGCCCTAGGTTCACAGAAGCATACACATTCCTGTTTTTATCTTTCCTTGAGGGCGCTCTAGAAACCTTCGGGTACAAGATTGACAGCAAAGAGATTTCTAGAGGAATTATCCGTTTGGAGGCTGTTAGGAACTAACATTAGATGGCTGTACTAATAAATAGAAATATAAATTGAGGAACAATACGATTTCAGATGGTTAGGAAGTAAAGGTATGTCTAGGAAGAAGGGTAGAAGCCTCGTTTACGTTCCTGACGACATTGTTGAGGAAGCCAAGATGGTTTCAAAGGGACGAGGCGAGTCGCTAAACCTGTTCGTTAGTAACGTTTTGAGGTTGGCTCTAAGAGCGAACAGCTTGGGGTATAGTCCTGGAACAGCGGCAGAGTTTTTAGAGATTATGCAGGCCCAGCGGAACTTAGGCGGCGCCTTTATTCCGGCAGATGTTTTAACTTATCTGAATGGCAAAGCCTGTGAAGCTGAGGCTGAGCAATTAGAGAAAAAATGGTACGAAAGTGGAAAGTGGCACGGAAAGTATCTGAACGAGAAATTCGAAGATCCTGTTGAAGCTTTTAAGAAATTTCTTGAAGCAACAAGGTGGGATTTAAACGAGGTTTTGGTTAAACAAAATGAAAACACGATCAAATTCAGGTGCATCTCAACGTTGCTTACGGGTAAAGCTACGGAACTGCTTGCCAAGTTCATAGAAGGTGCAATGCACGGTATAGGTTACCAAACAGATAAGAGTGACACTCTGAAAGGTATGGTACTCTTAGATTTCAAGAGATAACCAATGAATGTGTCTATTGTAGCATGATTTGACACTCAATATTCACTGTTTTGTTCTTTCGGTTGGTTTCGGCAAAAATTCTCAGTGTTTATTTTATCTTGAGATACACGATTTAACTCAAATCCTTTTGCTTCTATCAAGAAAAACATTAAATTAAATAAAAAATACCATGGATAATTTATTTATATACATCTATACCATAACTTTTCAGGAAATGTATACATTTTTTCACTTCACTAAGAAAATGCGCACATTAACTATAAATAGCCGTTTTACCAAGCGGAATAGGTTGGTAAGGCGAGAAGCTGACAGTGTCAGCGATCGCCCCCATTAACAAAAAAGGAGAAAATAGAAAAAAATGCGAATAAACAAGAAAATATACACAACTTTTACCATAGCAATACTGACATTATCAATAATTCTAGCAACTATGCCAATGGTAAGCGCAGTCACTGCACCACCAGGCCTTTATGTACCAACAGCTGCACCTCCTCCCTATACTGCTCTAACTACTGGTTCTGTTGGGACTAGAGTTATGGTCGTGGGAGTAGCTGGAGACGCTTCTCCATTTAGCACTGTTACCGCATACTGGGACAGCCTTTCTGGTGTAGTGCTGGGAACAGCAGGTGTTGACGTCACGGGTGCATATAAGCTCAACGTGACAATTCCTGCAGCAGTCACTGGACTTCACTATATTGTAGTCAATGAAGGCGCTGGTGCTCAGGGCGCAGCCTTTACTGTAACTGCAAGCCTACGTGCTAGTACTGTGCCACCTGGTCCTCCACCAGTTAGAGTTTTGCCAGGTGACTCTGTTGCGCTAACAGGTCGCGGTTTTGCTGCAGCTAGCGCAGTTACCATTACTCTTACTGGTCCTGCTGGAACCCTAGCTATTCCTGGTACTTTTACCACGAATAGTACAGGTAGCTTCGCTGCAACTATCACTGTTCCTTCCATAATTCCCGCTGACTATGGTACCTACACAGTAACAGCTACTGACGCCGCTACAACCTTTGCTACAGCCTCTATCGAGGTAGACTACTACATCACTGCGTTTCCACCAGCTGGTCCCACCGGCATCACCGTCTTTATATCGGGCAGAATTCCAGCAAGTACAGCATATGACGTAAGAGTAGATACTGTAGTTATACACACAGGCACTTCAGGCGCTGATGGCACCTTCTCTACAAGCTACACTATACCCGCATTGATCGCACTTGGCGGTCACTCTATCAGCGTAGTTTGGGCAGTTACTAATGTTAGATCTACATCATTCATTGTGACACCAGCACCGACAATAGCTTATGCACCAGCATCTGGTGTAGCTGGAACCGTAGTTACTATAAGTGGTGCAGGTTTCAGCGGTGGTGCTAACATCACCTTAACCATGGGAACCACAGTTGTGAACAGCACTGCAGCAGACAGCCGCTTCGGTCCCACCGACTTTGGCGGATCATTCACTAGCCTCCAATTTACAGTTCCAACTCTTACGCCAGCAGTCTACGTTCTTACAGTGACTGATCAATTTGGTGCATCAACTGGAACAGTCTACACTTTCCAAGTGCTCCCAACACCAGTCACAACAGTAGCACTAAGAGGCACCACATACTACCCAGGTGACATATTCAGCTTCAACATCCGCACCACCGAAGTCAGCCTAGGCTTGATAAATGTGACAATTTTGGACCCAGCCGGCGAGATATTTTGGACAACAAACGATTGGACTCTGACATGGTCTCTAGACTTCTCTCACAAGACTGTAATATACCAAAACCAAGGTGCTGATAACTATAACCAAATGAAGATGTTCCTCCCAGCTGATGCTCCATTAGGAACATGGAACTGGACAATAACATACACCCCCACAAGCACCGCTACCTTGACTAAGGCTACTGGACTCTTCTCTGTTGTGGCTAAGCCAGACATGCAAGATGTCCTTGACGAAATTGATGATCTTAGCACCAACCTTGCCGATCTACTGGATGACCTTGAAGCTAGCATAACTAACGTCGTTACAAGCTCTGAAGGTGACCTAACCGCTGTAATTAACACCAAAGCAGGCCAAATCACCACCAGACTAGATGTATTAGAACCCAAACTCCAAGGCATAGAAGATACATGCGTGATAATCGCCACTATGCTCGGTGAAGTACAAGTAGATCTTGCCGCTTTAGACTTGGATGCAATGGCCGTAGACATAACCGCAATCAAAGGCGATACTGCCACAATCAAGACTAACATCGGAACCGTAACAGCATCTGTTTCAGCTCTAGACGCCAAAGTAACCGCAATCTCAGGTGACGTAGCAACCGTAAAGACCACTCTAGGAACACTAGAAGGAAGAGTCACCTCAATAGAAGGAACGGTAGCTACAATCGACACAGACGTTGGCACAATACAAGCAGACGTTTCAGACATCCTAGCCAAACCAGACGTTGACATGACCCCAGTGTGGATCGCAGTAGTCCTGTCCTTGATCGCGGCAATAGCCGCAATCTTTGCAGTCATAACAATCCGACAGAAAATAGCAGGCTAAACTCAACAACCCAAAAAAGGGTCAAAACCCTTTCTTTTTTTATTTTAATCTTATCATTTAGCGTAAGCTCTTCAATTTCGCCCGTAAGCCCCGAAAATCTTAAACTCAGCATAAAAAACTCTAGTATAGAGAGTGAAGGCGCATGCAGTTCCTAAAATATATTAAGATTAGTCGAGTTGAAACACGACCCAACGATGCATGGTACGACATGAGCTTGCGTCAGTTGAGGAAAGGCGAAGTGAGCTTCTACAGAGTTAAAGACTTCCATACTGGTGATTGGCTTTTTAAAATGTGCAAAGACAAGGAACAGGGAAAAATTTTAGTCAAAGCTGTGAAATGCCCAGCAGGAATCCGCTTCTCACAGTTGGAAGGAAACACCATGGTTTTTCAGCAAAGCAAAATTGAAGACATGCTTTACGACGTCATTTCCTTAACACAAACGGATGAGACTGATAAGGTTAGCCGAAAGATTGTCTCCACCATCGAAGAAGTTCCAGCAGTAATCAAAGAAAACTATACGATTAAACCTTACGAAGAGGCAACCGGAAAGAAAGCACCCGGTAAACACCTAGTTACTCTATGCAAACAAGAAAACGAAAAGGATTTCGTAACACTTTTTGTGCTTGAACGAGCATGGGGGCTTTCAGAATCCTCCCCAGAAGATAAACTGAAGGAGAAAGAACAGGCACCACCGAAGACAAAGGCGATTAAAAAAGAAGTTGACACGGGAGAAGTTTGGTCATGTCCCCTATGCGGCAAAAAGCATCGACTAATACATGTGGAAACAGAAAAGACTGTAAAACATGTACTGCGAGAGCCACATTCACAATAACGTCTTCTGAAACACAAATTGGTAAAGCTTAATGCTAAAATGTTAAGACCACTAAAGAAGCGAGGCTTGACCGCAGGGAATAATCCAGTGAACAATCGTTTTTGTTGTGTTCATAGTTGATTTTTAGATGCAGAGTCTATTTGTTTACAGATTTGTTCAACAACTTGAACGTTTTCGTATCCCATTTCAGGAGTTACTAGGGGCTTTCCGTTGCCGTTGAGGCTCTCCACAAACGACTTAATAATTCGCACATGAGAAATACTATAGTTTCTAGGTCCTTTTCCTTTGGCTAAAATATTCCCCAGATACGCAGCCCATATCTTAACTTGGTGAACCATATTATCGAAATGCATTATTCCACGCCCAGGCTTCGAAACGATTAAGCTACTCATAGGATAAATTCCAGCATGCATTGTGCCCCCACTGCCGTAGATATTAGCATGAACATCGGTTCGGTCATGTCCTGGAGCATTAAAGCTGATGTGAATGGTTCCAAACTTGCTTTTTTCAGCCTCCAAAATTACCCTCAATTCATCAAAAGGCATCCACGGATGAGGTCCCAACTTTTCAGTCAACACGGATTTAACTTCCAATTTTCCCAGAAAAGCTTGTAGAAGATATATTGGATGAGGCAAGTTTTCTCCAAATCTGCCGCCTGCTAGTTTATGGCACCAATGGTTCTTATCTGCAGCCATTATCTCGTCAGGGCTGTGCAAAACCCCAACATCCATTCCAATCACCTCTCCTATATCTCCTGCCTTAACCCTCTTCATCGCATGAAAAATTGAATGCTCAAAGAGTTGACTATGAATTATTGTCAGTTTCCCAGATGACTTCTGAAGGGTACCCAACAATCTTTCTGCCTCAGCAGTATCCACAGTGAAGGGCTTTTCCACAACTACGTTACAGCCAGACTTCAAAGCCTCTACTGCAATATTAGCGTGAAACTTGGGCGGAACACAGACTGAAATAGCGAAGAGCTCTTCCTTTTCGAGCATCTCAGAGAAGCTAGTATAGTGAGATGGAATTCTCCACTCTTCAGCAAATTGTATGGCTGCTTTTTCATTCAAGTCACAAGCAGCAACTACAGAGAGTCCTATATCGCGCCATGCATTGACATGTATCCCAGAAATGCCTCCACAACCGACTATTCCCACGTTCATCGCAAACGGTCACCAATAGTTTCATCCATAAGGTAATCTAATAAAAAAGATTATCTCAAGAAAGAGAAAGCAGCAACAGAAACAATTCTGTTGGCGCCGGGGTGGGATTTGAACTCCCGGTCAATCGAGATATCTCCCGCAATCCGAAATCTAACTTCGGATTTCTACTTTCTCCAATTATTAGTATGATTCACGTGATTATAAAATGCTATGGACGATAATTCTAGAAAAAATAAATATTAAAATTTTAACCCTCTTTCTCTTCTGTTCTTTTTACGGAACAAAGTGTTCTTCAAGGAGAGCTAAATACGAGTTTGAGTCAGAATAGATTGATGCTTATATGAAGAATGAAACATTTATGCTAGCATTTATTTTGGTTCTTCTAGTTTCATTGATGGTTTCCATCTCTCCAGCAAGAGGTGCTGAAAATTCTTGGGAAACAAAGGCTTCCATGCATTTCTCAAGAACTGGTGCTGGCGCAGCAGCGGTCAATGGAATCGTCTATGTTATAGGTGGGAGTCAAAAATACAATACATCCGATACTGGATTCTCTTATATGTCCATCAATTCAACTGAAGCTTACAACCCAACCACAGACACTTGGGTTGATAAGGCACCCATGCCAACTCCCAGAGATGGGTTAGCAATAGCAGTCTTCCAAGGAAAAATCTACTGTTTTGGCGGGAGAAACGTTTCAAAAGACTACTCAATTTCAACCAATGTTAACGAAGTTTATGACATAGAAACAGATTCATGGGAAACAAAAACGCCAATGCCAACAGCGAGGTCTGGGCTCCAAGCAAGCGAGGTTGATGATAAGATATATCTAATCGGTGGACGAATCGAATCGGAATCATCTTCCATTTCAGAAAAGAGCGCTCAAGTCGAAATTTACGACCCTGTGATTGATACTTGGACTTTCGGTTCGCCAATTCCGACGGCAGTTGCTGGATACGCTTCAGCCGTGTTGGATGGCAAAATCTACATTATTTCGGGAGTAGCAGGAGACTCCACCTATACCAATTTGACTCAAATATATAACCCCAAAAAAGACGAGTGGAGTTTTGGACCACATATTCCAATGAGCGTCACCGCAGCTGCTGCAGGCGCTACAACTGGAATAAAAGCGGCGAAGGCTATCTACGTTATTGGCGGAAGCAATGCTACGTATCCACTTAGTGGTCAATTTACAAATCAGGTCTATTTTCCTGAAACTAATTCATGGAGTATGGCTGCTTCTATGCCAATAGATAGGGCAGGGTCAGCTATGGCAGTCGTGAATGATACGCTTTATGTGATGGGTGGTGGTCACAATATTTTCACAATGGACTCAACGATTGTCATGCAATACACACCCTTTACTAATCCTGTTGTTGAAACGGACTCGTTTTCAGCAATTCCAATTTTTATCGGTATTCTTGTGGTGGTTCTGGGTGTTGGCTTAGGTTTGCTGGTTTACGTCATCAAAAAGAAATAGGAGTTTTTAAATTTTCTTATCTTCTTAAAGGTTAAATAGCAGTTTGGGTTTGAGGTTACAATTTAATCAATTGATTAAATATCTCCCGCAAAATCCCCCTTCTTAACACGTTTTATGTGATTAGCCCTGAAAAAACAGTTTTTCCCTCAGGCTCAAGCATATCATATGTGTTCTCTCTCTGCGGCGTAGATGGTTATTACTGCAACTGATATTAGAATGATTATTGCTGCTAGCACATTCCTTGCAGTGAGTGCCTCCTCTGCCAATGCCCATCCTAGAATCATGGCTACTAGAGGATTGATATAAGCATGGGTTGAAACCCGAGATGGAGTAGTGTGTTTCAACAACCAGATATATGACGAGAAGGCGATAAGCGAGCCAAAGATAATCAAATAAAGCCATGACAACATCGAACGCAAAGAAACTTGATCCAAGATAACCCGTGTCCATTCACCAGCTATCAGACTTGCCGAAATCAACAATATCCCACCTGCGATCATTTGCATAGCAGCCGGCTGCAACTGCGACGATGCTGTCCCTGCAGATCGAGAGTAAAGTGAACCAGCAGCCCATAGAAATGCACCGAACACAATTACAATAGCAGCAGGGATCATCATGTTGTTCTCACCAATATTCCCGATACTTCCCACTAGCAGAGCAACCCCAACAAAACCTAGTAGCAATCCAACGATACCACCAACGCTAGGTCTCGTGCGATGGTGCAGCGAATCCACTAAAACCATCCACAAGGGCGTCGTACCAATTAAAAGCGCAGTTAATCCTGAAGGAACCCATTGCTCAGCCCACACAACCGCACCATTCCCACCTAGCAAAAGCAAACCACCAACCACGAAAGCATCTCTCCAATGCATGGAAGTTGGCGGCGGAGCGCCTCTCAAGCGTGTCAAAGCGTATAGTATCAACCCGGCGACGATGAAACGTGTGCCAGCCATAAAGAACGGTGGAATTGTCTCTATAACAAAACGGATAGCTAAATAGGTCGAACCCCAAATAACGTAGACCGCAAGAAAAGCTAACACCAGTTTAAGACGCAATTCCATTTAATAATCTCCTGTTAGAAAAAAGATGACTACGTTCAATGTAATTTAATTTTTTGTCCACAATGAATCAGCCCGAACCATTCTGAGAAACTAAATAGTGAGACATACTTGTGGCGCCGGGGGTGGGATTTGAACCCACGCGACCCAATGGATCACAGGCTCACCGTAGTCGGAGAAATTCCAGGCATGAACTTCCTATATTGGAATCTGCTCCCTACCAGATTTCCCGCAAATGCTCTAGGAGACCCCGGCACAACAATAGAATAGCATACAACCCATTTTTTAGTCTTTTCGAAACAGGCGAGTATTCACTGATTCTTGCGCCACATTTTAGGATACATGCCACGTGGCATCATAACCCGCTGAGTTTTCGCAACAAAACCGTGATCCATCTTCAGCATCTTCTCGGAAGAAACAAAGGCTTTTGACATTGCTACAGCTTCTCCTTTCTGAGTGAAAACCGCAACAGTATCGCCGATTTTGATCCCGCTATCTAATGACAGCACTCCTGGAGCCGTCAAATGGGCTCCGTGGCAAAGCGCGTCTACAGCAGAATCTCGAACATTAATCTTCGGCATCAATTCCAAGGCTTTTTCCATGGGATAAACGAACTTCCTGAGCATGCCTTCATCTTTAGTCTCTTGCCACTTGCTGAACAGGTAAGAAATGTCATGTAGGGTGACTAGACTTTTGTCCTCTACGAAGGGTCCAACCCTTGTTCTGCGAAGCTCCTGCATATGAGCGCCGCAGCCCAGAACCTCGCCGACGTCGTAGCAGAGTTTTCTTATGTATGTTCCAGCTTCGCACCCAACCTTGAAGAGAACGTTTCGTTCGTCCATCTCCCAGAAGTCTATGTAGTAGATTGTTCTTGTCCGAAGCTGTCGTTTGACTGATGAGCGTACAGGAGGTCGCTGATAAACGGTTCCCTGAAACTCCTCCAAAACTTTTTTCACTCGATCCTCTGGAACCTGAGAATGGAGCCTCATTACGCAAATGTATTCTTTGCCTGCCAAGAGAAGAGCCTGAATTATTTTGGTAGCATCCTCTATGGCATTAGGTAGAATACCGGTGACTTTGGGATTTCCCCGGCCTAGTTAGGCCTCAAGGGTCCCGCCGTGACCGGCACTTTCAAGGCTGAGGATTCGCTTGAGCCAGGCTGTAACCTCGTGACTTGATGGCCCAGCAGGCTTGTCTAAGTTTATTATTCCAAATCGCATGTGTTCTTTGATGGGGCGCTCTTCAGGTCTGTGACCGAAGCGCATATCGGTTTCCTCCTCAGCTTTAACTACCAAGCTTCGTTTGATTTCCCAAGGTTCGTTGATTCTTTGCATGGTTCTTCTCCGGAAAGGAAAAAAGGGTTAGGAAATGTTAAAAGATTTAGGATATGGTGGGCTGCACTGTTTTAGCCATCTCATCCAGTTTACCTGCTGCTTTCAGTGCTTCAGTGATTTCTTCGTCGGTTGCGCCTCGCTTTATGTCGATTTTCTCGCTGGTTGATTCTAGGTGATTAATGTTGGCGCGTCTCCGTTTTATGTCAGAGACGGCTTTGGGACCTGTGATGAGAACAAAGTTTTTGTCTACAAGGTCTACGATTACGCATTTTTTTCCTGCTTCTCGCCCTACGATTTTGATGCAGATTCTTCCTACTTCTATTGCAGGCAACTATAACCCTCGTCTCTTTGACTGGGAGTACCTATCTTTATACTTTACTCATAACTGAAATGAAGTTAACATTCTAAATCTAGCTTATGGCAGAACCGCAGTGGATTAATTTTGGTCTCAGGTATTGAATTCGCGACTTTTTTTGGCGTAGCTTAGTTTTTTCTTTCCTTCTTGTAGGAGAAAACATTCTTGTTCGCTCCAAACTCTTTCCAAGTTTATGGGGCTCGAAATTATTTACAGAAAATTCGGAATCTGAACCAAGCGCACGCATCCCTCATAATTGTTGATCATCATCTTTTTGGTGCTCACAGTTTTTTAGAAAAAGCTGTTTTTCAACATAGAAGTATTATTAGGTTCCTAATATGTTTGGGTTTTGCCAACGTTTTTAAGCTGAAATAATGTGTTAATATTTCTGCCCTTAACAGAAGAGGCGTGTATACTAAAGTTGGGGTCGTGGTCTAGCATGGTCTAAGATTCGCGCCTGGGGCGTGCGAGGTCCGGGGTTCAAATCCCCGCGACCCCACCAATAAACCTATTATTTTCAGTTTTTTACAGGTTGATCTTGAGTCCTTCAGCGACGCGTTGACCGTACTCCGGGTCAGCTTTGAAGAATATTTTTGTCTGCCGGATTTGGATTTCCTTTTTAGCGTTGCAAAGATGCGTAACAATGTTTCCAATTAGGTGATCCCGATCTTGATCCGTCATGACTTTTCGATACAGATTTCCAGGTTGCACAAAATCATCGTTGGGATGAGTGTATGGTTGACGAGCGGCTTTGCCGGAAACCTCGTAGGGTGGTTCGGCTGCTTTGATGTCAGGTTCTGGACCGCCAAAGCTGTTTGGATAGTAGTTGGGGGCGCCGCCTCCGTTGGCGTCAAACCGCATGTACCCGTCACGCTGATAGTTTTCTGCTTTAACTGCTTTAGGTCGGTTAACTGGTAACAGGTGATAGTTCGGTCCCAGTCGATAGCGATGAGCATCATGGTATGCAAAAAGGCGACCGTGAAGCATCTTGTCCAGTGAAGCCGCAATGCCCGGTACAAAGTTTCCTGGAGAAAACGCCGCCTGCTCTACTTCAGCAAAGTAATTTTCTGGGTTTCGATTCAAGACCATTCGACCCACTTCCATTACTGGATAATCTCCGTGGGGCCAAACCTTGGTTACGTCGAAAACGTCAAAACGGTACGTCTCAGCATCCTTTACAGGCATTATTTGCACTTGGAGAGTCCATGAAGGATAGTCTCCCTGTTCAATCGCATTATGGAGGTCCCGAGTAGCATGATCTGTGTCAACTCCTTTCATGTGCTCAGCTTCTTGACGGGTTAAATTCTGTATTCCTTGATCGGTTTTGAAATGGTATTTAATCCAGAAAGATTCGCCGTTTTCGTTGTACCATTTGAAGGTGTGGCTTCCGTATCCGTTCATATTACGGAAAGATCTGGGGGTTCCTCTGTCAGAGAATAGAATTGTCACCTGATGAAGAGATTCTGGCGTTAAAGACAGAAAGTCCCAGAACATGTTCGCATCTTTGAGATTGGTCTCTGGATTACGTTTCTGAGTGTGAATGAAGTCTGGAAATTTGAGGGGGTCACGGATGAAGAACACAGGCGTGTTGTTTCCAACAAGATCATAGTTTCCCTCTTCTGTGTAAAACTTGACTGCGAATCCTCGGGGGTCACGTTCAGCGTCTGCTGATCCTTTTTCGCCACCAACTGTTGAGAATCTCACGAAAACTTCTGTGCGTTTGCCTATTTCAGAAAGGAACTTTGCCTTCGTGTATTTGGTTACATCGTTTGTTACCTCGAAATATCCTCCTGCCCCGGCTCCTTTGGCATGTACGACTCGTTCAGGTATCCGTTCCCTGTTGAAATGCGCCAATTTTTCGATCAAATGTACATCTTGCAGCAATATTGGACCACGGGTTCCAGCCGTAACAGAATTCTGGTCGTCATCTACTTGTTTTCCGAAGTTTGTGGTTAACCTCTTCTTCTTTTCACTCATTTAGAAAACCTAACAAGTTAAACGTTGCATTTCTATTTAATTTTTCGTTTTCTAAATTCTATCTAATCTGGGCAACATCAAAACATGTTAATGCATCAGAAAAACGGGTGATGTCACCACTTGTCCCCTGCCCAAATCGCCGCGACCCCAGCAAAAAGGCTTATTTTGAGAAATAAATCTTAATTATGGATTTTTTCCGAATAAATCATGAAATACGTTTCTTTGTTTCTAAAGACTGTCTTTCACACATCAAGAAAACATTGTTCATTAAAAATATGTCCTTAAGTTTCTAAATGATAATTAAGGGAGGATTTTTATGAGTGAACAAAAAAAGGGAAGCGGGTGATATCTTCCGGCAAACAAGTTTATTTCACAAGGTTCATGGGTTGTCCGCAGCAAACCAGAGTTCCAGCACCAGCCTCTATCACTTCTACTTTGTTTCCACATATCTCACAAAGGTACATTTGTCCTTCTTCAGTCACCTATC
>SMTZ1_10007650_pt1 | contig 16809 bp, 18 predicted proteins | sample DeeMarSWOR136_30_FD_25667 | JGI IMG/M metagenome (IMG submission 25667)
CTGAGTAGAGAGGGGATTGCAGCCACTCCACGACACTTCAGCACCTGCTGCAACAAAGGTTTCAACCAGTACAGCGGTTTCTTTTGTGACATGTAAACAACCTGCAATGCGCATGCCTTCAAGGGGTTTAGATTTTGAATATTTCTTCCGAATACCCATTAATACGGGCATCTGGGATTCTGCCCAATCAATTTTCTTCCGTCCTTGGTCAGCTAGAGCAAGATCTCGAACCTTATGATCAGCCATTTTTGAACACCTATCTTTGTCAATGCAACCATCTTTCCTTTAAGGATTTCACCACTTTTTAGAGTAGTAATTAGATGAATCCCCGAACAATCTCATATCTATTTATGACGGCATAGCAAGTATGATACGCAGGTGTTCAAATGAGCCTAATTCTCATCCTTGCATCAATCGGTGGAAGCCTTATCGCAATTCTACCCGCCTTCATAATATTTCTCTACATCGCCCGCTTCAAAGGGAGCATGTGGCTTTCAGCCATCATTGGGGGTTGTTTTTGGCTTATCGCCCTACTTGCTCGCGCACCGATTCTTGTAGCCCTTGAATTCTGGGCATTAACCATCCCTCCAGCATTCTACGTGGCTTTTGCCGCCATTATGATTTTTCTTGGTGCACTCATGGCGGGGCTATTCGAAGAAGGGATCAAATATGGGTTTCTCAAAAAGGCTCCTCGATTTGTTAACACGGTGAAGCATGCTCTCTGTTTTGGTTTAGGCTGGGGTCTGTGTGAGGCTCTTCTCTTGTATGTGCTTACTGTACTGCTTTACGGATTTCTCTACGAATGGTTGATAACCATTGTCATCCTTCCCCCCGAACCAGTTCTAATCTTTAACTTCATGACTGGCGCAATTGAACGGAACATCGCCATTATCTTCCATGTGTCTGCTACGATCATCGTCGCTCTTGCTGTTTGGCATCACCGGTTCCTCTTTGCTGGTGTGGCCATTCTCGCCCATTTTCTCTTTGACTTCATTCCCCTAATACTTCTGCAATTCGTTTTCTACCCATTTCTACCATCCACAATTGCACTAATACTCGTTGAAGGTCTCTTCGCAGTTTTCGCTATCTTCTTTGCTGTTCTCGCCTACTACCTCTTGAAACGGGAAGGCGGTCCACCCAAACTGGACCCTGAACCTGAAACGGAAATCACATAAGAGTGGAAGTGCAGGGAAAGCCTGCGAGCGGAGCACCGTGCCAGAATTACCCGACCTTGAAGTCGCAAAGAATGTCTTAAACCGCACCTTAACAGGCCGCACTATCGAAGAAGTTGAAATTGGCAGCCCCGTGCTCCTTCGACGACCCACAGCTGAAGTATTTGCAAGTGAACTCCAGAACCGTTCTTTCAAAGAATTTTCTCGGTTTGGTAAATTCCTTATCTTTCATTTAGAACCACCTGCACACTTGTACATCAATTTCATGCTTGCCGGTCGCCTCCGTCTCCAATCACCATCAGATCCCAAACAAAAGAAACTAGGTTTCCGGTTCCAGCTGGATAATAACCAGGATATTCGCTATCATGATGCTAAGAATATGGGGAAACTCTATCTGCTTTTACAGGATGAATCCACTTCTCTTATTCCCAACTTTGATGATCAAGGTCCTGATGCCTTAGATCCCAATCTTTCTCTAGAGGTCTTTCGTCAACGAATTCAGAAGTTTCAAGCAGTCATAAAGCACGTCTTGGTAAATCAACGGTTTATTGCAGGACTGGGGAACGCGTACGCTGATGAAATCCTTTTTGCCGCTCATGTGTTGCCTTTCCGAAAACGGTCAACCCTCACTGATTCTGAAATCGAAGCCTTGTTTTTTGCCACAAAATCAGTTCTTCAGAATGCCATTAATACCATCTCTGCAAGGGCTGGTGACACCCTCCAATTTGAACTCCGTGACTTCCTTCAAGTTCACGGGAAGGGCAGTGAATCCTGTCGGATTTGTGGGACGATTATTTCTTCAGTTAAATCGGGTGTACGTGTCGCCAATTTCTGCCGGGAATGTCAAGAATAAACTGTTACGCGAAATTGTATTTTCGACTGAAAATTTCTGGGTGACGGACATGAATATAAGGGATGTTCGGGCAGGCTGAATTGCGGAAGAACGAATGATTGCGGCTTCATCCGTTTTTTCGTAAATACTGGGAACGAATAGACACACGTCATCTAAGTGATGAAATCAAAGAGCGAGGTGTAAAACCCACATGGTTCTTTATGGAATCTGGCTCATCGATGCTAACAGTGGACTCCTCCTCTCCCACATCACAGTACCTGGGTTCTCTTTTAACCCCGATTTATTTTCAGGATTCATCGCCGCAACTCACGACTTCGCGCGAGAAACCTCGGGTGGAAAACTAGAAACCATCGCTCTTGGCAATTTCAAACTCTTAATCCGAAGAGGTCGTATTCTTATGAAGGTCCTCGCCGTCGGAGCCAGAGACCCTGAAGCCCGATACACCCAGTTTTTTGATAATCTTGAAGTGCAAGTGGATCCCCTTCTCGCTGATTTACATCGTGAACCTAACGGATTCAAAGCCGTAACTATTGAATTCCGTAGAAAGCTTCTCAAAATCATCAGCTCTGAACTCGAACGCTTTGCCACACGAAAAGCTCCTTCAGATTTGTCAGAGTTGACAATCTTACAGGAGAAAGAAACCCGGTCACTAATTGGAGCCATGTTACAGCGAAACCGGGCAGAACTAGTCCCAGAACTAGCGACAACCAAAATTGGCTATTCTTATCCTTTGGCCTCATCGATTACGAACCTAGATGATGAACAGTCTATGCGATTACTTGAGCGTCTCGGAGACTATGGTCTGCTATTAACCGAACCTACTGACACTGCACTCGCATGTCCTAAATGCAATTCCATCCACCTTCATCCTCACATACTGTGTCCCAATTGCCAGACTCCAGCCCAGCCTGTGGATCTCTACGAACATATTTCATGTGGACATATCGCCATCAAACCCAATAATGACCAAGAACTTCATTGTGAAGGGTGCGGTGCTCAAGATGATAACGGTCCCGAATTTCGTAATTTCAGAGGTTATCAATGCCACCAATGCAATGCGTCATTTAAGCAGCCCCAGATGGTATTTATCTGCCACTCTTGCCACGCAATAACCGAACCAGAAGAAACAGCCATCACTGTTCTCAAGAAATATGTCTTAAATCCTGCTCTCATACCGGAACTCGAATTCCTCATGACTAGAACTAAACACCTGACAAAGAAATCTCCAAATATACAACAAGCTGAGAAAAAAGCGAAAGCGGAGGAGGTTCTAAAAGAACCATCAGCTCCGCCTCTTCCCACAACTCAAACTGAGACACTGGAACAACTTGAATATGAAGAACTACCTCCTGCTCCTGCTCCGGTTCCAATGACTATTGAAGCTGCAAGGTCAGCAGGAGCCCCTGCAAAGCCGCTCGAGAAGATAGTAACCGGTGATGAAGCGCAGCTAGCTGAGGAACTCAAAAAACTCGAAACTGCTCTCAAAGACGGTTCTATCACGGAAGCTGAATATGATCGAAAGTTCGTCCGTATCCGACTGCAACTGCGTCAGCTTCGAGCCCAAACCTCTCTCTAACTCCTTTTCTTTGCATTCTTAGAAGCGCCAACATTTTACTATTCGTGTGATTAAAATAGGACTTCCTAGCTCCGCTTAGTCAATTCATCCCACGCATTCGTTGTTCAAATTTAAATCAAGGTGAAAGAAATTGGAAATCAAACGAATCGCCGTAATCGGTGCGGGTGCCATGGGCACTGGTATTGCCTACCAAGCCGCTCGATTCGGTATTGAAGTCAATCTTAATGATATCAAACAAGAATTCATCAACAAGGGCATGAACACAATCAAATCAATGGTTAAAACTGGTGTAGACAAAGGGAAAATCGATCTTAAAGGCGCTAAGACTATCGTCGATAGTATCCATCCTGTTCTTGATGTAACAGAAGCTGTCAAAGACGTGGATATGGTTGTCGAGGCTATCTTCGAAAATATGGAAGCCAAGAAAGAGCTCTTCAAGAAAATGGATGCGGTTGCTCGTCCAGATACAATTTTTGCCTCTAATACCTCAAGCCTCAGTATTACAGAAATGGCCACGGTGACTAAACGTCCCGATAAAGTTGTTGGCACACACTTTTTCAACCCTGTCCCAGCAATGAAACTTGTCGAGGTCGTAATTGGTGAAAAATCCTCTGATGAGACAATCGAAATGGCTGTCGCATTTTCCAAAAAGCTACAGAAAACACCGGTGAAAGTGAAAGATTCACCGGGATTCATTGTCAATCGCATTCTTGGTGCCCTAATGGGTGAAGCTATGAAAATTTTTCAAGAAGGCCTTGCATCAGGAGAGGACATCGACACAGCAATGCAACTCGGTGCCAATCATCCTGTTGGTCCACTTACCCTAGCGGACTTTGTGGGTTTAGATATCGCTAAAGCAACGGCTGAAACACTCCACAAAGGCTATGGTGATTGCTATTCCGTGCCAAAATTGTTGGTGGAAAAAGTGGAAAAAGGCGAACTCGGTATGAAATCTGGTAAAGGATTCTTCGAGTACAAGTAAAAATCAAAGAAATAGGAGGAAATATCAAAAATGGCAGATTATGAAACCATCACCTACGCGGTCGAAGGTCACTTCCTCGCTGAAGAAGAACAAATCGGCGTTATCACCCTCAACCGCCCAGGAAAACTCAATGCTATCGGGCCAGAGCTCATCAAAGAGATGAACGATGTTCTCGATAAAATCGAAAAAGACGACAATGTTCGTGCTGTCATCATCCGTTCCGCCTCTGAGAAAGCTTTCTCGGTGGGTGCTGATCTTACTGCTGCTGCACAAATGGCTCAAGACAAACCAGCAGCTAAGGCATTCATGGAATCCGGGCAAGCCCTCTTCCGACGGATCGAAGCCTTCCCCAAACCCCTCATTGCAGAAATCCATGGACTATGCATGGGTGGAGGCTTAGAAATGAGCTTAGCTTGTGATCTCCGTGTCGCGTCAAAGGAAACCAAATTCAGTAATCCTGAAGTGAAATTAGGTCTCATTCCTGGTTGGGGTGGAACCCAACGCTTACCGCGCGTCGTGGGCATGGGCAGAGCAAAAGAGATTGTCCTCACTGGCAGAGACGTTCTGGCTGATGAGGCGTTTGAAATGGGTCTTGTAAACAAGGTTGCACCAAGTGACGAACTTCATGGTGAAGCCCTCTTCATGGCCCAATCACTAGCTGACAATGCACCGATCGCACTCAAACTTGCCAAGGAAGCATTGAACCATTCCTTCGATGTTCCAGTTGAAAAAGGCAACAAAACAGAACTTGATGGCATGCTCGCTACCTTTGACACCGAAGACCTAGCAACCGGTATTGCTGCTGTATTCTCCAAATCCAAGCCTAAATTTAAGGGTAAATAGACACAGCAAAACTAAGACAACAAAAGATTCTATTAGTGAAAATCGCGATAGAAGCATCAAAATAAGAACTAAAAAGTAGGTGAAAAATAAGTGGCAATTCCAAAAGTCGCAATTGTGGGTATCGGCCACAGCAAATACGGTAAACGCGGTAAAATCATCGAAGAAGACATCGAAGGTGAGAAAGCGGCCTACCCCGCCGTTACAATCCGGGAACTCGCCCACGAATCTTACTTCCCTGCAATCGAACACGCAGGAATTACAAATGATGACGTCGAGGCCAGCGTCATCGGCATTGCCGCAGAAGCCTTTGCAGGTCAAGGTGCTGCTGCAGCACTTATCGCTGATGAAGTCGGCATTATAGGCAAACCCACAATGCGAGTTGAAACCGCATGCGCTACTGGCTCCACTGCCATCAGAACAGCCTGGGCACAAATTGCTTCCGGGCAATTCGATGTTATGGCTGCCATTGGCGTTGAAACCATGACCTGGGTGTCTACTGCTTATGCAACTGAACTGATGTCAGTAGCTGGAGACCACAGGTGGGAGTATCCGTATGGAATTAGTTTTCCAACCTTCTACTCTCTTTATGCTGCACGAAAGATGGCTGTTGATGGGCTAACACGTGACCAGCTTTCAGCTGTTTCCGTTAAAAGCCATTACTATGGTTACTATAACAACGAAAAGTATCAATTGAAGATGCTAATGGAGCGGTCCCAATTGCTCTACCCCTTCGACTCTATGACTGTTGCTTAATTAGCGATGGAGCAGCGACCGTCATTCTCGCGAACGAAGAAAAAGCCAAAAAGATGTCAAGTGATCCACTCTGGATTACTGGTCTTGGCTGTTCTTCGGATACGATGCGTGTTACAGATCGTCCCAATCTAACTAATCTGGGTGGTTCGGTTAGGGCTGCAGAGATGGCTTATAAATCATCAGGTCGCTCTGCAAAGGATATTAATGTGGCATATGTTCACGACTGCTTTAGCATTGCAGAGATCATGGCCTATGAAGATCTTGGTTTTTGTGAACGAGGTCAAGGAGGTAAATGGACTGAAGAACGTGGACCCTATATTGACGGACCTGGAGTTCCGGTGAATGTCGATGGTGGACTCAAATCCAAGGGTCACCCATTAGGTGCTACAGGTATCGGGCAAGTCGTTGACGCATACAAACAAGTCTTTGGGACTGCCGAAAAGCAACGGCAAGTTCCAGATGCCGAAGTTGCATTATGTCACAATGTTGGCCAGCATGGTCAATTTGTGAATGTCTTCATTTTGGAGCCCTGAGGTGAGATGCAATGAGTGAACCCCAATTAGGCTTAGTACAAGAATTATCATCTGATGTCAAACATAGACAACGAATGACCGCTGAATTTCGAAAATTTATTGACGGGCTCAAGGAAGGTAAATTCCTTGCCACTGAGTGTAAGTCATGTGGGAAGAAATTCATGCCACCCCGATTTACCTGTCCTTGCGGTGGTAAGGACTTGAAGTGGTTTGAAGTGAATCCTGAAGGAACACTCTATACCTGGTCCATCGTACACTTTGCCCCTGAAGGCATAGCCAAGAAAACCAATGTTCCCTATGCGGTTGGTGTCATTGAGTTTGAAGACAACCTTCTCCTCACAGGTCACTTGAAAGGATTAACCAGTAAACCTAAGGTTGGCATGAAGGTTAAAATTGAACCACAAGAACTCGATAGCGGCGACCTCGCCTACTTCATCAAGCCTGCCTAGCCTATGCTAGCAGGCTCCCTTTCTCTCTTTTTCAATCACTGCGCTTTGTAGCTGCTGTATTGATTCTTCACGTAGTTTCTGATCTCTTATCATCTCAGCGTAGAGGATAAAGTGGCACCAACCGATTTTCGAATAGAACCGTATACGATCAAAGATGGTGTCGTCAGGTAGCCGCGGGTAGTGCTCTGCGACCTGTATCGTAAACTTTTCACCATATGATCCAAAGATGCCTGTGAAATCGAAGAAAGGGTCGCCGATGCTGACATCGTTCCAGTCGATGATACCGGTGATTCGCTTCGCGCTTGGATCCCAGAGGATGTGCTCTTCTCCTAAGTCCCGGTGGATGAGAGTGGGTTGGAAATGGAAATTCTGGTCATTCTCCAGAAACTTTTGGAATAGGCTAGTAAGGTGCGTTTGCAGGGGGGAGTCCAGAAGAGGAAAGATTTCTGTTTTGATTTGTTGATAGAACTTCTCGTAGATGGTACGCCATTGGGCAGAATCCAAGAACGGGACCTTTGCCTGTCTGGCCTGTTCCACTGGAAAGCTATGGAGTTGCGTCAAGAACAATCCTAGGTCCTTGGCAGATTGATAGGGATCAGTGGTATTCAGCTGCGTTTTCGTTAGGGGAATCCCGGGAATCTTTGGGTAACCTACGAACATCCATGGATAATCGGGATTCTTCTTACAAATGAATTCAAACTTTGGAATGGATAATTCAATCCAGGACCCTAATTTTGGGAGGATGGCAGCTTCTATGTTAAGGTATTTATTGGATTCCGGGAATCGAGGGAACCGAAAAATGTATTCGCCGTTGACTTCGGCTATGAAATACACCAATCCCTCAGTATTCGGAATAATATCCTCGATGTGAAGTTGGGGACAACAGGTTTTGATAAGACGTTGACAAAGCTGCAGATCCACGCGACTCGCCGTTACTCCAAGGGAAGTCCTGTTACTTATAATACTCGGGATTTGTGATTTCAACAATATCGAATATGATATGACGAGATCTTTGATCGTAGATAGAAACTACATGAATTCCTTCAAGAGTTTTTCAAGACCCTTGGGAGCAAGTGGTTGCTTGATGAGTGCTTCTTTCTTGAGTTGGGGCAGAGAGTCGCGGTAAATTGGGCGGTTTTCTTGGTAGAAGAGTCCAATGGGTATTCGGTCTCCCCATTCTTGGGCACGAGTCCATGCTTGATGGAGATCTGAGGAATCGTGACCTTCGTCTTCGAGTTTGTATACACGGTCACGGTAAAATTGGAAGGTTTGTTCTCGGTTGAAGGTAAAACAAACTTGAAAAATATCTAGCAATGCGAAGCCCCGATGTTGAATGGCGGCTTTCATGAGTCCTTTCAAATGTTCAAGGTCACCAACCCATCCACGGGCGACAAAACTGGCATTACTTGCTAAAGCGATTTTGAGGGGTTCTAGGCGAGGTGAGGGGGCTCCATGCAGTGTTGTTTTGCTTCGGTATCCTTGGATGGCGGTTGGTGCTGTCTGTCCAGTCGTTAGACCATACACTTTGTTGTCATGAGTGAAGAGTTTGATGTCAATATTACGCCTTGCCGCATGGGGTAAATGCCCGAGTCCTTCATCGTATTGGTCGCCGTCACCGGCGGCGCAGATTACTGTCAGTTCATGGTTTGTGAGTTTTACACCAGTTGCCAAGGGAAGTGTACGTCCATGGATGCCGTGGAATCCATTCACGTCAACATAGTTGTAGAGTTTGCCATGACAACCGATTCCTGTCACAAGGAAGTATTGTTCCTTAGGAACTTCCAACTCAGCGAGGGTTGCCTTTAATGCACGTAACAACCCAAAATTTCCACAGCCTTTACACCAGGTATTTGGTTCAAGGGTATCCAAATTTTCAACTGTTGGTTTTTGCATTTCCTTCACTCCTTATTTAAGGGCCTCCCGAATACGGTCTGTCAGGTCACCAGGATCAAAGGGTCGTCCATCATATCGGAGGATGCGGTAATTGATTTTGTAATCCGTGTATTGCTGAATGAGGCTCCCGAGTTGACCTGTCTGGTTATTTTCCACAAGAATTAGGCGCTTGCCTTGGAACGCCTTTTCAACTTCACTAACCGGAAATGGTTCAATATAGAGAATTTGTGTAAAGTTAATGCTCTGGTGTTCTTTATGCAAAATTCTCAAGGCTTCAAGAATTGCCCCTTTAGGTGACCCCCAACTAACAATGCTCGTTTTCGCGTCATGTGGTCCATGTATCTTCACGGTATCGCGTTTTGAGAGGGTTTTCATTAATGTAGGCATTTTCTGATAGCGTTTATTCGCTTGCCTTTCAGCGATTTCGCAGTGGTCTCCTTGAAACCCACTTTCTTTGTGGACCGCCGAATCTGTATGGACTAATGCATTGGGGGTTCCTGGGATTAACCGGGGGGAGATACCATCATCGGTGTAACGATGACGAAGATATGGTTTCTCACCCTTATAGGGTGTCATGGGGAGTAGTTTGCCCCGGTCAATTGGTACGTTATCGAGTTTGAAAGTGTCATTGGTATAGTGGCTTTCGAGTAGGTGTTTGTCAGTGAGTATGATTACAGGGAGTTGGAATTGCTCAGCCAGGTTGAAAGCATCAATAGTGAGATCAAAGGACTCCTGAACGTCACCAGGGGCCAGCAAGATTCGTGGAAACTCACCATGCGAAGCATGGATTGCGAAGAGCAAATCGCTTTGTCCAGTGTATGTCGGTAACCCAGTACTAGGTCCTGTTCGTTGACCAAGCATCACTACCAGCGGGGTTTCCGTCATGCCCGCCATGCTGAAGGCTTCCGTCATCAAGCAGAAACCTCCACCCGAAGTTCCCGTCATTGCCCTTGTCCCTGCATGGGCAGCTCCAATGACCATATTAATGGCCGCGATTTCACTTTCGGGCTGGTGCGTCACTATGCCAAACTGTTCGCCTTGGGCGAAAAAGAAATGGAGGACACCAGAGGAGGGAGTCATGGGGTAGGCTGAATAGAATTTACACCCTGCCGCCATTGCTCCCACTGCTATCGCTTCACTCCCAGGGATTAGTATCCGGTTCTGCTTCGTCTTGGAGATGGCTTTGATCTGATATGTGAACTCGTTCGAGAAGTTCTTCTTTGCATAATCATATCCAGCACGAACTGCCCGATGATTCATCTCGACGACTTTATCGCCCTTGCGTTGGAAGTTCTCCCGAAGTATCACCTCAAGGATTGTGACATCATAGTCCAGAACAGCTAAGGTGGCACCCAGAGCAATCACGTTCCGAATGACAGGAGTACCTCCAATTTCCTTCTGTAGAGTTTTCAATGGGATGGGACACAGGAAATTCTTATCAGTGGGGATGTCATGGTGGTCCGCGGGAATGCGATCACTATCATAAATGTAACCGCCATCCTTGGAAACGTGTTTGTGGTGGCGTTTCATCGTCAATGCATCTAAAGCAATGACGAGATTGATGGTATCCCAGTGACTGTATACCGGATAGCCTGCTGCTCGTAGGGTGTAGAAATTATGTCCCCCTCGAATTAGGGAAGGATAATCAATGGAACCAAATACGTGTAAACCTCCCCGAAAGAAGGATTTGGCTAACAGGAAACCAGCGGCATTGATACCTTGACCGGCTTCACCACCAACTAACAGAGATATCTCATCTTGTTGCACTGCTTGTCACCGTTCCTTTTTTTACAGTAGATTATGGTTCCCAAAAACTCTTTGTAACTTCTTAGCTACCCAACACAACAACAGGCGCTAGAATTCTTTAAGTCAATGTATAGCTAAACTCAATACAGCAGAAATTAAAGGACCTCATCAGAATAGAAATCCACTTTTCTCATAAAACAGAGGGTGTGCCAATGAAAATCGAAGTTCAACCAACCTCTTTCACTTCCGAAGGAGAGACGCTCCGGGGCCATTTTGTGCTTCCCCACGGAACTGGACCATTTCCAGGTATCTGTAAATTCCATGGTCTTCCCGGATCATCTGACCAAATTGGTGGGATAGCAACACGATTAGCTGAAGCGGGATTTGCCGTGTTGACATTTGATTTTCGGGGGTTTCGCAGCAGTGATGGGTTGTTTCGTCTGGCTAACCAAGTGAAAGACGCTAAACCTGCTATCACTCATTTACTTGAATCTCATCACACCAAAGGAGACTGGGTTGGAGTCCATGGACCTAGTTTTGGAGCAGCGGTGGCGGTGCTCGCTGCAGCCCGGGATTCGCGAATTAGTGTTGTTAGTCTACGAGCTCCTGTATACGATACCTTGTGGTTTGCTCGTTCACCAATGATTCCTATGGCTGTCGAAGAACTGATTCAAAATGCTCCTGATCAAATGCACGGGCTCACCGATCCGCAAATTCGTAAGGACGTTCTTCACTGGATGGTTGAAGATGCTAAACGATTGAATCCCCTGAACGAAATTGACAAAGTTGCTCCACGTCCACTATTCATCATCACTGGAGATGCGGATCTTGGCATCGATTTATCTGGTGTAAAACGGCTCTTCGATGCAGCAAAGGGTCCGAAAGAGATGGTCGTTGTCAAAGGAGCAGATCACAATTTATCAAGTCCAGTGGCATACGAGGAGACAGTTAATGCTGTAATAGCCTGGTTTCAACGACAAATCATTCTGCAATCTATGTAGAATGTATTGTGGAATCTGATTCTTTCGATTAATAAACCAACATAATGATTCCTGCTATTCTCTTTCATGTCGGTTTTACAAAGTGATAGGCGTTTTTCGATCCTCATCGGTGTACTGAAATTTTTAGGTGTGAACTTACTGCCCCTAGTATGGGTGTCAGACATGATTCGTTGCCCAGAATGTGAAGAATGGATTTCCGGTGATTCTCTAGAGTGTGTATCTTGTGGCGCTTCAATTGGTCAGTTTTTCAAAGAACTTGAAGGACATGGATTCTTCTACATTATAGTGAATCCCATTGAAATCCCTAATGATTGTTGAAAAAACTGGTTCAAATGCCTCAATTGGGTAGCTCTATGTGGATTTGGCGATAATACTCCATTTTATCTAAGTTGTCTAATGTTTGATTGGCTTTACCGGCGGCTCACCAATAGGTTGTTCTGTTTTTTCTCTGATTCGTAATAATTCCTGTGCTGCCTGAAGTTCCTTCTGATACTCTTCGAAGTTGATGATAGCAGCCGGATTACTCACAGGAAAGGGAAGACTTTCCACAATGGTTTTTGTCAAATCATGCACGAAAAATCGCCCTTTCTGTGTCACCTGATCCCCTTTCACATTTCCAGTCAGCTTCAATAAAGACAAAATAAATTTGATACTACGTGGCATATCCTGAATGACCTTAGGATCCAAACACAGATTATAAAGTTCGTGACCAAACTTCCGCCAATTTTCAGATTTTTCATCAACGGTAGTTTGAAAAGCCCTTGTTCTTCCATTTTGAAGCATGTCTAAATATAATGGGAGCGGGGGATTCACAATCTGTTGTCCTGCTACTTTGCTAAAAGCTGCAGCACCAAACCCCAAATAGTCAATCACCAGTTCATCACGAGCTGAATCGTAAATCTTTTTTGTTTTGGAAAATACCCAGATGCTCTCTCGGTTATATCCGTGGTCTCCGAGCGTGTCATGGGCTTGCTCAATTAGGTGAAACATTTCTTTTGAATTCATTTCTGGAGCGACCTGAACGCCTGGGATATCCATAAACGGATATGTTGTAATTTGTTGAGGGTTGATATCGCCGACCCTATCCACATCATACAAAAAATCCTCAGGCGCCTGCTTTGGTAACCCGACCATTAAATCAACATTCACTGAGAATCCAAGCTTTCGAGCAAGTTCGACGATAGATGTAATTTGTGCTTCATCTGCCTTAGCCCGATTCACATGGGATAATGTATCTGGCTTGAGGGATTCCACTCCAGTACTAAGTTTCTCAACTCCCAGTTCTCGAATCTGATGGAGATACTCTGGAGTAAATTGTAAGGGGTTCCCTTCCATCCCTATATTTGTTAAATCTACGTATTCTCGAAGAGCTTCAAGTATTCGTCCAATCTCAGAAGGTGTAAGGAGATTTGGTGTCCCACCGCCAATATACACCCATTCGACCTTTCCTTCCATTGTTCGCTCTTTAATTTCCTTTTCAATGGCTTTTAGGTAGAGTCGCTTCAATTCTTCTTTATACACTACTTTATGAAAAGGACAGAAAGCACATAACTGCTCACAGAAGGGAACGTGAATGTAGATCCCAATATGCTTTGTTGGAATCGCGTCCCAGTCCACTGTCTGGTATTTGAATTTAATATTGGCAAAGCTCTTCGCAAGTCGATCATTAGCAATCCGATTCAACATAGTATTACTCTCTAACAAAAAAGTAATACTAATAGGATAAAAACTTTTACACTATATGAGAGACTTTTGAATGGGTGTGATGATTCATGGTGAAACCCGGTGTAGCTCGCATCAGCATCTCCCTCCCCCCCACTCTTTTAGAGAACTTCGATCAGGTCACTTCAAATATTGGATATGATCGGTCAAAGGCGATTCAACAGGCTATGCGGGATTTCATTACAGAATACCAATGGGAATATGATCCATTAACCCGCTTAGCGGGGACAATTACGTTCATTTATTCCCATGAAGTTCCGGGTCTTGAGACTGAGCTAACGGCTATTCAACATCAGTTTCCTAAAACCATCTCATCGACGACTCATATTCACCTTGACCACCATTGTCTCCTTGTTGTGGTAGTGAATGGACCTGCTAAAGAGATCAAGGTTTTAGCTTCCAAGCTTCAGAGTTTGAGGGGTATTCATCAACTCAAAATAACGAGTCTAATGGTTGAATGAGTTGTCATAGTATAGCTTATCTTCATTCCGTGAACATGTCAGCGCTCACCCATCAGCAACTTAGGCGAATTAAAATCTTGACCACGCTCGATGCACCGCTTCCCCAGTCATCTCGATAACTGGTTGCATCTCTTCTATGGATGCAAATCCAAGTTCTGCTGCCATTTTCATAATCGAACTATGAGACACAAAGACTTCATCAGCCTCTTCATAGATAACAAAACTACATGGAAAGAGAAGACCTACATCAAATGAAACATCAAGTGCCGCTTTAGCAAATTTAGGTCCGCATCCCAGAACCATGGTATACATGGGGTAATCAGTAATCCCTAATTTCTTCGCGAAAATCTCGTCAATGGATTTGGTTAATAGGACGGTGAATCCTTCCTCCTGAACAATCTGTTCCACGTGTTGTACGGCTTCATCAAAACTCATGTTGAGCTTTTTCTTCAAGATTTCAACCATTACTGTTCACCATTCATTCTATTTTTTTGAAATCGTCAATGGCTTTGAATGCATAGTGGGTAGACATCAGCGAGTGTCCGCCACCAACCATTGCGGCAACCTGACATGCCTCTAGTATTTCTTCACGGGTTGCACCCGCTTCCATAGCACGTTTCACATGCCATGCAGTGCAAAATTGGCATTGAATATAGACTGAGATGCCTATACCAATTATTTCCTTGATTTTCTTCGATAACGCACCATCCGCCTTAACGGCTTGCATGAATTCTTAATCTTTTCATGGATTTTGAATTGAATTGTCCCAAGGCTCGGAGGGTCTCACCTGCAGTCTTGAAATATTCGTTCATATCATCATCCATTGCTATCATCAACATCAAATTGAATGATATTATCGGGTTCTCGCTGATTATAAGAAATTGGATTTACCTACAGTTTGTATTTCTCCATGCAATCTTTGTCACCGAAATGTTCTTGAGTTTCCTAGCTTTCCTGACGCCAGGGGTGCTTCCGTTGAGTGAGCGAGAGAAAGAAAAACCAATTGCCTTAGAGGCTTATGAGGCTATGGCTGAAGAATTTGATGCTCGGATCGAAACCAAGAGTTATAATGCTTATCTTGAACGACCAGCCACACTATCGCTTCTACCAGATGTTAAAGGCAAACATGTGCTCGATGCCGGCTGCGGACCGGGCCTTTATGCCGAAATCCTTCTCGACCGAGGGGCAACAGTCACCGCAATCGACATCAGCCCCAAAATGATTCACTTTGCCAAACAGCGTCTAGGAGATCGAGCCACTATACGGCGTGCAAATCTTGAAGAACCGTTGGATTTCATGGCTGATAATTCAGTAGATATTGTGTTGTCCTCGCTAGTCTTGGATTACATCAAAAATTGGAATTCCCTTTTCTCAGAATTCTCCCGTATACTACGGGATGATGGATACTTCATCTTCTCAAACGAACATCCATCTACCAAATGGGAAGTTAGAGACGATCCTAGGCAAAAAAGGCGCCCAGAAAACTACTTCAATCTTGAAATTGTCGACTTCTTATGGAGGGGATTTGGAAAACCTGTCAGAGTCACATCCTATCGTCGACCATTAAGCACCTTTTTCGAATGCTTACATTCAGCTGGATTTCACTTAGACAAACTCATTGAAGCCCAACCCACTGAAGACTTCAAACGCGCGAACCCGGAGGATTGGGATAAGGTCCGTCGAAGGCCCTCATTTATCTGTATTCGTGCCCGGAAATCGCTATGAGTCCAAGTGTTTGAGCATTGTTTTCACGTCTGTGGTGGGGCTTTGACACACATGATTTGCACAGACAAATACTGTTGCCTTCCCGTCAAAGGTTTTGTAATCTTTTGTAAAGGGTGCCAGTTGAATTACTGTCTCGGCTTTTTTATCAGTTGGAATGAGGAGCGTAACCTTGTTGGGAATGAACTGATCGTTGATAGTTCTTATCATATTCTGTGTATCTGGGGCTGCCGAATCACCAACAATCACAATTTCAAAGCTAGGTCCCACTGCGAAATCTACGCTACTAATCATCAGGGTAAATCCAGGTGGAGCACTGAGCACATCACCTGAGAAGGCTTGTCCGATTTGTGCTGCCTTTGATTCAAGATCTGATTCGGCGGTGATGCGGGCTAATCGGAGGAGATTGAGCATGGCAACTGAGTTTCCTGATGGAATCGCTCCATCATAGGCGTCTTTTTTGCGAACCAATAGGTCTTCGGCATCATCTGCTGTGAAGAAGAATCCGCCACCCGCTTCATCCCAGAAATGAGTTAAAAGCTCCGCGTTCAACTCAACGGTCTTCTGCAAGTGCTCAGGTTCTAGTGTAGTTTCGTAGAGTTCTAGTAATCCCCAGATCAGGAAGGCGTAATCGTCTAAGAAGGCAAGAATGCCTGCTTCTCCATCTCGATAGCGGTGGAGTAACCGGCCTTTTCCATCTTGCATTTGGGTCAGCACAAAGGTTGCAGCCCGTTTCGCTGCATCTGTGTAAGACGGTTGATTAAGTGCTCGTGCGGCTTTGGCGAGAGCTGCAATCATCAGACCATTCCAGTCAGCAAGAATCTTGTCGTCCTTGTGTGGATGGATACGCTGTTCTCTAAATGCGAAAAGTTTCCCCCGAGCCCCCTCCAGCAATTTCAGAAAGGCTTTTTCAGTCATCTTTTGAGCCTTTGCTTCACTTGCTAATGTGTTCCTAAGATGTGGAATGTTTGTACCCATCCGTTTCCCTGTTGCTTCTTCCAAGAAATTCCCGTCGGGTTCGAAATTATAGATCTTCAGAAATGCATCCGCTTCCTTATTTAACAAAATCTTCCGGATTTCCTCCTCCGTCCAAACATAGAACT
>SMTZ1_10003073_pt1 | contig 16806 bp, 22 predicted proteins | sample DeeMarSWOR136_30_FD_25667 | JGI IMG/M metagenome (IMG submission 25667)
GGCGCTAGCGTAGTGTTCCCTGCGACGCCGCTCTGTTGGGATGTCCACTGCGTTCCGAAGACCATGCCTGCGATAGCAGCTGGTACCCAGTTAGCACCGTCCCACTCCAGTACGTCGCCGAGTACTGGCGGAGTCGTCGTAGTATCGACGTCACTGTGAGTGTCAATCGACCCGTCGGCGGACACCTTCGCGGTGTTTGCGACGACTGCGGGGTTTGTATTGATCTGCGTCGTGACGTCATCTTGCGTACCCGGTAAGACGTCATCGTTCTCACCATTCAGGTAGGCAAGCGTTGCAGTAACGTCGATGCCAGCCTGCGAGCCAGCCTCGGTCAGGATCTCCGTGATATCCCATGTGTTGATTTCTTCCGGAGCGCCACCGTCACCTGCATCGATGCGGATGTTGGTGCCGCCCGGATTCGAAAAGACGAGGTAGTTCAGGTTCCATGTCCCGTAACCCTCGATGACCATTTGTGTGGACGCGACGTCCCGATACATGCGTGGCATTAGCTGATCCTCCAGACCTCGATAGTTGCATCCCAGATGCTCGACCGAATAGTTGCCGTGTCAGTTCGGTAGTCGAGCGTCAGGGTGTGATTCCCGTTCAAATTCAAGTAGTGCAACCTGTGTGCCAAATATCTTTGCGTAGTGCCTGTGCCATCGGGATCTGTGCCTGCTGCATCCTTCGGCTCCTGTTTGTGGATCTGACCAACGTTGACGGCATCGAGTTGAAATCTCGCTTCGAAGTCGTTGGATGTCGCGTCATGGTTCCACCCATACTGTACTGCAACGCGGTAGACCCCTGCGGGCAGGCCCACCAAGTTCAACGTCACCTTGTTCTGAAACGTAGTTGACGTCGTTGTGCTAATTGCGAGGGATTCGGCGCGGTTGAACTGCGTACCAAACACACCCGCAGGCACGGCTTGATACGTACCGTCGTCGGTGAGGTAAAGAGTGCCCCCACCCGCAGCGGTAAGCGTCACGCCGTTAACGCTTACCCCGGTGATCGCGGCATCCAAATTTACAATTGGATTGACCGGATCGGTGGCATCCACAGTGATGTTGGTTCCACCAACAACAGTGTTTACTTGTCCACCACCCCCGCCACCACCGGGTTGCCAGTCGTAGTCGTAGTTATCGGCGCTGAGCTTGGTTAATACCTCGCCCGTTGCACCGTCGTCCGGAATCTGTATTGCTACGATCCCGGAGAAACCCAGACCCGACTGTGCAGTCATGGGTTACCTCACAGAGCTGCTTCGATAGCGTCTCGCGCGGCGACGAGTCTCGCCCTATCTCCTTGTAAGCTCTGCTTCTCATCTGCGAGGGTTGCAGCTTTCTGTTGGAGGGTCTGTTCCAGCTTATTCAGCTCGTTTTCACGAGCCTGCAATGCATTGCGATCTCGATTCACTGCAGAGAGTTCTCGCTGCGCTTGCGCGCGACGCTCCTCTGCATCCGCAACTATACTTTCAGCCTGCCCCGTGAGGCGACCAGCTTCAACTTGTGCCTCTTGCACTATCGACTGTGCCTGAAGACCTGCTTCATCGATGAGACGCTCACACTCTTGACGAGCATGCTGCTCATGCGATGCAGCTTGGGCCTTCAGGCTTTCGATCTCGGCACGCATGTTAACAATCTCGTTGGCACTGCCAGCGAGCGCGATTGCTTCCTTTGCAGATTCCTCAGCCGCTTTGAGTTGATTGAGCCTTCGCTGCAGCTTCTCGGGATCTGCCAGAAGCAGTTCCAAGGTAGCGAGTGCGCTGCCTTGATGATCTGGAGATACAAGGCCTGCCATCAGTCAATCGCTCCTGCTTGGATCAAGTTGAGACGTACGTCTCCACCACTGCTTACCGTCACATTGAGACGTACGGCTGTGGGTGGAAACGCGTAGTTCCCATCTGCATCAGCGACCTGCCCCTGAAGTGTCGGATGAGGGAACCACGTCGCCGTTGCCGGGTTGAAGTTCTCATCAAACACATCGTCGAACGTATGCTCTACGGTGTAGGTCGCTGTGCCGGTGAGGATATCGACCCCAAGCCCGACGTTCGTCGGGTTGAGGTACTGGTCAATAGGGATCGGTGCCGAAACATCGACCCCTGTGACCGTGACTCTTACTGGACGCATAGCGCACCTCCTCTAGTGATTAGCGAGCACCACCGAAGAGGACCCAGTCCAGATCGAAGTTCTTGGCAACCGCTTCGCCTGCAGCGAAGTTGATGCTCGGCTGCACCTGAACTGCGGTGAGGTTCGCGCCGGGGATAACGTTGCCGCCTCCACCGATCACACCGTCAGGACCGCTGAACTGAGCAGCCACCTTGTCGATGCCATCGTAGTAGAAAGCTGCTTCGTACCATGTGTCCGCTTGGAGCGTGCCGAGTGCCGTTGCCGACTCTGCTGCAGCAGCAGCGACCGAAACGATTTCGAGAACGCCCGTAGCGTCTGCACAGCGAAGGAAGATGCCATCCGTCGGAGCGAGCGCAGAAGCGTCCGGGAAGAAACCTGCGAGCAGGGTGAACTCGACCGGGTCATCGACGCGGAAGCGGAGACCAAACCAGACCGGGGCCGCATTGACGACCATGTTGTCAGGTGCGGCAGTCGCCTGATCGAAACCGATGGCAAGGCCATCACCGTCTGCGCCAGCTGTCGTGTAGCGACGGACGCCAGACGCGAAGCCTGCGAGCTGTGAAAGTACTGCGCCCGCACCGATCACGGTACCCGTGGCGATGAGGTCGAGCAGTGAAGCTGCACCGCAGTCGTCGAATCCGAGATCGACTGCAGGCGTGGGAAGAGGCAGCGACGAGAGGACGCTATTGTCCTTGACCGTGCCGATGCCATTCGGAAACTGTGTTACTTCGATGTTCAAAGGCATGAGTTTTCTCCTTCAGTGAATTTAGCGAAGGGGCGAGGGGCTCGATTTTGCTGAGCCCCTCACCTTCCGCCTTACGGATCTTAGAGACCCGGTGTGCCGAAGACCGCGCGCGGATCCGTCCAGTCCGGAATGTAACGTTCCGTGGACTTGTACCGCATGCTGTCGGTCTCGAAGTCGCCTTCCATCGACTTCTCCAGCCCGCGACGCGTCATCAGCTGCAGACCACGAGGTGCGTCCGTCTGGACCCACCATGCAGTCGTGCTGGTGATACGCGACAGGTTGGCCTGACCCTGAGACAGGAGTCCCATCGACAGGATCGGGTTGATGTCGTTGTTGGCAGTGCCTGCACGCAGGACCGACTTCAGCAGAACTTCCGCTTGGAAGACCTGACTCGGACCAGTGACGATCTTGAGCGGCTGCAGCCGGATACGCTTGCCGTTGTTGTCAACAGCGTTGCGAATCTGGATCAGCATCTGCTCAAGCGACGTTTGCGACAGAGCCGCAGCAGTCGTCAGCAGGTTCGAGAATACGCCGCCAGCCGCACCACCCGGTGCAATCGGGTGATTGGTCGCGTTGAGGGCCACACCGTCGCCACCCACGAACGCACCGTTGAAGGCACGGTTCAGGATGTTGGCGCAGAGCGTCTCCTTCGTCTCGATCATCGACTGAGCGAGGTGTTCGGAGTAGATCCGGCCAATGCGGATGTGATCGCCGTCTTCGACGAGGACCTTGGTCAGCGCGAACGCCAGACCGAAGACCTTGTAGACGTAGCGCTGAATGAACAGCACGCCGCCTGCGTCGAACGTGACCGGGGTGCCGTCAGGCATCTCCGGCGCAGCGTTGAAGCCGAACAGGACCGGCTCTTCGTGGTACGAACGGGGAGTACCCTTCCGCTCCGTGAAGACGCCTTTCCACTCGTCGGCACGTTGGTTGTAAATTCCGTCAAATGTCTCGTTCAGGATCGGCTCGACAATTGATCGGAAGTCTGTGCTTCTCATTGGGACAGCCATGACTTAGCTCCTTTCAGTTGTCAGTTAGATCGCTGCGCGAGCGGCGACGTACTGATGGTTAGAGAGCTGCACCTGCACGATGGTGAAAGCATCACCAAAGATGTTATCAGGAGCAGGGTTGACACCGAGGATGCGGCAGTCGGTACCGGCACCACCAGCGTGGTCGAGCGACACGTTCGACAGACCCGTCACGGCGTTGCCACCGAGAGCGGAGAAGTTGAACTGTGCGCCGACGTCGGCGAGCGGAACAGGATCGTTGGACTGGATCTCGTACACCATGTACGGATCCTCGGTGTAGTAGGCGACGATGTCCGTACCTACCGTATTCGCTTCCCAGCGATTGCCGACCCGACGTCTGCCATCGGTACCGGTCCATTCGACGCCCATGAAGGCACCGACGACCGGGTTACCGGGAGCAACTACAGTAAGCGCACCTGTAGCCGGGTCAATTGCGACCGGAGAGAATTGAAAGATATCCGTTGGGAAGCCCGACACGATTGTGCTCTGGAGCTGGCGGATGATGCCAGACGTGTGGAATGCCGGTTTCAACCCGAACGGAGATGCTACAGAACTCATGATGAGAACCTCCGAATTGGTTAATACTCATCCGGAACCTCTCCCGTAGCCGAAGCAAACGAGGGAGGTTCAGGAGCCACTCCCAACGCTGCTGTGCCATCTTCCAATTCCAAGGATATCGTGCCTCGACGAGCCTCACGGTTCATCTCGGCCTCCATCTCGCGGATCTGGCTGCTGAGCTTCTCCTCTTCACTGAGGGGTTGCTCGTGGTGATTGATGTACATGTACTGCTCGTACAGTTCGAGAGGGATCTTGAAAGCCACCATCTCGTTTACACCGATGCAGCCTGCCCACTCACCCGTCTTGATTGACGCGTGCTCCCAGCCGGGAATGTCATGCGTCTTGATCGGCTCATAGCCCAGCCGAATGCGCGAGTGAATCGGGTCACGCGGATTGTCCGTGGTCAACCAGCAAACGTGGTAACCATGGATCCTCGGAATGTCTGGCAATGCAGATTGGAAATACTGCTGGCGAAACTCAGCCACCCGTTCATCGTCTGACAGTTCGCGGGCCTGCGTCACATTCCTGTCTCTCATGTGGCGACTCGCGCGTGCTCCCGATAGATCGGAATTCAGTCTCGTGTCTGTTCGTCTTTTCGCTACCATGATTATGCTCCCTCCTGAGCCTGCCGATCATAGTCGGCATACGATTTCAGGTATTTGTTCCGGAGCACCGGATCGTCCCACACACCCGCCTCGATCATCGCTTCTTTGCGCTCGGGGCTGATGTACACCTCGTTCTTTCTCAGGGGACGTTCCCGCCCACCTGTTCGGAACTGCGGGCCGCGATTCCGGGGCTTTTCCTGACCGTTACCTTTTCTTCGGCCTTGGCCTTTGCCTCCGTCACCACCACCACGGTGTCCGGTTCGCGAATCAAACCGGTTGGGTAATGCGTCTTCGGTACGAGTTCGCAACTCGTCCCAGTATTCTTTGGTCGTGGGATCGAATCCCTCTTGGACCAGTGATCGGTCGATCTGCAGGACCGTTTGAGAATCCTGATCCCGACCTGCCGGATCCCACCAGTCGTTGTCGATCATGAACTGCTGTGCATGAGCGACGTGCCGGGGATCCAGATCGCGTGGAGTAGCAGGCTGCTGACGCTGTGCAGGCTGTGACAGGTAGTGCTTCGTCTGTTCCAGCTCGCGCAGGTTATCTCGAATAGCGTCCCGATGATCGAGAGCCTCTGTGAGGTTCGCACCGTCCTTCGCTTCGATGGCCTGCTGGATAACTTGGTTTGCCAGCGCAAGATCACTCTTGGCCTTGGAGATCCCCTGATCGATGCTATGGATCTCACTGCCCGCAATGCGCGCATCCGTCTCTTGTTCGAAACGGCTGAAGCGCTGCTCCAGAGTCTCATTACGCTGACGTAGGAAGTTCAGCTCACGCTCAGTGCGGTCGCGTGCTTCCTTCTGGCGCTGACGACGTGTCTTGTTCTCTTGACGACGACGCTCACGTTTGTCGTCGTCGTCTTCCTGATCGCCAGCTAGACGTTCGTCTTGCTCGTCCTCATCATCGAGATCTTCATCGTCATCTACATCCTGAGCTTGCTGCTCCAGATCATCTTCGACGGCAACGTATTCCTCTTCCTGCTCGTCGTCTTTGATGTCGTCTTTGTCGGACATGCTTTACCTCCTACAGGTACGCGATTACGTCCATGGGGTTGCAGGTGATCTCGCCGATGAGGTCGAGATCGTTATAGAGCACGAAGCATGCTTTGTCCGCGCCCGTCTTCTGCCGGGTGATGTCGTCGAGATCGACGAACCATTTGTCGCCGCCATACTTCGGCACGCGTACGTAGGCCCCCGGTTGAGCCCACTCGCCTTCCGGCCAGACTTCCAGAGAGTCGCGATTCTTGAATGCAGCGGGACCAAGGGCGATGACTTTTGCGACCTGAGTGTTCCAGAACTCGGTCTCTTGGGTCTCGTGCGGAACCACGATACCCCCTTTGGTGACCTCACGCGGTGACCGCTTCTGAACGAGGACCCGCGAGCCGAACGGTACCAGACCGGGGTCGGCCTCCGGAAATGCCTGCTCGATTGAATCGTAGTCCAGAATTGATCTTGCGCTTGCTACCATGGTCACCTAGGCCCTGTCCTCATCCTCACCTACCACCTCCAAGAACAACTGCTCGGCGCGACACAGGCCCTGATAAGTGCCGCTCGCTTCTCCGTATCCGAAAGCTGTCTTGTCTTTCGGTGTCGCGAGTAGAGCGATGCACCCGGCCTGCTCCTCCTTCAGCCTTTGCAGATACTTCCGCAAAACAGTGTCTTCGGCGGACATACTAGCTCCAACTTTATGTAAAGTCTAAGCCGGAGTTCTGCCGCCGGTCCTCGGGACACCCTTCCCGCGAGGGCCTCCGGTGTCTCCGGACGAGGAAATGGTGCCACCCTTGCCCATCCCGCCGGTCAGATTCACGTCTCCGCCGAGGTTTTTCGTGTTCGCTTTGGCGAGGCTCTCGCCCGTCGCAAGCCGCTTGTGCTGCTTGATTGCGCCCTTCGGATACTTCTTCATCGTGTGCTCTCCTGTTGAATATGGAGTCCTTTCGGAACAGCGTCATCCTGACAAAGATCTGCTTCTCGGATCAACCCGTTCATCAGGTATCCGTGCGAGGCCGGGGGTTCGTTGCACCCTCTCCGGACTTGATCTTCGCCCGGTCAGTCACTGCCTTGACGCCTGCGATGCGCAATGCCGTAGCGTTATCCTCGGCGTTGATCACCTCGCTGGAAGCGATTTTCATTTCCGTACGCTCGTCTTCTGCACGTTCGCGCTCTACCAGCTCTTCGAGTCGAGCAGCGTACTCTTGAGCTTTCAGTGCATCGTCACGTGCAGCTTCTAGAGCCTTCGTTCGCTCCTCGGCATCAAGCTCCATAAACGTCTTCTGTATGTCGTGCTCACGCTGCTCGCGCTTGTCCACAAGGGTCAGCTGCGTGCGTTCGCGTTCGCGTGCGTCTCGGGCCTGATCGGCTTCGCGTTCCTGCTCGATAGCGGCCATCGCGTTCGGATCGACCGGCGGCTGCGGCTCTTCCGGCTGCAGCTGTTGCATGACCTGCTGCAACTGCCCAATGATGGGCTGCAGTCCGGAGAGGACCTCATTCATCGCCGGGACCACATCAGCCGACTGGTACGCAAGGGTCTTGTCCATCTCCTTGCGCACCTCTGGATCCCGCATCTTCATCATCTGCGAGAACTGGTCATCGTCCATTCCACTTGCCGCCTTGAGCAAGTCAACGTTGTACGACACGTAGTAAAGCGCCACGTGTTCGACAATGTGCCCCATCAGCATGGGGACATAGCGTGGCGCAATAAGGGGGTTCATGCCCAGCGCAGGAGACATCGCGTAATCGAGATGCACCTGCAGGTGAGCGAGATGATCCTGTGCGGGGAATGCAGCGACCGGTCTCCCCATGGTCATGGCTGCATTCTCGTTCACAGCATTCGTCTCCTCCGGAGTGTCGTCCGGTAGGAGCAGCTCATCAGGGTTCGGGATCTTGGTGCGCTCAAGGATTCGTTTCTCGACCTCCTTGACGTTGTAGATCTCCGGCATCTGGGCAGCGCGATCAGCGATGATCTGCAGCTGCGCCATGCGCTGAACGTCAGAGAAGATCTCCGGATCAGCGACAGGGAGCACGTCGTAAGGCGGATCGAAGTCACGCCGGTATGCCAGCAGCTCCCCATGGTCGTCTTCCAGCTCCTCTTCGTCGAGGTACATCCTGTTGATGCGGCACAGGATGCTCAGGACCTTGTCCATAGCTTGGAACATGCGCAGGTGAATTGCGCTGAAGACAGTCATGCCTTCTTCGATCAGGGCGAGCGTTGTGCCAACAGGCATCTCGGTGCTCTGCTCGCCCAGCTTCTCGAATGTCGTCTGTACGATGCCTCGGCCCAGTCCGTCCACGACGCCCAGCAGTTCGAGCAGGACGTTCGACGGTGGGTTGAACGGCACCGGCATGATCAGCTTGCGGATATCGTCGCCAGCTACGCCGCCTTCTACCTCGGTGATGGCAGCAACGTTCAGCTCCTTGCTCTGGCCGCTGAAATTCGCGCCCTTGAGGCGTAGCAGCGTGGGCAGGTTGTTCATGTGCGCAGAGTCGAGTAGTGCTCGCAGTGCGCCGGTAGCAGCTCCGGAGAGGGATCCGATCATCTGGCCGAGGCCGACAGATCCTGCGCCACGCCATGGAATGAACGGGAACTCGACTGCCCAGTCGAGCTTCAGTTTGTGATCGTCGTCTTCCTCCCAGTTGCGATTGATCGCGCAGATCTTCTTGGAAGGGCCGTGAATGGTGATGCGGTAGGGAGAGTATTTCTTGCCGTCTTCGAGTTCGTCGGAGTAGCAGTTGACTTCGTAGATGTTGTGCAACCCATCCTCGTTGAATGGTTGCAGCTTCTCTTTGCCTTCGACGGCGTCGGTTGCTTTCTCTGGACGGGATTCTTCTTCGGTGGCGGCTGTCTTGACTAGGTGGGTGCCAAGATCGGAATACATGCCTCCCCGGACGCGCTGTTCGTACTCGAACTCTGTGATGTGCTCAACGAAAGTGACACGGTCAGAGGTATAGAAGTTCGAGGCCGCGTAGGGGATGTAGACGTCGTCACTGGGCCAAAATTGTGGCACAGGGCGTCTCTTCTGATCATCCCAGACGAGTCGCATGTACTGCGACCCACCCAGCGGCGTCTGCGAAAGGAGCTGTTCCAGCTCCGTTCTGAAGTCGGGCATCTGCTTCAAGAACTGCCAGTTCATGTAGTTCTTGACGCGGTCAGCTTTGCGGAAGCGATCTACGTCCGGGTTGTCACCGGGAACGTACATCTTCACAGGACCGTTCGGGGGCATCAGCTCCTTGATCGCGCGCGATTGGAAATCAACCACCGCTTCAGTGAGCATGGGATGTACCGCTTTAGATGCGCCCTCGAAATCCGCGCCGCCGGGAGTTTCCTTGCCCAGTCCTGTACGCTTGATCGCTTCCTCGTAGTCCTTCTCCCGTTTTTCGCGAGCCTTCCGGTCGCGTTCTATGTCTTGCAGGAGCCGGGTGCAGATTTTGTTTTTGACTTCGTCGTCGAAGTCATCCGCGATGTTGTCGAACCACTCGCGGTTGGGACGATTGTCCTCGCCCTCCATTCGGATGATCGCGCCACCATCATCAGTGTCGATTACATCATCTTCGACTTCGGTGAATGTCTCGATTGCGCCTACTTCTTCTTCGGGTGTCGCCATCAGTTCAAGCTCCCGTACTTCCCGTGCATGATGTCAGCTGCATGCTGAATGATGTTGGCGAACGCACATACGGGGCACCCAGCGTTCTCGTCGATGACCCTCTCCGGGCCGAATATCTCTAGCGCGCCCATGTTGAGCATGTTGCACGCTTCCCAGCAGGGATCGAGGTCCCCTGCGATGAATTTGGCGTTGAGTTCTTCTGCAGAGCCTGAGATCTGATCTTCGAGGCCGCGCTCTCTCAGAGCTTTAAGCAGCTCAGCCCAGTGGCCGTCACACCAGTGAATGCGTTTCAGAGTAGCCGCTTCCGGGACTTCGATGTCTGTCGGCACATCGAGGATCACGCTCTTGTCAACCATAGGGATTCTCTTGTTTCCTCAGTCGTCGCTCTGCGATCTCTTGGGCGCGGGCACGCTCACGAGACTCGACGGAGTCTACCACGGTAAACGGACCAAAGAATTTATCCATGAGCAGACGGAGACCCTGAGTGGCTGTGTCCAGCAGATCGTCTCGCTCTACGCTGCCGGGGCCAACGTAGGAGCACACCTGCGAGATGAGTGGATCCGCCCATGTTTTGAACTGCCCCGGATTGATCTCCGACTCGACTGCCCAGACTCGACCGGCTGCGAACATAGGAGAGACGTAGTGCAGCCGCGTTAACTTGTCCTCATTACCCGGATTATAGCCGTGCGTCAAGATGTTCTCCTCCGAAAGCTGCTGGCGGATCGAGATTCCGGAGGCCTTCTCTTCGATCAGGATGATGTCAGCTGCACGTCCCTGATGCTTGGCGCGCTGCGATTTCGGCTTCAACAGCGTGCGCACAACAGGCTCGTCCGCATCACCGTACGTGTACTTCAGCTCTTTCTTGATTCGACGTACGAGGTTGGGGAAGCCCAGCCAGTCCTCCCACGCATCGAGCAGGATGACATTCGGGATAGGCGGCTTGCCCTGACGCGGCTGCATGAACATGCCCCACACGCTGCACGCTGTCGGATCGCTCTCCATGCGCTTCTTGTCGTAGTTCTTCTCCTTGAACGCCGGGTCGATGGACATGACGATGAAGCTGAACTTCGGCAGCGCCTTGTCTTTGGGCCAGACGCGCCACTGGGAGCGCTTGACGAATCCTTCCTCTTCCGGATCCAGAACCTCGCCATGAATCTCCTGCCGACCAACGCGGGTGCCTTCGTACTTGGCAATCGACTCGAAGAAGTACGAGGTCAGGTTTTCACGGTTCTCGTAAGTGGCACCGACGACGTCCACTGTGCGTTTGTCAGTCTGCAGTCTGCGCACGAACGGAGTCGGCTTCGGCGTACCTGTGACGCAGAGACGTGGGTTGTCCCCCAGACGCAGGCCGAACATGATGTTGTCCCATGCCTCCTGCGGGTACTTCCATGATGCGATCTCGTCGCACCAGACTGCTGCATGCTGCGGACCACGTAAACGCTCAGGAGTGTCCCCCGCGAACCCACGAATGATCGATCCGTTTTTCAGCGTTAGCGACGGCAACGCCTGATTTCGATCATGGATGAGTTGCGGGGGAATGACTGAGAGCAGACCCGTCGGTCCTTCGAAGCATGTGTACCGAACGTCATCGTGCGTGGGGGAGACGACAGCGTAGAAGCTCGGATACAACCATGCCTGCTCTCCCAGCCAGTTGGCACCTGTGAGCGTTTTCCCGAAACCACGACCTGACCTGATCAGCCAGATCGGCTTGAGCATCTCAAGAAATTCTGCAGGCGGCAGCTGCTTGGCGCGTGCCATGCGTTGCCAGCAGATGCGCCAACGCAGGAAGTGCAGATCCTCCGGGGAGAACATCTGCAGGACCTCTGCAGTGTTCTCCGGGAGTTGTTCTTTTATCTCATCGTCGAGGTCATCGAAATCGAAGTCGTAGTCGAATTCAGGAGGCTGATGAACGAGCCCGAAGTTGAGCGAGATGACCTGACCCATGGGTGCATCAAGTCAGCCTTATGATCACCGGCACGTTCGGCCTCGCACAGTCTAGTATGCGCGTTGCCTCTGCACTGAAGTTCGACCACTGGCCCTGCGCTTGAACACGCATGACGAAGAAGTACGTCTTGCCGCACTGCAGGTCGATGGTCACGGTCGTGTCCGGAGTACTCACTGTCTGGATGATGGCGCTCGTCGGAGGCACATCCGGATCGGCAGTACAGGTACCGGGCTGGCGTGGGATAGTCTGTTCGCTGATGTAGATCTCAGCAGACTGGATGTCGGCAATATCGAGAGGGTCACCGACCTGCTGACCGTTAGCGGGACAGTACTCAGTCGGCCAGTCCCATTCGAGCGTGACCGGGGCAGCGTGAGCGAAGAGGGGGACGAGGGCGAGCAGGGTAATTAGGTAACGCATGGTGACTTCCTCTGCGGGTTGACCAAGGGTGCCACGCGAGCGTACCGCAAAAAGAAGGGCCTCGCTAGGAGGCCCGGTCAGTAAGTTTCTGCTCGTAGTATCGTCGCTGCTTGTAGAGCTTCTTCAGCGCGGTGGTCGCTCGCTTCTGTTTGGTCTCCCATTTCTTGATGCGAGTCTCTATTCGTGCAGCGCGTTCCGCAACCAGATCGCGCACCTTCGCCTTCGGTGGCTCGTAGGGCTCATCGCGTAAGAAGCGTCGGCAGATGAGTGCTGCGCCATCGCGCTCCAAGCGCAGGTGACTATCCGAGTGAGCCTTCCCAGTAATCATGCGTTCGAGGAAGTGACTCATGTCGTGGTTGATGTCGTGCCAGCCCTGCTCCGGGTTGACCGTGAAGCCCTTGCTGTCACGCCACGTCCTGCGGTTGCCGGATCCGATGCGCAGCTTGTAAGGGAACTTGCGCCCCATCACCTGCTTGTAGAACGCGCGCACGTAATTCATCGCGAGGTTGGGGTGGACGTTGAGTCGCTGCTCTCTGGTCGAGTTCTCTTCCCAGATCTTCTCGACGACGTTGTTGTAGTCTCTAGCTGTTGGCATTGCTTTTGCTCCTGTTTACACAGAAACGTTAGTTTAGCACAGCTAGCTTAGGATTTCAACGGGAGCGTTGCCAGCGAATCTCGAGTGAGTACCCGAACGCGATCACACAGAGGTGTTTTACGTCAGGAGAGTACTCGTTGCCTTTGAGGTGGAAGTGGAAGCGCAAACGAGGCCAACCGGGTGCGAGCGTCCATGCCCACCACCAGTTGTCGTACTCGTAGATGCGTGCTTGCATCAGCGCTTGCCTGTCATGTAGTCGAACTCGATACCTATAGTCATCAGCGTGAGCACGAGTGCGGTCCATGGGCCTGTCTCTATGAACACGAACTTCCAGATGATGACGAGTTCAAGAGCCCATCGGATGAGGTGACCAAGGAGGACCGGGTTCATTACGGGTTGCTGATCGGAACGGCTTTAATCACTGCACGGACTGCTGAACCGTCCGCACCCGTATCCGCATTCTTAGCGACGCGCAACGAGATCGTCTGGCCCACCCCGTCTGCGATGAGCAGTCCTTGGATCGCAACGTACGTCCCGTTCGGGCTTGCAGAGCCGCTTGTGGGAACCAGCACGTTGTTCGTGATCACTGTACCCGTCGCACTTTCGATCTGGCTGAGACCTCCTGTGATACCCGTACCTGCGTAGGTTAGCACCCCCTTGAAAACAGACCCGGTGTTGATCGTGAGTTGGATCAGGATGTCGTCTGCCGCAGGAGCCGTCACCTCGACGTTGCAGAAGAGCATGTAATTCTGGCTCTGCACGTTGCCGATGTTCGCGCAAGCAACGAAGCCCGTGCCTGCAATCACATTGGTACCGACAGACAAATCCGAATCAGGCAAACCAGCAACGATGATGTCGTTGCCGTTGTCGTTCGTGAACATGAGCTGATTCGAGAACGGACGCGTCTGCACCCAGAGCTGACCCTGTGTCGTAACGTCCGGATCCGCTGACGCTTGTTCACGCATGAACAGGACGCCCATGTCATCGAGATCGAACCCGTTGCCGTCGAGATCTGCGGTCATCGGGTTAGTGACGCCCCCACCCAGATCCGAAGTGGTCAGTACGCGCTCAAGACCTGCACCCGTCGCCAGATTGTTGACCTGAAAACCACCCGCTGCGGGAGTTGCAGTCTGGGCAACAATAGTCGCCGCACCCGTATGTTGAAGCTCAACCGCGACACCGTTGTTTACCGTGACATTCGCACCGTTCGGATCACCGATGGAGACGTCACCACCCGAACTGTTTATGAACAGCGTCGCGTTGAAACTGAAGGAGCTGGGACGCGTCTGGATCCTCTGACGAGACAGCTGCGTCATGCCTTGGGTACCTACAAGGTTCGCACCAATGTTGATCGGGACGTTGTTGTAGGGGGATCCTGCAGCCGGATTGAGTGCACTGGTCAGGTGGATCGAGCTGACAACTATCGGATCATCGACATCTAAGATCGGATCTGCAGCGGTGCCGCTGTTCGTGATGTTGGATCCGCCTGTGACGGAATTAACACCACCACCACCTGCGCCCAGTACGGTATCGACGCCCGTATCATCGGTGAAGACGAGCACGTTTGGCGCGTCGTTGCGTACCCAGAGTTGACCGTCACCTGCAACCGGTGTGACAGGAGCACTTGCCTGCTCGTCGAAGACGATGGCCCGGTTCATCTTCAGGTGTGACCAGCTGCTGCCCAGTTCGAAGATGCCGGATCCAAAGTCTGCACCGGCAATGCCCCACTGCAACGTGGGGCCAAGGTTCTGGACGAACGTCGTGGACGTGTCAGCTGAGTTACGAATGCTCAGAGATACATTCGGCCTCAGCTGAACGTCGTCAGTTGGGTTATTGAAAATCGTCTGGCCTGTGAACGTCCAATCGCCTGAGATCGTCTGGTTAGCGGTCGGGTCAAAACCTGCTACGTCGAGCCGAACCTGAGCTGAGCCATCGGGTTTGTAATACAGCCCGCCATCGGAAGTGAGCGTATACAACTGACCGTAACCAGCCTGATCGGCAGCAGCGGCAGCTCGCTCTTGGATCATCAAGGTTGCTTGGTTGAGGATGCGTACCTGATTGGTCGCAGTCGTCGTAACGATGCCAAATGTGTTGAGTTCGCTTGGAATCCAGATGTTGCCTTCGTTCTCGAACTCCATGAGCGTGCCGCCGGAACTCGATTCGATAGTCAGCTCATGGTTGGGCGTGGACAGTCCGTAGTCGTGACGGATCAGGAAGAAGTTCGCTCCCGTCTGGTCGTTCATGCGTAGCGCGATGTAATTCGTCGAAAGCGTCGAATCCATCACCATGCCGACTGACGGGTTGTTCCCCAGATTGATCTGCAGTGCGGGGGCTGACGATGTCGTGTTCGTAATCTCGAACGTGTTGTCGTCCCACGTCAGGTTCGGAGTGGCACCGAACACACCTGCGTCGTTGAACTGAACTTGGGTATCGGCACCCGCAACGGCTGCGCCCGGTATCGTGATCGTTTTGGTTGCACCCGCACCAGTTGCAGTAACGCCTGCACCGACAAAGTCGAGTGTCGTTGCCAGCGTCGGCAGTGGCGTGCCTTCATCCTCGACAGTAATGCCGCCGCCCAGATCGGACGTAGTCAAAACGCGTTCGAAGCCAGCACCTGTGCTCAGGTTGTTAACTTCCAGACCACCGCTGGCTGCAACGACCGTGCGCGCTACTTGAGTACCAACCTCAGACAGGACCACTGAGTTTGGTCCTGCAGGCGTTAGCTCGACGACATCAGTGAATGCGTAAGTGTTGGGTGCAACGTCAAGGTAGATAACGCCGCCCACAGTGCCTACGGGTAAATTGTCCTCGACAGGCAGGACGTTGAACGCAGCTTGGGGAAAGGAATTCCCAAGCCCTCCCTGAATCCCCTGAACAGTCGCGATCTGCTCAGCTTCCAAAACGATGTCGGCAACTGCCGCGTCAAACGCCGGTTGGCCTCCCGGCCCCGTTATAGGCCCAAGGCCCCCTTTCTGGATGCGAATTGCAGCTTCCCAGAGGGCGTCATCTGAGTTGGGGAACTCCGTGCGGAGTGTTTCGACAATAATTTGCAGCTCATTGAGCTGAGTCGGGGTAAGCGACATCGCGTGCTCCTGAACAGGTCAACAGGCACCCACGCCGATGGAGCTTACCCCATGTTGCCCTAAGCTGCGAGCTTCTCCCAGCTATTCGCCAGCCCATAACTGCCGTACTTCTTGATCATCTTGGCGATCACGGGCCAGTCGCGCTTGCGCGTGTAGGGGTCTTGGGAAGCACAGGACTCCCAGTCGCGCCCTCGGACGTACTGGTAGGCAACCAGTGTTCGTCGAGCTGCGTCACGAACCACGACAACTCGATGGTCGTGGAGTCGGGCGCGTTCTAGGCCGTGCAGTTTTCTTTCTTCCTTGCGGATGATGCGAGCCTCTTCGGCGAGGCTCTTCACTTTGACTTTCAGTTCGATGCTCATTATCAGTTTCCTCTTGATTGATAGATTTCGATGGATATCGATCAATCGGAAACCGGGGGTGCTCTACATTCAGTTCATCTCGCTTCTCCTATGGACCCGCTATCCGGACTCGAACCGGAACCGGTCAGGATTGAAAGCCTGCCGCTCTGCGCAATTGAGCTATAGCGGGGAAGGTGGTTGATTGCGTTTCTCCACCAGCACGATCTGGGCCGGAGGAATCCAGTACTGCCCCTGAGACTCTCTGCACAGGACATGCTCAACGGTGACCCAGAAGCCATTTTGCAAGTCTTCGAGGTTCCAGTTCTCGTGATCAGGGGTCGCGCTCCGACGTTGTCGGCCTGCGATAGTGAATGTAACCCAGAACGGTCCTTCAGCCATTTGCGCAAAATATCACGGTGCCGCTGCCGAGGAAACCCCTTTCTCGCGAAAGAAGCCCTTCTGACAGCGAACCTTGACCAGATTGAAGATCCATGCGCGCCATTCATGGCTCTGGCCCGGAAGTTTGACTCTTTGGAGGTCAGGCGTGTGCCCATGGCGCGTACCGACGAGCTGCAGCTCCTCGCGCATGAATTTGGCGATCATCTGCCTGTTGACGCCTTCCGCTTGCGCCCACTGGACGATATCGTCGGGGATTTCGACCGTGAACTTCATGGAGCGGAGTTTAGCAGACGCAGCGGTCGGTGAGAGCCCTGAAATAGGCCACAGGCTCGGCTTCGTCACTCCGGCGAACGACGATCCAGCCCTCCCA
>SMTZ1_10010479_pt1 | contig 16804 bp, 12 predicted proteins | sample DeeMarSWOR136_30_FD_25667 | JGI IMG/M metagenome (IMG submission 25667)
AAATCCCCCATGCAATGCTTCATCTAACCCTGGTACACCTGATTTTGTCTTTTCAGCCACACTAATCCCCCGATTAGTTAGTCTCCTACTACTCAAGTACCAAGATAGTGGCTTAAGAGGTTTCCGTCTCTTCTCAATATAACCATCAACAACTACAGACTTCCCAAAACCTTTATTCCTACTCAGGAGAGCTAGACTATGAACTTGGCTACAGAGCCAATCTGAGGTGCGAATAAGAGAACCGAGGGGGCTATCGTGATCCTCGACCCAATCCTACAGGGTGGGCTCCCACAGGGAACAAGTATTGCTTTAGTCGGACAACCAGGGTCGGGTAAAACCTGCTTCAGTCTCCAATTTGCGTTGGATACAGCAAAAAAAGGGCTTGATGTCCTCTACCTTTCAACAGAAAATACGCCATCATTACTTGTCCAGCAAGCCCGTAGTTTTGGTCTTCCTTTTCCTGACCAGCCTGGTAAACTTCCCATTCATTTTGTCGATGCATATAGTTGGAGAATTGGAATGCAAAACGATCCCTTTGCATTTAATCGTATCAACAATCCAGGAAATCTAAATGAAGTTAATTTGATAATGACAGACCAAGCCAAGATTTTAGATCCAGGGTCTGTTGTCATTATTGATTCGGTGTCGGGACTCAGCTTATCTGCCCCAGATGAGCAACGCATCCGAACCTTTGTTCACAGCATCGCACAACGCATCATTAACCTCAAAAAAATACTTATCCTCGTCTTAGAAGACCAAGCCCACGATCCGGAGCTAATTACCAATCTTCGGTCCCTAGTTCAAGGTTCGATTTATACAAAAGTGGTGGATGGACCCAAAGGGTCCCTAAGTTGGTTACTCCGCATGTACAGCCTGATTGGAGTACAACATGAGACTAAATGGCACCAAGTGAAAATTGGTAAAAATGGGCTTTTCCTGCAAGGAGGGACTAGCTATGAGTGACCTTATTAGTCCAAATTTTGTTCCCAAGAGCGCTTTTCAGCTCCCACGCGGGTCACAGCTGCTCTTCATTGGGCCTCCTGGTGTGGTGAAAACCACTTTAGCTCTGCGTTACTTGGCTGATCGGATTAAAGCCAACGAACCTGCAGTTTTTGCTACCACCCTCTGGTCGCCTGTCCAAATTCGTCAGACCTTGAGTAGAATCAGTGAGAAAAATGTGGCCTCACAGCTTCAAATTGCCGACGGGGTCTCTTGTGTTACTGCCCAACATTCCTCTGAACCCTATTCATTTCAAAACCTCTATGACCTCAACACAATTAGCTTGCTTCTTCTTCAAGCCATTGCGGACCTTAAGAATGGTCACCTCTGCCTAGATAATTTAACAACACTGATGACCTATTCGGCACCTCATTCAGTCATCAAATTTCTTCAAGTCCTCTGTGCTCGGGTCAAGGATCGGGGAGTAACGGGAATTTATCTCATTGAGGAAGGGGTACATGCAAAAAATGTTGTAGCGACATTGCGTTTCTCTGTTGATGGGGTAGTAGAAATCTTTGATGAAGATGAGAAAGACCAACTAAATCACAAAATTCGGTTACTTCATCTCCGAGGTGCTCAGGTCGACACTCGCTGGCTAATCTTTGATGACACCAAGCCATTACAATGGGCTGAAGAATAAACCAATTATCTATTCTATATTGGGCTAAAACAAAATGAAGTGAAACCTTAATTTGCCCACATTAGGATTGAACCAGGTTTTCGGTATTGCTTGCTAGCTTTTCAGTGGTTGATGATTTGGCAACTTCGCCGTTCTTGGGTTTTGGTGGAAAGAGGTAGTAAATCATGTCTTCGAAGGTTTCAATGAAGCCTGGCACTAGGAAAATCGCCACGATACAAAGGACAAAAACTCCCACGACACCTAAAATGAAGCTCATAGGATAGTGAGCAAGTTCCCAAGGGAGAATACCCATGTAGACAAGCCAAATTTCGAAAACTACTCTTAAGACATTGGCTACAAACAGAAGAATAGTGACAACGGCAACGGCAAGCCCTTTCCGGGACCAGGTTCCACGCGGCAGTGGAAGAATTAGACCCATGAAGACTGCAATTACTTGAATGCCTGTACATTCACGAACAATTTGGTAATACTGGAATCCTATCACATAGACATAGACTACTCCAAAAATCCAATCGACCAGAGCCACAGATGGAATTCCTATCCAGCTAAGTAAGACAGCAGAGACAACCGCAGTTGGAATAGCAAGAAAGAACGGTTGGGGCAGGAAATACACTAAAAGGGTTATAGTGATAGCAATAATCAAGTACAGGATTAATGCCCTAGGAGTCGGTCGTTCCATGTCTTCTGATGAAGCCTCAACACCCTTTTCTGGTTCATCTCGATTAGCTATCGGTTTTTCGGTTGTGATTGGGTTCACCGTCCTTGTTGTAGGAGGTGTAGCCTTCCTGTTGAACTTGCAGTTTCTTGGCGAGATTCTAGTGCTTGCCGGGGTGTTTCTGTTTGCTTTTACCTTGATTTGCTGGTTAGCAGCACGCCGGCGCCGGAAATAGTAAGCGTGTAACACATCAGTTGCTTATTACACTTCGTTTTACACCATCATAATCACTTATTCTGTATTGTAAAACCTATAATCACGTCCACATTGGCAAGAGAAAAATGAATTTTGCACCTTGATCATGGGTATCTTTGATTCGGTCTTCGACCCAGATTCGACCTCCATATCGGTCGATAATGCGCTGAACAAGTGTCAAACCAATACCAGATCCCTGAGTTTTCTCACCCACCTTTTGGGTGTACCGAGCAAAAATCCGTTCTTTCAGATCATCCGGGATTCCTGGGCCATGATCACTGACTTCTATCCTGAGGAACCGTTTATTTGTGTCAGGATAGATTTTCACTTCAAGGTCGACTTTTTCGCTACGATCAAATTTCACAGCATTATGTAGTAGATTATAAAATAAATCCATAAGGAAGTCATCTGCTAAGACCTTGAATTCTTCGGGATGAATGTTGGTATCAACGAGGATGGTCTTTTTGGGAAAAGCTTGTTTAATTGCTTCTAAGGCAGAACGAAAGTCAGGTTCAATGTCGCGAACCTCCATGAGGGTTTGAACTTCATCCATCCCTGAGAATTTCTTGACGCGTCCAATTAAAGCGGCACTTCGTTCAACTTGCTCTAAGGACAATTGAAGTTGTGTGCGTAGCTTTTCAGGGAGTTCTGGATTCATCAGCTGTAACTCTATTCCAGAGAGGATGGCTTGGTTGATATTGTTAAGGTCGTGAGCCATCAGATCTGTGAAGAACTCTGATCGTGCTTTAGCCTCCCTCAGGGCGTGTTCAGCTTGTTTTCGTTCGGTGATGTTACGAGAAACAATGATGTATCCTGATGGATTACCCTCAGCTCCAATGAGGAGTGATGCACTAATTTCTGCTGGGAAGGTCATACCATCTTTGTGAATGAGGGTGAAGAGAAGGGGAACCGACGGTCCATGCTCTCTCGTGTTTTTCAAAGTTTCAATGGCTCGGTTTCGCTCATTAGGGATGATGAAATCAAAGCAACTTTTGCCCCATAATTCAGCAGGTCTAGTAAAACCCAACAATTGAATGGCACGTTCATTGACTAGAACAATCAATCCATCTGGATCCGTAAGCGTAATGGCATCAGGAGATGTTTCAACTAGAGATCGATACCGTGATTCCGATTCTCGCAAGATTCGATCAGCCCGCATACGTTCAGTGATGTCACGGCATACTCCTCGATAACCGATTAGATTTCTCTGCTCATCAAAGACTGGTCGACCACTGCCTTCCAGAATCACAATGTTGCCATCTCGGTGAACGAAGCGATCCACGAGATTCTTGAACGGTTTTTGTTTTTCAACTGTTTCAGTGAATATAACCTCACCATTTTCTACACTCGTAGAATCCATGTAATCGAAAAAGGACCTCCCAATGATTTGTCCAGCGGTATAACCGAGCATATCTTCAACCGCACTGTTTGAATAGACGAGTCTTCCTTCACGATCGATTTCCCATACCCAATCGGTAGTATCCTCTACGAGGGAGCGGAATTTTTCCTCTGAGGCGCGGAGAGCCTCTTCAGCGATTTTTCTTTCAGTAATGTCTTCTCCAGAACTTAGAATACCGGTGATATTTCCTTCCTCATCTTCTAGTAGAGTTGTATGCCAAAGTATCATCCGCTCAGTGCCTTGTTTAGTCTTGATAGGGTTTTCAACATATTCGCTTAACTGAAATGTTCCTGCCATAGCCCGGTCAAACCGATCTTTCATTTTCTCGCGAAGCTTTTCAGGGATACACAAATCGAAGTAGTTCTGCTCTATCATTTCATCTTCTGAGTACCCGAATATCTCGAGGGTCTTTTGATTAACTAGAGTGATATTCCCTCTAGTATCAATTGTAATGAACATAACCCCTGCCATGTCCAGATACCGTTGAGCCCAATCCCTTTCTAGCCGGATGGCTTCTTCGATCATTTTTCGCTCATCAATATCCATGATCGTTACTTGCGTTGCAAGTTTACCTTGGTATTCGATAACAGATAATGAAAGTTCAAACCAACGTTCGGTACCATCCTTTTGAATTCCTCGCAACTCCATACTGGATGAAACTGGTTCGCCATGAATAATTTTCTGCAAATGTTCCAATGGAACATTCTGATCATCTGGATGAATGATATCAAATATCTGCCACGGACCAAAAGCTAAGATTTCCTCTTCAGTGTAACCACTAATTCGAAGAAACGCTGGGTTGGCGAATATGACCTTTCCATTTTGGATGATAAGTAAACCTTGAATTGATTGATCAACAAGTTTGCGATATGCTTCTTCGACCTTTGTTCGCTCTGTGATGTCACGAGTGACCTCAACACAACCTACTAAATTATCACTCTCATCATAAAGCGGATATCCACGCACATGCCATACGCGACCATCAGGTGTATGCATCTCATGTTCTTTAAAAGAACCAGTTTTACTAGCCAGAACAATAGGGCATTCAAAGCATGGTGTATCCCGCTGATTCCACACTTCGTAGCAGTATTTACCAATGATTTCCTCTACCGTGCTATTTACCGATTCAGCAGCAGCACGGTTAGCCCAAATGATGCGGTTCTCCAGATCTTGAAATATAACGTGTTCTGAAATACTGTCCAGAATCACAGATTTTTCCTCTTCTGATTTTTTCAGTGCATTTTGGCTTTGCTTGAGCTCATCTTGCTTTTGACGGAGCTCAGTAATATCTTGCTGAATCGAAATGTAATAGGCCAAAGAGTCATCAGGCTTGCGAATAGCGTTCGCACTCAAGAGAACGATGCGCTGCTCACCAGTTTTGGTTTGGATAATGAGTTCTTCATCAGTAATTGTACCCTCTTTCTTCCATGAGATAAACAGATCTTTGACCTTCTCCTCACATTCTGGCGCGTAGATAGTCCGAATGTGTTTACCTATTAACTCTGTTCGTGTGTAACCTAAAACCTTGAGAGCAGCTTTGTTGATGTCCAATATGATTCCCTGAGGTGAAACCATATAACAGTAGAGGGGTGCATTTTCAAAAAAGAGTCGAAACCGTGGTTCGTCGTCACCGTTGATGGTATTGTGGTCTCGCTCATGTGAAGACATGTTAGTGCACGCAAATGTCTTTCTTTGATCCCCTGAGTCAAGTGACTAAAGAACTCTCTGACAAAAGACAGTACATATCTGTTTCGGGTTCCGGAGAAAAAAACATTGAAAGCTGCGTGAATCACACCTAAATCTCCCAAAGTTTTAAATATTGTCCGATAAAGCACACAAAAATTAACATTTAGATGATTGCCGTCTTCGAGACTAATCACTGTTCTCGGTGTCTCTCTCCTTTTTCTTCTTCCACCATCTGTTTCGATAATTGAAGTATCCCCATCCAACTGCCGTGGATATAAACACAATGGGAACTACATACAAGTAGAACCCAAAGCTCCACAACAAGACTGTCACACAAATGGCGATGACATACAACACAATGGCAACGAAATCTTGCTTTAACATCTTAATCACATTAGTCTCATCGCGGATTTTTTTAGTTTCCCGTGTGATATTTCGTTGAAAAATTTTGTATCCTGTGTGACGGTAAATTTTAAATATCGCTTTCAGTGACCGGAACGCGTTCCCTTCTAAAGACGAGAATCCGAAGTTCTGAGGGGAAAGAGATCTGAAGACTTGAAAGCAATACGCTTACTAGTTTAGACACCGGTGACAAGCCTTGAGTAAGATTGAGATTACATCAACGGAAGCTCGGAAATTCCCCCCTTCGAAGGCCTTCAGTAAACAGGCATTCATTAGGAACATGGAGGAATTACGAGAACTCTATCAAGAATCCATCAAGGACCCTCCCGCATTTTGGGCTAAACAGGCTGAAAACCTTGATTGGTTCGAAAAATGGCCAGGTCCTGTGCATACTTGGGATCCTACTGAAGCCCAACATACCTGGTTCAAAGGCGGGAAACTCAATGCTGCTTACAACTGCTTGGACCGCCATGTAAAAACAGAGCTAAAGGACAAAATCGCAATCATCTGGGAAGGCGATGATCCGAACCAGAACAAAACCTACACCTATCAACAGTTGCATGAAGAAGTGAGTAAATTCGCGAATGTCCTTAAGAAGCTCGGGTACAAGAAGGGCAACCGTCTTGCCATTTACCTGCCCATGATCCCGGAGCTTGCAATTGCAATGTTGGCCTGTGCAAGATTAGGAATCATTCACAGCATTGTATTTGGTGGATTCAGTGCCGATAGCCTGAAAGACCGCATTCTAGATGCTGACTGCACAGGGCTCGTTACAAGTGATGGCAGCTATCGTGGTGGAAAGACCATCCCTTTGAAAACAAATGCTGATGAAGCTCTCAAGAAATGTCCCAGGGTCAAACATAGCATCGTGGTCAAACGGACTGGCATCGATGTTGAGATGAAAAAGAAACGAGACCTATGGTGGCATGAACTGATGGAAGATTCTGCCGCACAAGGTGAATGCCCTGCAGAACCCATGGACGCGGAAGATACCCTTTTCATCCTCTACACCAGTGGATCAACTGGTAAGCCCAAAGGGGTGCTCCACACCACAGGTGGCTACATGACTTACACCATGACTACCTTCAAGTATATCTTCGACTACCACCCAGAGGATATCTACTGGTGCACCGCTGACATCGGATGGATTACTGGGCATAGTTACATCGTCTATGGGCCACTAGCCGCCGGCGCAACATCTGTCATGTTTGAAGGCATCCCAACCTATCCCGAACCCGATCGTTTCTGGGCTATTGTCGAAAAATACAAGATTAACCAATTTTATACTGCCCCAACAGCCATCCGGGCTATCATGCGCAATGGCGACGAATGGGTGAACAAGCACGACCTCAGCAGCATCAAACTGCTGGGTACTGTTGGTGAGCCAATCAATCCTGAAGCATGGCTTTGGTACTACAAAGTCGTTGGTAAAGGGAAAGCCCCCATTGTTGACACATACTGGCAAACCGAAACTGGTGGAGTGGTCATCACACCCATCCCTGGGGCTGTTGAACTTAAACCCGGATCAGCAACCTTGCCTTTCTTAGGTATCGAAGCTATGATTGTCGATGAATCCGGTCAAGAAGTCGGCACCAACGAGGGGGGCTACCTTGTCATCAAGAAACCTTGGCCAGGTCTAATGCGTACAGTCTATGGTGATCATCAACGCTTTGTGGACACCTATTTCAAGACTTTCCCGCCTTATTATATGACAGGTGATGGAGCACGTAAAGACGAAGATGGTTATTTCTGGGTCGTTGGTCGAATTGATGATGTTGTAAATGTATCCGGCCATCGTATGGGTACTGCAGAAATCGAATCTGCTCTCGTTTCACATCAATCCGTTGCTGAAGCAGCCGTTGTTGGTTTCCCGCATGATATCAAAGGTCAAGCACTCTACTGCTTCGTTACTCTCAAGATAGGTTATGAGAAGACCGATGATCTCCGAACTGAACTCCGTGGACATGTCCGCAAAGAAATTGGTCCGATTGCCACACCCGATAAAATCCAGTTCGCCGATGCACTGCCCAAAACCCGAAGCGGCAAAATCATGCGCCGCATCCTGAAAAAAATCGCCGCTGGTGAAACAAAGGATTTAGGTGATACGACCACCCTAGCAGACCCATCAGTCGTGGAAAAACTGATCAACGAACGAGTTTAGTAAGGCATCGGAGACAGCGAAATCCTCTGTCTTTCGTTCTATACTCTACAGGTTAACTAACGGAAGCCAGGTATATGTAAAGAGTTAGATTACTAGCTTTAATTTGTACTCAGTATACTATTTTCCGAACCTGCCGGTTGCTAAGAGATTATAGCGGTCTTCGTTAGAATGGGTCATCAATGTGTTTACAACAATCTGAGAAACCATTTAAATAAGAAATCCATAGGAATCAAAAATTGAGTTTCACTAGGTGGTTTTTTTGACAAGCGATGTGCTAGAAAACGATAGCAAAGAAGGAATTTGCAATGACGTTTTTTATACTGTTTTAAAAAGCCAAGCCGTGCTATGGCTTTTATCCTTTAATGGCTGGGATAAAAAGGAAAAAAAGAATCACAATTCTAGTTTTCTCCTCTTAGGCATGACGAGCCTGTTATGGTTTCTCTTTCGTACAGGAACCAAACCAACACGAGCCCTATATCCGTGCCAACGTGCAGCGCTTGAAACAGTGTCGATGTCAGCACAAGCGTTTCTGCCAGCTGCATTAACCTCGCTTTTTGTTGGATTCTCCTTTCCATCAGTGCGTCTTTCCATGGACAAGATGAAAGCGGGTATCAAACGCTATTGGAAGCCCATTCTTGCTCTTGTGATTATATTACCGACTGCTGGCTTTGGCATCGCATTTCTCTGGAGTTCCATGCAGCCGCCTGGGAATGATGTCATTCTCACTCTGACCCCTCAGGTTGCCACCACCTCACCTGCCTCTGATATTTATGTGCTTCAAGGAAGGATTTTCGCAACCATCCCTAATCTCATTAACCTCATGGGCACCCAAGGTCTGGCTTTCTATCAATCGGATACAACGGGGGTAAACCAAGGACCTACAGGGCTCATTGCATCTAATGATGTGGTGTTAATCAAAGTTAACAGTCAATGGGCCTACCGAGGTGGCACTAACACCGACTTGCTTCGTCAACTTATCCAAGCTCTAATTGATCATCCCGATGGATTCGAAGGCGAAATCGTGGTCGCGGATAATGGTCAAGGATTCGGAAACATGAATTGGGCTGAAAACAATGCAGAAGACCGAACTCAATCCTTTACCGATGTCGTTACGAGTTTTGCAACTGATTATGCTGTCAACGTGTATGACTGGCAATCAATTCGTCCCACCGAAGTCGATGAGTACTCCGATGGAGATATGAACGACGGCTACATTCGCGCATCCGTGTTGGATGTCGATACCGGCATCCGAGTGACCTATCCGAAATTCCAAACAACGGACGGAACCTATGTCAGCTTCAAACATGGAATCTGGAACGGTACTGCCTACGAGGATCGCCTTAAAGTGATTAACTTCCCCATTCTCAAATCTCACTTTCGCTATGGGGTTACGGGAGCTACAAAACACTACATGGGCGTGCAATCGGAAGGGCAAGCCAATCAGGGTGGTCTAGGCAACGGTCATTATGCGATCGCTGATGGAGGAATGGGCACCCTTCTTTCTGAAACGCGCTATCCAGTCCTTACTATTCTGGACGCAATCTGGATTAATGCAAATCCCTATCCTGAAGGGAATTGTGGACCTAGTACTTCATATGAAGCGGCCACACGCGTCAATGTCCTCATGGCAAGCACTGACCCAATTGCATTAGATTATTGGGCGGCGAAACATGTGCTAATGCAAGCAGCTGAATTGATTGGCTACACTGACCTCTATACCATTGATCCTGACAGCGATATACGTGGATTACTTACCGAGGCCTTTGGAGTCTGGCTCCGACTCTCTGAAGCCGAACTCATTCGAAACGGATACACTGTCACCTGTGATGAAACTAGAATGAACGTATACATTACCCAACCACTATCCATACCTATCGACCTTCCTTCATTGTCTATGTTTCTTAAAGACGAAGTCCATAGAATTGATGAGAGATGAACATAGAGATATCACCAGGCAGCAAAGCTGAAATCACGGCTCGCTAGTAGTGTGATTTATAGTGTTCCACGTTGAAATAATGGTATTCTAGCGCAGGCGATACTTATGGCGTTACAGGATTTGTTAATCCTGGACCACTTCATGTATTCCTTTCCCCCACAGACCATTAAACGGCTAATAGCCCTGTGTGGGGTCCTGAAAAGTTGTGAAACTCGAAAAATCACTCGACCGGATGGCAGTTACGAAGGAGTATACCTGTTTGCTCACGATGGTAGCTATTTTGAAATGCTAAAACAATCCGGGCATACACCACCCCTCTTTGCTCTATCAATGAGTTGCTTATCATCGGACCAAAACACAGTCAGAAACCTTCCTTCCCAACATCCGCAACTCCAATGGCATAAACATCAAATCAACGATTCAAAGAATAAACCATGGTATACTTATCATGGACAAGTACCCATCGAAGAGGTTGAACGCCAAGGTTTGATGTTCTGGGCAATGGAATACAATAACCTTAGCCGCCACCGACCCTACCAGCATCAAAAAAAACCACCTTCAAAAGGAAAATTTACAGTCCAAGAATTCAAAGCTATACGGGTAAAAGTTCCTGAGCTTTATCTTGATGTAATTCGAGAACGATCCCAATGGATACCAGGCAATCATACCATCGGTGACCAAAAGGCTGTGCTTCGATTGTTGAATCCCTCTTTTGACGTATTCGAAGTCAGCATCGAAGTTGATAAAGAGAAGGGAGAGAGTAAACCCATCAGCCTGACAATGCTCCTTGATAAGAACGCAGAAATCGGATCACAAGAGATGAAAGGCATCCGTCTCACTCGTATCCAAAACACACTAATCCTCAACTTCTAGAATCCTAGAAAACAAAACAACAACCTTCTTGTTCAAGCCTGTCTTGAATCAACCCAAACAGGATGACTATCGATCCTAACAGGGATTTTGGGTCTTTTCTTCGCTGTTTTCATCCTAGGAATCATCATTCTTGTAGCAGGAGCTAATGCACTAAAAGCAAAAGTCTAACCATCAAGGATATCTGAAAGCCTTTTTCTAATCAGTAAACCGGCATGTACGCAATTTCACTCAGATTCCTTCAAACATGTGCCGCATTTGTCGTTGATATTGTTCGAAGGCTTGACGTCCAGATTGCGTCAATTGAATTAACGTATACGGTTTTCGGTCAACAAATTTTTTGATAACTTCTACATATCCCGCATTCTCGAGTTTAGTGATATGGGACGAGAGGTTCCCCCACGTCATTCCCGTCTGTTGCTTGAGAAAAAGGAAGTCGGCGCGGTCTAAGACATACAAATGGGACATAATAACCAACCGCGCAGGTTCATGAATCACTCGATCAATGTCATCGATGATTGGGAACTTCGCATCAACCGGCTCTTTAGGCACCCTCCATCTCTCCAAGCGATTCTTTCGGATACTTGCGAAGGAAACGGTACAATAGCACTAACCCAAACAAGGTCATGGCAAGGCCAACAGCTACTAAAGGTAAGACTGCGATTATCGGGAAGTAGAAAGTTGACACTGCTGATCCAAGAAAGATAATGGCATAAACGTAGAATCGTCGGATATTGGATCCGAAGCCGATGACAGCGAAAATGATGCTACCAACCGCACCAACAATTAAGATGGTAAAGGCGGACTCAAAAATCAGCACCCCCAATGGCGGATACAGCATTGCAATAATTGCCAAAACATTACCAAACACAAGGAGCACAACCATAACCAAGAAGATGTATTTGATTCTTAGTCGTCGAGCTGACGTGAACTCGGCATATCCTATCCGAGGAATCGTGATTCTATTTTTTGCAGCAGCGTATGATGAGAAGAGTGCAATAAATCCGCCTACAAGGAAGTACCAGACCGTCGGTAAGAACCAAATCATTACACCCATTAGTATCAGTAAAATGCCAACAAAGATGTCGATTAATCCGTCCTGATGGTAGGAAAGATAGGCCTGTCGTTCAATCGATTTCAAATCAGTAGTTTTTCTCATTCTAGATCACCCTCTAATTCATTGTCCCATTCCTCAACCGGCACTTCACTCGCTCGCACTTTGGGATACTTCATTAAAAACCGGTATAGCAATACAAACCCCAATCCGGCTATAGCTAAACCTAAAACAATAATGGGGAAGGCGATAGACCACACAAACACATGAGCTGCTGAGAAGGCGAGAAAATTTATAACGCCATAGCCGAAGAGGCGGTTTATCTGTGTGGCCCAGCCAAATACTGCAAACAATCCTCCACCCACTGTTGCAACAACCAACAAGCCGAAGTTGTTCAAAAAGGATGCAACAGCGCCTGACAATCCAAACGCCATTATGGCAAAAATGACAACGTTCACGATCACTAGGAGGGAAAAAAGAAACACGAGTCGATAACGTCGTCTTGGACTAAATTCCACATAACCCATCCGTGGTACAGTGATCGATTTTTTCGCAACGCCATAACTGATGAACCAAACAATGAAGATACCTCCCCACAGGTAGACCATACTCTGTTCTAACAAGGGAAGTAATGTTAACCCAAAGACTATGATCGCTAATCCAAGAAAGATGTCGAAGATGCCATCTTGGTGATAGGATGTGTAAGCTTTCCTTTCCAAGGTTTTGAGATCAATGCGGTTTGCCATTGTGTTTGCCTCTGTGTAGTGTTACTTTGCCACACTTAAATACTTTGTGGTGATAAAGTACTTTGCATGACAAAGTTAATAAGCTAGAACTCATAATCTCCCCATGAGGTGAAACGCATGAATAACGGCGTTACCATCAACACACACAAACTCAACAAAAACTTTGGACCCGTCCAAGCCGTTCGTAACCTTGACTTGGAAGTCCAGCAAGGAAGCCGCTTCGGGTTCTTGGGTCCAAACGGCGCAGGAAAAACCACAACCGTGCGGATTCTATCAGGTCTCATGAAACAATCAAGTGGCACCGCAACCGTTTGCGGGTTATCACTTGATCAGAAACGAAACAAAATAAAAGAAATCACGGGATTGCTCCCTGAAACTCCCGGATTGTACTCCAAACTCTCAGCAGTTGAATTCCTTGAATTCATCGGAGCCCTGAATGGCAAGAATGGTTCACAGTTGATGCACCGCATCGATAGTCTTCTTGAACTACTGGGTTTAGAATCGCGACAAGACGATCTGATTGAATCCTACTCGTCGGGGATGAAACAGAAGGTCCTCATCGCATCAACTCTCTTACATGATCCGAAACTTGTGTTTTTGGATGAACCCACATCCCGATTGGACCCCAGTGCAAGTATGATCGTCAAAGAACTTATTCAGGTTCTTGCTGATGAAACCGCGACCACCTTCTTCATCTGCACACACCAAACTTCTTTTGCTGAAGATGTATGCGACGACATTGGCATAATCATTGATGGATCTCTTGTCATCCAAGGGACACTCGAAGATATCACCACCGCCACAAACGCAAGGAATCTCGAGAAGGCTTATCTCCGGATTGTTGGGAGCAAAGTCGACCGGGAAGCACTTCTGAAATGGAGGTGAAAGGATGTCACGAAAATGGTTTAGTATCGCCAAAGCCGAATTCCTAATCAGCACAGTCTCTCTCCGAGAGCACCGAAAAAGAAACGTGGGAATTCTGTTTGTATTCGGATTCCTTTGGGCAATACTGATTGCACCTTACCTTGTGGGAACTCTAGTGGGGTTGATGATACCTATCGGAATACTCCAATTCTTACTCACTAGCCTTCTACCCGGGCTGATGCGCTCAGTGATGTTCTTCATCTGGGTCATCCTTTTAATCATCCCACTTTCACGAGCCCTACAAGAACTTAAAATCGGTCAGTGGGAAATCTTCCTCTCACACAACGTCAAAACCAGAGAGATTCTGATCGGATCTTTCTTTGGAAAGGTTCCCTTCTACGCTCTCCTAGTCATCTATATCGCACCACCATTTTTAGCGGTTCTGTTCCTAGCCTTTGAAGTCGTTTTAGTGGGTCAGCTTCTAATCTATTTCGTTCTCATCGTTATGATTCTGGTCACCATCTGGCTTTCTAACCTAATCACTGCTGCGATTCAAGCCAAGCTAGGTGAATCAGCGCGAGGAAAAGATATCGCCAACGGCCTTGCCATCATCCTTGCTATCATAACTATCATCCCCATTTATGGGATAATGTTCTACAGCCAACAAATGAGCTATCTGCTAGGAATGAACATCTTCCTCCTGTTCCCATTCACTTGGTCGGCCGACATCATCAGTTGGTTAGCTATCCTCTTCAGTCCATTGAGCTTCTCACTTGAACAAATACTTCTCTTTCAACAGGTCCTTCACTTCAACCTCTTCGTGAATACAATGCTATTCATAGTCTTCGGGCTAGCCTGTGTGGGCCTGGGCTTACTCACAGCTGACCGAATCTTCACTTTCAACATAGGCGCACGCACAGAACAGATCACAACAGTGAAAGGTAACAGTGCGTTCTATCGAGGCATTCGAAAACTCGCGCCTGGTTCCTTTGGTGCACTGGTTGTAACTAGTATGAAAGACTTCTTTCGGAAGGCTTCAAATCTTTCCAAAATCGCTTACGGAATTATTCTCGCAGTTCTTCTTCCTATCGTGATGGCTCATTTGATGACAAGTCTAGGAGAAACTGGAGGCTTTAATCTAATGACGCTTTTAATGGTGGGTGGAATCGGATTAGCCGTCATTGGCTCTTTCATCTTCAGTGGCACATCCTTTATGGAAAGCAAAGATCAACTCTGGGTTATCCAAACCACCCCATCCGGAGCATCACGCTTCGTCAAGGCACGACTAGTTTCAGCCTTCATTATTGCTATCCCCCTCTGCGTTATCCCTACGGTGGTTCTCTCCATCCTAGCAGCAGCAGGTATTGAACTGTTTCTCTTCCTACTAGTGTATGGGTATGCTATAATCTGTGGCTCAATCATCTTTGCGATCGGCGTCACCGCATGGAATCCTAACTATGAAAATACCAAATCGCCGGAACACCAGATGAACGTTATTATCACAATGATGGGTGTACAAATGATCCTCTTTGCCCCAATTCTGATTTCAATGATCAGTGATATCTTTGGATTACCTTTTTGGGATCTCATCATCTCAACTGTCGGAAGAACTGGCTTACCTTTTGCATTCGCCCTCATTGGCCTTGTCACCCTATTCACCGTGGGTGGAATAACTCTGGTAACAGGGACTCGTGCACTCGCGCGGTCTGAACACTAAGAGGAAATGAGGAAAGACATACAGAAAGCACAGAGCTAGACTCATTGGAAGGGGATTGGTTTCACTACTAACCCCATCATTCCTTCCCACCTCAGTTCCAAGTCTAAAGTCAGGAACTCAAAAGCAGTTCCTGACCCCTTCCCCTTCCAAAAGCATTGTTTATCTTGACAACATCCTCTGTGTTTGTTTCAAATTTCTCCACCGATATTGAACCTGAAGAACCTATATGATACCTAATCTCGTTTATACACGATAATGTAAAAACCGCTTGAGTGTGTCTTAGATGTTACTTTTAAACCCCCAGGATTACCAGCATCAGTTCCCGGATAAACGATCTAAAGAGATTATGCTGAGGACCATTGAATACTTTGAGCAACGTGGTAAAGCTAAACTGAAAGAAGATGACCATAACCGCACCTTTTATGAAGACTTCATTGCCTTCCAAAAGAAGGAGGGCATCTTCTCAACGCTCTTAACTCCCACAGAGTATGGTGACAAAGATACTCGATGGGATATGTGGCGCAATTTTGCTTTTAACGAGATCCTGGCCTTCTATGGACTGGCGTATTGGTATACATGGCAAGTCAGCATTCTGGGATTAGGACCTATATGGATGAGCAAAAACGAGAAGCTCAAACAACAAGCCGCCCAACATCTCAAAGAAGGAGCTGTCTTCGCATTTGGGTTATCAGAGAAACTCCACGGTGCAGATATCTATAGCACCGAAATGTCTCTCGTCCTACAATCAGATGGCAGCTTTCTTGCAAATGGGTCCAAATACTACATTGGAAATGCTAACACAGCGCCCATGGTCTCGACCTTTGGCAAAATGGCAGATACTAGGGATTACGTGTTCTTCGTCGCTGACTATCGCAACAAAAACTACGATTTAGTAAAAAACGTGTGTAATAGCCAAAACTTTGTTGCTGAATTCAGCCTTCACAATTACAAGGTCACAGAAGATGAAATTCTTTCACAAGGTCAGGAAGCATGGGATTCTGCTCTCAACACAGTCAATGTCGGCAAATACAACTTGGGCGTCGCATCTATCGGTATCTGCACTCACGCCTTCTATGAAGCCATCAACCATGCAGCTAATCGGCAACTCTACGGAATGATGGTCACTGATTTCCCCCACGTGAAACAAATGTTCGTCGATGCTTACGCCAGACTAGTTGCTATGAAGCTTTTTGCATTACGCGCTGTGGATTACATGCGAATTGCTTCGTTTGACGATCGCCGGTATCTTCTTTACAATACTATGGTGAAGATGAAGGTGACTCTCCAAGGTGAAGAAGTCATCAACCTACTTTGGGATATCATAGCCGCTAAAGGCTTTGAGAAAGATACATATTTTGAAATGGCTGCACGTGACATCCGAGCCTTACCTAAACTAGAAGGCACGGTCCATGTCAATCTT
>SMTZ1_10003076_pt1 | contig 16800 bp, 15 predicted proteins | sample DeeMarSWOR136_30_FD_25667 | JGI IMG/M metagenome (IMG submission 25667)
TCTAAATTAAATAAATAGAGTAGAAGAAATGAATCAAAACCTTTTTTATTTTTAAGCGTTTTAATTTGATATATATGACTCTGAATGATAATTTTTGTATCTAATTCAGTAATATATGCTGTCTTTCCTATTAAATTGGAGCCTCCATCCTTAACTAAAAGAATATCTCCAACTTCTATATTTTGTTTATTTTTATATTGGTTATAAACTTCCTCGGATGTCCTTTTGTTTGATTCAAGATTAATCTCCCAATTACTTATTTCACTAGTACGTATAAAAGGAATCTCTCCTAAACCATAAACATGAGAGCCAATTTCATCTCCACGTGGAAGAAGGTTATTAATATTAGTATATATTATTTTTTGTTGAGCTAATTCATTGATGGTTATTAATTCAAAATCTTTATCATTCGAGAGTTTTTTGAGTGTTTTTTCGACACCAGTGTAATAATTTGGTATGAAGATGTTATTTTTTATTTGACTAAATTTAATTTTAAAAGCTTTTTGTTCTTTAAAATAATCAAAATTCTGTGCATTTTTTAAAATTTTATCAAAATTAGTCAGATCGTCATTTACTATTAAATTACCTTTAGAATCTAACTTTTTACTTCCATTTTTATTCAGTTTATATAACACTTTCCCATCTTTATCATGACCCACATTATTAACAATTCCAAAATCAATGATATAATCCGTGGGGACCGTATTTAACTTCTGAAAAAATAATATACTTGTCTTATTACAGGTGTAAGGTTGAAAAGTATTCTGATCTAAGGAAATAATCCCTAAAATTCGTCCGTTTTGTTCTAAAAATTGCCAAATATACCTATCTGTTGGATTTCCGAAAATCCCTTCGGGTAAAACAATTCCTAGTTTTCCACCTTCTTTAAGTAATTGAACACATCTTTCAATGAATAATATCTGCGGAGGTTGTTTTTTGATCTTCGATTTTTGTACTTCCCAGGAATTGTGTTTTACATTTTTCCAAACGTGACCTAAAAGATAATCATCAAGGATCTTCTTTTCTTCAATTGGAATTTTTGCTCCGAAAGGAGGATTTGTGAAAATATAATCGAAGGTTTTATTCTTTATTAACTTTTTTGCTTCTTGTCGATAATCTGAGGGATCTAATGAATCTTCACAATAAATGTGTGGTTCTCCACCACTTAATATTTCTAAATACAATCTACATATTTTAGCTAAAAAAAGATCTTTATCTATTCCATATAAATTATTAATAACTTCCTTTTTTAAGTTGTTAACCTTTTTTAGGCTTTCTGTTGAATTTTCTTGAATTTTAGACCATAAAAGATCCTTAACTTCAAGTAAAAACCCTCCATGTCCGCATGCAGGATCCAAAATTTTCGAATTAATATCAGGATCTATGTAATTTACCATAAATTTAATGATATTGGGAGGCGTAAAGAATTGACCTCCTTCATCTTTTAAAATTTTACTAACAAATATTTCAAAAGCATCTCCTAAAATATCACTAGAGGATTGAAGAAGAGAGATATTTTGAAGTTCCTTAACCACCAGATAGACAAGCTCCTTATTTAGATTTATAATTTCAGTCTCAGTTATTACGTTTTTATATTTTTCACGGACATTTAGAATAAAAAAATTTTGTATTCGTTTGAATAATTCTTCTTCAGATTCTCCTTCTTTTATACAAAATTCTATATAGTCTTCCGGCGATTTACTAACTTCATCAACTAATTTACAAAGCAAGAGGTTTACAATCTCTTTTGACCTTGTTCTTGTATCAGTATCAGTATGTTTCAACTTTGCATAAAGATGCTGATTAATTAAATTAAATGTTTTTTTCAAATTTGGAGCTAAATATAAGTCTTTCTTTTTCAACAAATTAGGTTGTTTTTCAATAAAATCTGTGATTTTAGTAGGCATTTATATAATTATTTATTATTTAAAGCATTTTAAATATCTCTAGAACATCTATTTATGATAATTGTTTACCGAATTATTATTGTTTTTTATTAAATGAAAATTAAAAATAGACCTCTCTTTAACTTATCTAAATACAGGATATTTAATCTAATTTCAAATGGAAAATTTAATTAGCTACTCAATTAACATATTTTGAAAAAGATCACAAATTTTAAATCATGGCTTAAGTTAATAATCCTTAGCTTACTATAGAAAACTGCCTATATGTAAATCTTAATTAAAAAGAGAACGGAGTATAGCTCAAAATATAGAAAAGTAAAATCTAGCTAAAGAAAAGGTGAGTTGTATGGCTAAAAAAGATGATTCAAAAGTGTTTATTGGTAGAAAGAAATCAATGGCTTATGTTATGGCTGCGATGGTCGTTTTAAACGAAAAACCGGTAAGAATACTAGCTCGCGGGAGATCTATCTCTCGAGCTGTCGATGTAGCGGAAATAATCATAAACAAGTTTGTAAAAGGTAGCAGTTATGGGGAAATTCTAATAGATACTGAAACTGTCACTAATAAAGATGGTACTGAAACCAATGTTTCTTCAATTGAGATTGAAGTCCTACCAGCAAAAAAGAAATAAGTCAAAATAAACCCAAAATTAACAGGAGAAAATCAGGAGACTTTCTCGTTTCTTTTTTTTTATTTTTAATTTTAACTTTAGATTTTTAATCTTCTAAAAATTCATAATGATCTACATCAATTACAGGATGATATCCTATTTTTTGATAGATGCTATTTGATGTAGGATTCATCAAATCCGTATATAAAAAACAAAATGTGTTGCCTTCATCAAGCAAAATTTTACTTAAACGAGCTACGCATTCAGTTGCATACCCTCTCCTCCTCAATGACGGAGGGGTATAAACAAGATTCACAAGGTTGCCATTTGGAGTTTTTCCTGCTTTTCTTGCCATCGAAACCACTTTTTTCTTATCTAAAAGCAAAAAAATCCTTCCTTTTTCTATATCATTTTTAACCCTTTCCTGATTTGCTACAATCTCTTCTTCTTTTGTCTCAGGAAGAGCTTCTATTATGAAATTTTTAACCCAATCGAGAATTAAAGATTGATCTGAGAGAGATCCAAACCTAAATTCCCTATTACCTAATGTCTCTTTAGCTACTTTCTCTAATTTATATGCCTTTTCGTTTCTAATTAAATGAGATTTTAAATTCTTCTTTTGACACCAAATTTTTACAAATTTCTCAACTCCTGCTTTAAATCCTAAAATTCCTGGAATAATTTTGGTCCTATTAATAAGTTCCTCAATTAATATATCTATTGAATTTAAATTATCTGTATAGGATAAAATTTGACTAAGAGGGGGCGTTCTTATAGAAACTAGAGTAATATCATTATTGCTTTTTACTGTAATTAAGTCCGGTTTGATATCTCCAAATCTTTGCGGATTTTCTTTTAGAGAGTTCAGAATCGCAAAAAAAATATTGTTTTCAGCCTCTTTTTGCATTAAAAAGGGATATACTAAATTGATAAACTTTCTAATATCATCATAGAATTCGACTTTCATTAATAGAAATATAAAAACCCATCGTTAAAAAATAATAATCACTGAAATATACCCGTTAATTCTTACAGATTTACTTTCAGATTATCTAAATTATGTTTAAATTTTTCAATTTCTGATTTAGAGAGGGAATTATTAGAAACATTTTTCATCATTTGTATAAAATCTTTAATAAGAGGATGCTCAAAAATAATACATTTTTGATTCAAAGTATTTACCTCTAAAATAAGAGCAGAATCACGCACTTCTCCTATACCTAATATATCCCTCAATAGAAGTTCATTATCCTCTGTGTAGGATAAAACAACTATATCCTCTAAGATCTGAGAACCATCATTTTTCTTTATAATTTTAAATTCACACATATCTAAACTTTCACCTTACTTTTGATATTTAACTCTTTTTATTCAGTTATTTAGGATAAAACCAAATTTTTTAAAATACGTTTAATAAAATAAAATATAGCAATTATTTTAAAACTTATATCTAAAAACGAAAAAAGAGAAAATTGATCGAACTATGGCAAGACCCTATCAAAAAGCGAATATTCCTGGTCCCGAAATGGGTACAAGCGTTTTTGATCCAAAAGTTATGGCAAATATTTTAAAAGCAGATAAGAAAAAAGTATTTGTCATAGGAGCAGAATCGCTAAACTGGGAACTGGATGGAAAAAAGGTAGTTGATTACTTTATTGAAATTGCGAAAAAACTAGACTGTCAAGTGATTTCTACGGGACATACTTATGGATATGTAAAGGGAAAGATCCCCGAGAATAAGCTATGGGATATGTCCTTAATAAATGTAACCGGTAGATTAGTGGATAAAGACTGGAAAGGATTAGATGGTAATGGTCAATATGAAATGGCCATTTTTGGTGGACATCTTGTATACTATGTTAGTCAAACATTAAGTAGATTAAAGAATTTCCAAAATCACCTGAGAACTATTGAATTAGATAAGTACTCTCATCCGAATGCTAGATTTAGCCTTCCAAACTTGAGCGATGCTGATTGGAAAGTATTTTTAGAAAAATTAATTGAAAATTTATAATAATTAAAGGAATATAAAAACTAAGAGGAGAATGTAAATATGAGTTTTTCAGATATGCCCGTGGATGTTGGCCCAGTTTATGAAGGTGAACGTATCAGGGCAAATCAAATGTATGTAGAATTAGGGGGTCCTAAAATTGAAAAGCATTTTGAGTTAGTTAGAGTCAAACCAGCTAAAGAAATCAAAGATGGCTCTGTTACACTCCATGGACCTGATCTCAAAGATATGGAAGAAGGATCAAGACATCCTATTGGAATCTATGTAGAAGTTGCCGGTCCTCAGTTAGAGGAAGATTTGGAAGCAGTCTTTGAAAGAAGAGTTCACGAATTCTGTAACTTCGTAAATGGAGTAATGCATCTTAACCAACGTTACACAAACTGGATGCGAATTTCAAAATCAGCTATTGAAAAGGGATTTAATTCATTCGATATGCTTGGGACGATTTTAATAAGGTTGTATAAAGCAGAATTACCAATAATTGAGCAAGCTCAAGTTACGTTTTATACGGACCCAAAACTAATTGAGAAGCCTTATGAAATGGCGATGGAGGTGTATACTAAAAGAGATGAAAGAGCCCGAACTATTCATGATAGTGATGTTGATATGTTCTATGGGTGCGTTTTATGTCAATCATTCGCTCCAACTCATGCCTGCTGCATAACTCCTGATAGAACGAGTTTATGTGGATCAATTAACTGGTTTGATGCCAGAGCTGCTGCAAAAGTAGACCCAAAAGGACCTCTTTTTGAAGTGCCTCCTGGTGAGTGTAAGAATGAATTAGCAGGTGAATATACAGGTATCAATGAAATGATAAAGAAACGATCACTTGGTGAGATTCAAAGAATTTATCTTTATTCGGGAATGGAATTTCCACATACATCATGTGGTTGTTTTGAGGCAATAGATTTTTATATACCTGAAGTAAATGGGCATGGAATTGTGGATAGGAATTATGGTGATGTTGCTATTAACGGACTTCCCTTTTCAGCAATGGCGAATCAGACAGGTGGTGGTAAACAGATGCCTGGCTTTAATGGCATAAGTATCCAGTATATAGTAAGTCCAAAATATCAGCAATATGATGGAGGACATTCCACTATCGTTTGGATGAATAAAGGAGCTAAAGATCGAGTAGCAGAACTTCTCCCACCTGACCTTGTTGATAAAATTGCAACGGAAGAAGAGGTAACAGATTTAAATACACTTAAAGAATGGCTCAAAGAAAAAAACCATCCAATCATAGAAACTTGGACTGAAATGGAAGAAGAAGAGGAGGAGGAAGAATACGAAGCAGAAGGAGCCATGGTCCCTATGGGGACTGTTGGGATGACTATTCCAGGAGTAGGTGGTTCGGGTGGTTTCAAAGTAATCCTGAAGAACTGTAAAATTCATGCTGAAGCGATCATCATTAAAAAAATTGACTCCAAAGCCAAAAAGAAATAGTTAAATAATATTTCATTTTTATTTTTTTACTACTTTTAAATTTTAATATATACTGAATTAATTAATTTTAATTAAGAAAATTTCTTCTTTGTCGAACTAATTTGCCATGAATAACCCCAACATCGTATTTTAATTTGTTATTATTCATTAGGGTGAGAGATTTATTTTTGCATTATTATAAGTCGAAAAATTTAATAAATTAGCGAGAATAATCGCGATTTTCTTAAAATCTTTAATACTCAATTTTATTAAACTGATTTGGTAATATACTCTTATAATAAAATTAAACATGAGATCGTAATTATTTGAAAAAAAAAAGGTGGAAAGATTAAATGGGAAAAGGTGGACTGGTTTTAGGAGTGATCGCATTAATATTAGGTGCTAGTGGTTTAGGTTTTGGGCTAATTACATGGATAGATCAGGGGAAAACTGATTTTTGGTATGACTATGAAGAAGCTATATTTACTCCCAACCCTGCTGCAGTATATTTAAATGTCCCTAATTTGTACGTAATTATTGAATTGGACGCTTCAGCTACGATTCACATGTTATTCACTACGAGCACGAGGATCCTTCCTGATCCAGTAAGTTTTGCAGATATGATTTTCTATTTTTGGATTGATGGAGAACGGTTATTAAATCCTTTTACTCGTGCAGGACCTTATCAAGGGGATGCTACTTATCAATATTATCCAGTAGCATTGCAGTATTCTCAACTTCTAACTGCTGGAATTCATAATATTAGTATTGTAGTATTTTCTGAAACTGCAGGCAACTTTATGAGACATAGCGCTCTTGCTGTAACTCGCTATTAATTAAAAAAATTTAATTTTTTTTTTATGTTTTGATATATATCAAGTGATTTTCAAAATCTTACAAAGAATAGAGTTTTTCTCAAATTTTCGTGTTTTAATTAAAAAAATATTTCATTTTTTAAGTTCTTTTAATCTATCAATAATATTCCATTTCTTTACTAGTTTTACAACGCTTTTTGGAACATGATGTTCCCAGGATTCATCATTTAGCATCGCTTCTCGTATATCTTTTCCACTTAACCCTTTCTTTTCTAATGGAACATCCCATAGTATATGTACTTTCAATCCAAGATTTTCTAGATACTGCTTTTTTTGCCTACCCCAATCATCATAAATAGAAAGGAAAAAAACACAATTAAAGGGTACATAATATTTAAGAAGTTCTGGAATATTAATCGGAAAAGGCACAATCGAAAATTCAGATAAATTAATTCCATTTTCTACTAATGTTTCTCGAATCATAACCATTCTCTCATAATAGGTTAGTGGATTGTTAAGCGTAGTACTTCGATGAGGATTAGAATTGTGTTCTTTCGTTAAGGTGGGATCTGGATTTGTAATTCCTATAATTATATTTTTGCAAAGGCTTTTACCGGCTATCAAAAATTTCAAATGGTCATTATGTAAAATTTGAAATCGCCCATGTATTACACCAAGATCATATTTCCATTTTGCCATTGGTAAGTAGAGTAGTAATTTTTTAACAATAGGGTAAGTCGAATAATTCAAAAGAGATTAAGAATTTTGCTATTTAAGTCTGTATATTTTCATAAGGTGTTTTTATAATATGGTCCTAAAGGAAGATATTGAGGATGCTAAACAAAGATTAGATGCGTGGTGGGACCATGAAATAATTGATCGCCCGGTTGTTTCGTATTATTTTCCTAACCAAAGAGGAAAATCATGGGGATATTTAGATCTTTGGGGCGAAGTGTGGGATTTAGCGGAGAATTTTGATGGGATTGAACCATCATTAGATGGATTTGAAGAAAGAGCTAAAAGAACTTTTTTTGGTGGTGAATCTATTCCCTCCTACTTTCCCAATTACGGACCGGGGATAGTAGCTGCGGCTTTTGGTGTTGAACCAATAGTGGGAAAACGCACGGTTTGGTTTAATCGTCCTACAAAACCTGAAGAGATTGTATCTTTATTAGAAAGTGTTAAATTAAATCAGAATAATGAGTGGTATAACCGGTTATTGAGAATTACGGAATATGCAGCAAAACGAGCAAATGGAGATTATCACGTTTCACTCACTGATTTGGGTGGTGTTTTAGATATTCTATCTTCATTCTTAGGACCTACTAATATATTACTTACGATGAAGAGGCAACCGAATTTAATTGACACTTGTCGTGAGATAATATTAGAGAAATTGATAATAATTTATGATAAATTACAAGACATTATTGAGAAGTATTGTGAAGGATGTAATACTTGGCTGAATATTTGGTGTAGGAAAAGATATTATCCTGTACAGTGTGATTTTATTGCAATGTTAAACCCTAAATGGTTTAAAAGGTTTGCATTGCCTGATATCTTATCTCAAGCGGACCATATGGACTATATGATATATCATATGGATGGTCCTAATCAGCTACCCTTCTTAGGAGAGTTTATAGCCTCTCCCCAGATAACAGCTATTCAGTGGGTACCTGGAGCAGGTAATCCGACTCAAGGGGCTGAAGAGTGGATTCCCCTTTATAAGAAGATTCAAAATTCAGGTAAAAACGTAATTATAGATGCCCCTCCTGAATATGCCCAGCATTTATATAACGTTTTAGACATAAAAAAATTATATGTTCGTATGTATTATTCATCTAGAGAAGTATCAAAATACTATTTGCCAACTTTTATAGCAGGTGAGAATGGTAAATTAATAGTTGATGCTATTAGGTGGGTAAAACAAAAAGGCGAGAAAAGAATAAATAGAGAAGAATTGGATGCATTTCTAAGTATTAAAAATTTTAATGTGGATGGTAAAATTAAAAGGTCATTAATTAAAGAAATTAATAGTGCATTTTTAGGAAGGGAATATTATGGTTAGTAGTATCTAAAAGGAGTTGAAAGTATATCACAATTTTTGTAGGCTTTTATTATTTATTAACTAGATTTTGATCTTTTTCGTATCAATTTAATGTTTAAAAATTTTTTAACTCTTCCATGTTCACTAACGATCCTTTTGAGGTTCAATTTGGTGCATTTAAAAAAAAAGAAGATCAAAATCCAGAAAAAATAAGCTTTATTCATGCAAGTGATATCCATTTAGGTAGTTATCAATATAGAAATGAGTATAGAGCAAACGATTTTATTTTCGCATTTCAAGAAATATTAAGATTAGCATTATATTATCAAGTTGACTTTATTTTGTTAGGGGGAGATGTTTTTACCTCTTTAGAAATGTTACCGGGGAATCTCTTAAAAATTGTTGATAATTTAAAGAATTTTAAAGAATATACAAATGGAAATATCCCGATTATTGCTATAGAAGGTAATCATGACATTCGAAGATTTTCAAGAGGTGTTAGATTTAGTTGTAGAGGGCAATCCTGGTTAAAATTGATAGCAAATTTGGGATTAATAGTTCTATTAGATGCGGATATGGAGGCTCCTGCCGAAAAGATGTTCTCTCCTTACGATTTTAATGAAAATAAGGGAGGGAAAATCCAAATTAAAAACGTAATCATTTATGGAAATCGTTATCTTAACGAGAACCCTGAACATTATATTCCTAAGATAAAAAATGCAATCAAGAAAGATATTAATTATTTCTCTATCCTACTTCAACATTATGGAATAGAAGGTCAGATGAAAAACGTTCCAGGAATTAAATTTACCAAAGTTTTACCTTTAAAGGAGAAAGTAGACTATTTAGCACTTGGACATTATCATCTTCAATTTAGTTTAGATGGGTGGATATTTAATCCAGGATCTTCAGAAGCCGTGTGTTTAGCTGACAGTTATTTTAAGCGAGGAGTGTTTCTAGTAGAAGTTAAAAGAAAAAATAAAAAATTTTTTAAAAATATTAAATCAATTCGATTAACAAATCGAAAAAATCTACGGGAAATAATACACTTCAGAACCCAATTTATTAAAAAGAACGAGTTAAATGAATTAATAATTAAAAGATTAAAAAATAACTTACAATTTCTAGATTCTAAAATTTTACCCTCAAATACTGAGATGCCAATTTTATATTTAATACTTAAAGGTAACAAACCGGCTAATTCCTGTAAAATTAATGAGAAAGAGATAAGGAAAATTATTTGTGAAATTTTCCCTGTTGTAGATGTAAAAATATATCAAAAATTTGATAATCCTATTAAAACATTAGATGGTTTTATTAAGGTTTATAATTTCTAATTAGACTATTTTATCTTCTTATGAATTTTAAGATTTATTAAGTAGTTTGATTGAAATTATTATTATGAATTTAAGATCTTTAGTAAAAAATAATAAGATTTTTACAGTGGTAACCATAGTCTTCTGTATATGGCTCATTCTTTTAGTTTTAACCGCGTTTATTGGAGATAGAGAAGTCTTATTCTATGATGCTATTAATCAAATTGACGTTTCTTCTAATTATATAAGCAACCTTCCTCTAATACGCTATTTTCTGGAGCCTTTTGCTGTAATTTCCTTTGCTTTAGAATATGAATTTTCATGGCTAATCTTATTCTTTATAGCTTATCCGATTATAAGAATTATATATTTGGCATTAAAGAAGAAAGGTAAATTTCGGTCGAAAAAGCTAAACTATGTTATGATGCCATTAGCCGATTTAATTACTTTTTCCTTTAAGATTCTTACTTTATCGGTTTTAGTTATTGGAGTTTCTATGCTAATAGGATATTTAATACAGGGTTTTCTTTTTGTTGGTAGATATTTTATGGTTCCAGTTCAAATAGCTGTCCATCTTTGCATAATCCTTATTGCAATTAAAGCGTTGTATATTTTGTTAAAATTATTCCACCCCAAACTTAGACTCAATTATTCAGCAAAGAAAAAGAAATCATTAGAAAGATCTAAATTGAGGGCTTTTAATAAAGAGATTGTATTTTTTATTGGAATTGGAGTTTTGTTGTTAGGAATAAATGTAGTTTTAATATCTACGCCATTTTCCCCCCATAAAATAGAACCAGTTGTTCCTCTTGATGATGATGAATTTCTTTTTGATTTCCATGTCCATACTATTATGTCTGATGGATGGTTTACTGTTGAGGAAAGACTCCAGTGGTACATAGCGCAGGGAATTTCAGGTGCAGCTTTTTCTGATCATGATAACATAAGAGGTGCAACTTTGGCTCAAGAATATGTTGAAAGCAATGGATTAGACTTTACAGTATTTATGGCTGAGGAATGGACAGATCATGAGAATGACATCCATATGAATTATTTTGGATTAGCAGAAGAGATAGTCCCATTAGAATCATACACGCCTGGTGGACCTAAAGCGATGAACGCTTCTGATTTAATTACTTATGTTAAAGCGCACGGGGGCTATATCACTGTAAACCATTATAATTATAAAGAAAATCCAAATGGAGGCTTTGGAGTTCCATATAATCTTACACAACTAATGAATTGGGGTGTTGATGGATTTGAAATTGTTAATGGAGGTAGTTATTCCACAAAATATGTACAAATTCGACAATTTTGCTTAGATAACAATTTAATATGCATAGGAGGGTCCGATATTCATACGAATGAGGATTTAAATACTTTCATCAAATTAAAATTGTTAGATCCCACAAACTTAACCGTTATGAATATCTTTGAAACTCTAAAGCTCAATACACATGAAGTTATTGCTATCGAATTTTATCCTAAAGTGGTAGATTTCCCAGGAGATTTAAATGATTTTGGTTTTTATGTTCTGGAGGAACTTATAAATTATTTCTTAAATACTAATGCCTTTCAATCGCTTTCTTGGATAATTTGGTCAGGTTTAGTATATCTTATACTGTTCTTAGGATATCGAAAAGTTAAAAAAATGACCTTAACAAATCTGAAAAATAAAATTATTTAAATTTTTATTTTTTTATTTTTAAAATTAGAAGTAGAATACAAAAATAATTATTAAAGAAATTTAGATATAATAACCTGATTTATCTTCGTCGTATCTATCATTTCTATCCTCGTCATCTTCGTCATCATCACCTAGAAACTTCTTAGATAAAAACTTGAAAATCTCTTCTGGATCTGCATTAGGATCAAGGTCTTTTAAATCATTCATATTAATTCCAATTATACCCCCTTTTTTAAACGGCATCATTTTACTACGCGCTTCTTTTTCTAATTTTTCTTGTTTTCTTGAATTTATTAGTAATTCTCTTTTCATTAAGTCTCTTAGTTCATTTGCCACTAACTCATCTAATTCTGTAGGCTTAAAAGTTAAAAGAAGCTCTGTTCCATATATTTTAGTTACCTTTTTAATAGCTTTATCTTTTTTAAACTCAGGGATTTGAATGATTGATTTTAATCCTAAAAGTTTAATAATATTCAGCCAATCAAGTTGATACGACCAAATTTCTTTATCTGACATATTAGTTAAGAATTAAATTTTACAATTAAAATAATTTTGCTTAGAAGTTAAAACTTTATCTTTTCATTTAGATCAAAAAAATTGAACCATATAAATTTATGGCTTTTAATATATTAGATAAAAGATATCCATTAAATAGGGATAATTTGATAATGTTAGTAAACCTTTTTTCACTCTCGGAAGAATTCTTTAAAGTTTGAAATGATTAATTCAGGTTCATCGTGTATAATCCAATGAGAAGAATTTTCAGCATGAATTACTTTTAAATCCTTAACAAAATAATCCAATCCTTCTAAGACTGAGGACAAAACGGCGGTATCTTTCATGCCATGAATAACTAAAGTGGGTACTTTTATGATTCCTGTTATATCAAAATTAAGATTAGCGCGGTAATAATTAACTCCCCCTAGGATTGCACCTGGTTGAGACCATGCTGATATGTATCTTTTTTTATCATTTTCACTTAGTTGTTTTTTGTTTACCATTCCTCCGAAGACTGCCAATTTTAACCATTTATAATCATTTTCATACAACCACTTTTCTCCATCTGGTTTAAGGAATTCAAAAATATAAAAACTAGCTTTTTGTTGTTCTTTGTCATTTCTAAGCTTTTCCTGGAAGATCTTTGGGTGAGGAGCATTTAAAATGGCTAATTTTTTTACTAATCCGGGATAATTTTCAGCAAAAACCCACGCTACCACCCCGCCCCAATCGTGTCCTGCTAGATAAAATTTTTTTAAATTTAAATGCTCACATAATCCCTTAATATCTTTAATTAAAATGTCAATTCTATACTTTTGGATTCCTTTTGGTTTATCTGATAAATTAAAACCCCGCATATCAGGGATTATTAGTTTAAAATTATCTTTAAGTCCATAAATTACAGGACTCCATCCAAACCAGAAGTCTGGAAAACCATGGAGTAAAATTAAAGGTTTTCCAGAGCCAATGATAACAGTATGGAGTTTAACACCGTTAGTTTCGATATATTTCTCTTCAATTTCTGTAAATAAATCCATATTTTTCATCTATTAGATCTTATTTGTAAATAATCTAAGTTTTATTATTGAACAGAAATTTTAAAAGGATTTCTTATAATTCAAAAAATCGATAAAAATTGGACTCTTGAATTTTTAAATCGTTTTGAACTTATTGTTACATATTCAAATTAAATGCAATTAAATAGAATGGTGAAAAGCATAAAAAATCCAATCCCCGAAAATATCGCTTTAGAAATATGCGAGATAGTCAGAGAAAGGAATAATAAAAAAAAACTAAGTTTTGCTAAAGGTCAATGTTGGGGATGCATGAAATATTCCAATAAGAAAGGAGATATAAAAACCAGGTGTCTTTATAATTCCGAAAAGAATGATAATAGAGGATGTCAACTTGTTAACAAGGTTTATGATAATGAATATTAAAAGTTGAATTTCCAATAGGATTACTAATAAAAAAGGAAATATAAAGAGTAAGTAAAAAAATTTTTTATTTATTTATTCAAAGTAGTTACTGAATGATTCCTCAAAATCATCAGCAGAGTCACTATTGATTTCGGCGAATTTATACCTTCCCCGGGGTTTCTTTTTAGTAGATTTAAAGTGTCTATTAAGAGATCTCTCAAAATCGCTAGCACTCATGCTATTTTCTTCAGCAAACTTAATTTCTCCAAAATGCTTCAAATATTCAGGTAATGTGTCACTCATATTATCTTTCACATCGTTTTTTTATCTGCGTGATTTGTTTTTTTGATATATATTTATAAATTTGTATATTTAAAAACCAAATGCTTACTTATTTTTTGTTCAAATATTTTTTTATATAAATAATTATTTAATAAATTAGATCATAAACGGATAGTCGTGCTTTTAAATATTATGGTTAAAATAATATAAGGAAAAATAGGAAACTATTTATTCCTCCTTTATTCCCATTTGTAAGAATTTGATAATATTATTTGTTTTTTGTCGGATAGTAATCTAGAAATGAAGTGCTCATATATTTCAATTTGGATATTGGATTTAGAGATTTAGAAATTTTTTGACTTTTCAACACCTCTAATTATACAATATTTACAATTCATAGTCACAAAGGTTAAAATCCTTATAATTTCCTTAATAAAATATGAACAGCTCTCTACTGCTTCTAAAGTAAAAAAATAATTAAATATAAAGGAGTAATAATAATTAAAAGAGAACGATCCGATAATATAATGAAATTTTGAATGTGTAGGTGAAAATTAAATATGAAAAGAAAAGTTGACGATCGTACGTATTTGAGTTATTTATTACATTTTTTAAATGTTAAAGAATTAAAAGATATTTGTAGAAGCTTTCAAATTAAAGGTTTTTCAAAATTAACTAAAATAGAATTGATAGATTTTATTCTAGATTCTTTAGCAGAAGAAGAAATCAAAGAACTTATTCAACAAAAAGAGTTAGAAATCATCTCTGAAGGTATTAATTTAGCTTTGAAAAAAATAAATGGGAAAGATAGAGAATCTATAGATGCTATTAAAATTGTAAATCCAGAGAAACATGAAATTGAAATTCTTTTTAAGGGAATGAATTGGACTACTACCTCTTATCTTTCTATAACACCTGAAAATATAGAGGATCCTGAACGAGATTGTGATTGTCGAATTGGCTCCAATATGGGTTTTTGTGGTCATTTTTGGGTAGGATTTATTCTCTCATTGAAAGAAAGCTATTTTAAATTAGGAGATTGGAATCTTACAGCTTTACCTGATAATTTTGAAGATATGATAAAAAAGATAAATATTTCTTCGACCCCGACATCTGATGGTCAAAGTATGACCTTAATTGATGAAGGATCTGAAGGGTATCATTTAGCGAAATATATAAATAATCGGATAAAAGTATATGAGGGAGAAATTACTGATATTTTAGAAAGGCAATCTGACTTTCAAGGAAATATAACAACATATTATATTATCACACTAAAAGATGTCAAATTTGGACCTCAATTGAAAAAGGCAAGTGATTTCAAAGAATCTGATTTAGAAACAATTGAACAATTAAAATTAAGGGTAAGTGATAGTGCCTACTTAAAGGAAGGTTTGAAAGTAGGCAATAAAATAATGTGTTTTGGAGGAGTAAGTAGAGATAACTTCTGGGGTTATATTTTAAAAAGAGTTACAAGATTAGAAAAAAGTTGATTTCGGTAATTAATTCATTTTTCTTTTTTTAAACTAAAATCTGATATAAATATAAATTAAATCATGTTAATTCATATTTAAGAATAGGAAATTGAATATTTATTTAATTTTTTAAGAAAAGATTTTTCAAAATGAAGAAAAGAAACCCAAAATCTGGATTTATTGATAATACTAATTTAATTTTAGCCACAGATTTTTATCAAATCACTATGTCTGCAGCCTATTATCAAGATAATTTAGAGAATAAAAGGAACGAAAAGGATGATATCGCAATATTTGATCTTTTTGTTAGAAAATTCCCTAAAAATCGTAATTATTTGATATTTGCTGGTTTAGAACAGGTAATTCATTATTTGCAGAGTGCTAGATTCTCACAGAAAACTATTCAATTCTTAAGGAATAAAAAAATTTTTGAAAATGTTGATCCTAGTTTCTTTAATGATTATTTGCCTAATTTTAAATTTAGATTAGAAGTTTTTGCAATGAAAGAAGGGAGTTTCTTCTTTCCAAATGAACCAGTTATAAAAATTCAAGGACCAATGATTCATGCACAATTAGCTGAAACCTATTTACTTAATATTATTAATTATCAAACTTTAATCGCTTCTAAAGCGTCCCGTATTAAGAATATTGCTCATGACAAAATACTTTTAGAATTTGGAACAAGAAGAGCTCACAGCCCTCTTGCGGGAGTGTATGCTGCACGAGCAAGTTATATTGCAGGATTTAATGGCACAAGCAATGTCGTTTCTGATTTTGAATTAGGAATCAACTCAAGTGGTACTATGGCTCACAGTTTTGTTCAAAGATTTGATAATGAGATGGAAAGTTTTGAGAAATATTTTAATATTTATGGGGAGGATTCCATTCTTTTAATTGATACATATGATACTGAGAAAGCAGCAAGAAAAATAACTAAATTTAAAAACAGAATAAAGGCAGTGAGAATTGATTCAGGAAATCTAATAGAACATTCAAAACAAGTTAGGAAAATTTTAGACGAAAATGGGTGTGAAAGAGTTCAAATTGTCGCTAGTTCAGATCTAAATGAATATAAAATAAAGGAAATCCTAGATAATAATGCCCCCATTGATGCGTTCGGAGTAGGAACAGAATTAGCAACATCTCGTGATGATCCAACAATGGCAGGAGTATATAAATTAATAGAGTATAATGGAAAGCCAAGAATCAAAACCAGCGAAAAAAAATTAATAATTCCCGGAAATAAGCAAATATATAGGATATATGATAAAAAAGGGATTTTTAAAGAAGACTTTATAACATTAATAAA
>SMTZ1_10007401_pt1 | contig 16799 bp, 12 predicted proteins | sample DeeMarSWOR136_30_FD_25667 | JGI IMG/M metagenome (IMG submission 25667)
TGATGCCTGTTTTCGTTAAGGAAATACTCCATGGCGGCCCTCACACGTTTGGCTTTCTTATGGGAGCTTCGGGTATAGGCGCTCTGGCGGGAGCCTTTTATCTCGCCTCCAGAAAAAGTGTTTTGGGGCTGGAGAAGATCATTCCTCTATCTGCGGCAATTTTTGGCTCTGGACTCACGGCTTTCGCTTTTTCCCGGATCTTCTGGATTTCTCTGCCGTTGATGTTTATATCGGGTTTGGGGATGATCATGCAGATGGCCTCAAGCAACACGATTCTGCAAACCATTGTCGACGATGACAAACGCGGGCGGGTGATGAGTTTCTATGCGATGGCTTTTTTCGGCACAGCGCCTTTAGGCAGCTTATTAGCCGGAGGGCTGGCGAGTCGGCTGGGTGCGCCCAACACTCTGATCATAGGGGGTACTTCATGTGTCATCGGCGCGCTTATTTTCGCCACCAAGCTGCCAGAATTGAAAAGAATGATTCACCCCATTTATGTCAAATTTGGCATCATCCCCGAAGTGGCTTCAGGAATTCAGGCCGCAGCAGAATTAACGATTCCACCAAAAGAATAGAACTAGCTCTCCAATTTCAGGTTCAACCTTTTTCAAGATCGACTACTCTGTCCCGGTAGATCTGATGAATGAAATTTCGGTCGAATTCTCTCTCTTTATCAAGCATCGACTCCCGCTCTTCAACACTGAGATATTTCGTTATCGGAATGAAAAAGTTCTTATCCTCTTTTTGGATGTGCCTCGGATAAAAATCAATAAGTTCCTTCAGACAATCCAACACTCCCAAATGTGGGGTTTTCCAGGAGAAAACACGCTTAACAGGAGTGCCGAGGGCCGGACTCGAACCGGCACGCAGGTTACCCTACGAGGGATTTTAAGTCCCTTGCGTCTACCAATTCCGCCACCCCGGCATCCAATAACTATAAACCAAAAGATAGGAGTGTTACTATATCACAATGTGAATATATCTTTAAGTGACTATTCTATCATTCTGGAATAAAAAAACTCCCTCTTTCTTCGCCATGGAAAGCATATCATCGGTATATCCATTCTTCGAAAAAAGAACATAGAAACGTTTAGTTTTTGAATTACCCCATTTAATCTTTTTAGCCTTTGATTTGAGTTGCAAAAAGATATTTTCGCCTACTCTTTTCCCTCTCCATTTCACTTCACCATACAATATGGCGTTGAACTCTCTGCTTACTCCGACGATATCAATTTCATTATGTCTATCCCACCATCTTCCCAAACGTTCAAAAGAGAAAAATAAACCAGAATTATTCATGACAATCTCACGAGCAACTTTTTCATAAACAAAAGAAATGTAATCAGATATTTCTCTTTTGATTCTTTCATTGACTTTATCCACATTGTCCATCTCGAGTTCTGCTCTTCTCGGAAAAATAAACCGGAACCAGAATTGAAAAAATTCATCTTTGATTCTATACAAACCTTTCTTACTTTTAATGGGGTTATCTTCTGTTACTGGCACTTCTCTCTCAACAATATCGAGGTCAGAAAGCACCCCGAGATATTTGTTAGATGTAGGCTGTTGAATACCTGTTGCATTGACTATTTCGGAGAGCCTCCTCTTTCCCTGAGCAATCGCCTGTAACAGAGAGAAATAATACCGAGGCTCTCGCAATTCCTCTCTTAAGATGAAAAGTACTTCTTCATAGAGTGGTTCACCCTTCCTCAAGACATGATTTTTAAGATTTTGATAAAAATTACGCTTGTCTGAAAACCACAGCCAGTAAGCTGGAGTCCCACCACATACAGAATAATGCATAATCTGATCCTCAAAGGATGCTGTTTGTCTAAATTCTTTTACGTCAGTAAAAGGCATGGCTTGAATCTTCCATTGCCCTGTTCTTCTTCCATAGAGAGGAGCCTTATAGCCAAGCACTTCTGTCTCCATCATCGCAACACTAGACCCAAGCAATACGATATAAATCATACTCTGGGACAGGTATTCATCCCAAGCCTTTTGAAAAAGACTTGGTATAGCAGAGTTGGACTGAATAAGATATGGAAATTCATCAATAACGAGAACAAATCTCTTCTTCTTTTCTTTTATATAGCGAAAACTCTCTTCCCAACTGTCAAAGCCTCTTGTTAAAAGAAGGGGCTCCTTAAAGAATTCTCCAACTGCCAAAGAAAATCTCTTCAGCTGCTCCTTCTCATGCGTACTCTCAGCAAGGAAATAGACATGTGACTTATCTTTTATGAACTGTTTAGCAAGCTCTGTTTTTCCGATTCTTCTTTTCCCCCAGAGAACGATCATCTGGGCTTTAGGCTCCTTCCATTTCTGCTCAAGGAATGTGAGCTCTTTTTTCCTATCGATGAACATAATCACCTCATTAAATGATAAATTATTATACTTTAGAGTATTATACTCATAAGTATATTTTTTTCAATATCTATTGACTAATCCTCTCGTTGGTTTCCATCTTAAAGTTTTGATGTTCAATGTGCATCGGATGAATCCTTTTCTAAAGGCATGAATGAGGAAATTATCTTTTTTCCATTTTCATAAGATGTGAATAAATTGTGTATATTTAATAGGTAAATATAGGAACATATAGGAACACAAAAACAAGACAAATCGTTGAAAAATAAAAAGATTACAGGATTCACTAGAGAAGACTCTAGGACTTATTTTTGGATTTTAAGTCCCTTGCGTCTACCAATTCCGCCACCCCGGCCTGACGAGCGATTGGATTATGCCATAACCTAAATGAGCCAACAAGAATCCAGGCGAACTCAGAGATGGTCCCCAAAAGCATCTAGAGAATTCAGAATGAGTACCGCACACCAAAGAGAGGAAGAATAGAGGACTGATAGAGGGTTCCGATATCATTATTGATGATATCCCAATAATATCGATCCACATTTTTCCTGTTCAGAATGTTCTGGACGCTGATGTAAAGGGTCAAGCTTGACCTATCGAAGTTAAATTCCCGATCTATCTGTAAAGTCAAGGAATGAAACGGAGGATACCGGACAGAATTGATCTGGTTTTGGTCGATGATTCTCCCGTTTATTTCTCTCGAAGCTTCGATATCAAAAGGTGTGTAGGGCACTCCTCCAGCCAGCTCCCACCTCAGGCTGACACTCCACATGTCATTCAGCTTGTATCCCCCAACCATCGTCCACCTGTATCGATTGTCATTTATCCTGTCCCTCCATTCTCCACTGAAGTCCCTGTACCTAAACCGAAACAGAGCCAGACAGACTGTGCCGTACAACCCTTCCATCGTTCTCTTCTTGAAGAGAATCTCGATCCCTCGAGAATAGGCTTTCCCAGAATCAGCCAGAGGCCCGCCTGACAGGTATCTATTGTATTCCAGGCCGCTGTCCATGATACTGAGAGCAAAGTCCTCTGAAGATAAGGCCAAATTCCGGTACTCCTTGTCATAGACATCTAATCTTAAACTCGTAAACTCAGAAAAATCATACTCGAGGCCAAGGAGATAATGAGTGGCAAAGGGATCATCATTCTCTCTGTTTTCCGGGCTTCCGGCCAGGATGTGCAGAGGCACTGTCTGGCGAAAAACTCCAAATGCCCCTTGAAGGGATAATCTGCTGTTCAATTTCAGAGCCAGCGAAAGCCGCGGTGAGAGATAAAAACGGCGACTGTAAGAGAAAAAATCGCAACGCACTCCCAGGGAGACCAAGAGTCGATTCCAGGAGTTCCAGTACAGAGTGGAAAACATCCCTCCTTTTGTGACAGTGACCCTATCATTTCTTATCAGATCTGGTATTTTGACGCTGAGTCGATTGGTGTAGTGCCTCAAAAAATCATCGGAGTCGATGTGTTCGTGTTTGGCTTCCCCTCCAAATTCCAGATGGATTGTGTCGGTAAACTGAAAGTAATTTAAATTTCGGAAGTGAAAAGCCCCACTCAACTCACGGAGGGTGAGATAAGCAGAATCTTGAGTCACATGGGTGATGTCATTGGAAAGCTTGAAGAACGAGTAGGACAGCGACGTGTTCGAATAGCATCTTCGGCTCCACATCGAAAACCAATTCAGGCCGATAGTGTTCTGGCTTGATTGAAAATCCAGAAAACTGTTGTATCCCCTATCCAGAGCCGTTTCTAGATTATACGACAGCCGGCTGTCCCCGTAAATATTCAAGAGAGTGATTTCATTTCTCGAATCCAGGTCATACACAAGTTTGAAATGAACATCACCGAAGCGGGGAGCCACCCCATAGCCTATGATCTCGGATAGAACATCATGGTAATTTCTTCGCAGCGATAGAATCCAAGAGCCTCTCTTCTCAAATAAAGGTCCTTCTACCGTTCCTCCGAGACCGGCGATATTCAAATCCAAACTGGTCCTGATCTTATCCCGACGTCCTTCTTTCAAACGGATATCGACGATCGAGGACATCCTGTCTCCAAAGGCCGCTGGAAACCCCCCGGTATAAAAGTCCATATCATCGACCAGAGAGGAATCGAGGATTCCGATGACTCCCCCACTGCTTCCCTGTCTTTGGAAGTGATTAACATCCGGAATCTGGATATTATCGATAAAAAAACCATTCTCCCATGGCGACCCCCCCCGGACGATCAAATCGTTGGATAGGTCACTCACCCGCGAAATCCCTGGATTCACAGTCAATACCCGGCTGATATCCCGAACAGCACCTGGTGTTTTGATCATATCATCCGTGTCGAGCTTCACAGTGCTGACAGGAGAAAAGGCGTTTGGCTGGAGCGGATCTCCGTAGACTGTTATGAACTGACTCAAGCGAACCGGTAATTTCTGGAGCTGCGCCTCGACTCTAGTGGTGGAGTCGGGAGAGATTCGTATATTCTCTATGAGGAGCTGGATATAGCCAAGTCTCTCAAACCAAACTGTATATCTTCCGACAGGCACCCTGAACAGGGTGAACTGGCCAAGCTTGTCAGAGGTCGATTGAAAATCTGTTTTCTCTAGGCAGATGAGCACACCCTCGATCGGCTTTTTCGATTCAAGATCAACGACTTTTCCTTTTAACACTCCGCTGGAACTTTGGGCTGAGCCTGAAGGAACACTCACCACGCACAAGACAGTAATCAGGAAAAGAACAACTTGATTGCGATGCCTTCGAGACATCTTCATGATCTTTTTCTCAGCATTCAAGCTCTGATCGAAGGGGATTTTAAATACAACTTACACCAAACATGGCTAAATATTCCTCTTAACGCTCTGCTTTTCACGCTGGCGGGTGATGAAAGATTCAAGAATATCAATCCCGATAGTGTCAGCAGCCCTCTGGATGCTGCTAATATATCCGCTCCCGTTGAGAGCTTCCTTTTTCGCTTCAACCTTCAATAAGTCTTTAACCTTGCGATTCAGCTCTTCAAGTTGAATGGAAAAAAAGTTGGGATAAATCCTCTCGAGTTGTTGACTCTGAATGTTTTCGAGGCTGCTTTTCGTATTAATCCTGATGATTGGTTTTTTCCTGGCGGCGACTTCAGAAAAGCTCACTCCACCCGGCTTGGTGATCACTATGTCGGAAGCCTCGATCCACTCATCGAGGTTTTCGATGTAGGCTAAGATTTTTACGGGTATCTTCCACTGCTTCTTCAGCTCAAGCAGGCGGGCTTTCATCTTCTCGTTCGTCCCCGTTACGAAAACGACCTGGACAGAAGGATTCAGCTTGTTTAAAGAAGCAGCCACTTCTTCGTAAGGGCCTAAACCCAGCGATCCCCCCATCATCAAAATCAGAGGCAGATCATCATCCAGCCCGAGTTTTTTGCGGAGTTGATTTTTTGGCAGATCCAGCCTGCTGGAAAACCTCCGTTTTATGGGAATCCCGGTGATCTTGATTTTCTCTTCTCTCACCCCGAACCGTACCAAATCCTGCTTGACTTGTTCACTGGCTACATAGTAGCCATCAAGACAAGCCTGAGCCCAGATCTGGTGCGCCCGAAAATCGGTCAGGATAGAATAGACGGGAAATTCGATCTTTCTTTTTTTCTTCCAATAACTGAAGAGCGAATTCACGTTCGCTCCACTGGATACGACCAGATTTATGCCTTCCTGCCTGATGCGGTTGAGAAAAATTCTGTTCGCCCAGGACCCCCCTTTGATCAAACTGTTGACGAGCCAATACAAAAATCGATTTCCCTCAAAAGCTTTTCTAAAAGCCCAAGAGCGGAGGAAACGTAATCTTTGAATAATAAAACTATGAAAAGCGATCTGGATGTTTCTGCTCCCTTTCCCTCCCAAGTGATCAAGCACATTGACCACACTGACTTTGACCCAGGGTATCTCCTCAAAAAACTCCCTGAGAGACTCAGCCACAGATCGATGACCTCCTGTGTAGGAGGCGTAGGCCAGAAGGATGTTTATCTCCCGATGGGGATGAAGGTTTTTTAGGATCCGGGTAAGATTTGTGGTGTATTCAGAATGCTTTTGATATTTAGGCGGTGAAAAATCCGGAAGTTCAATATACCGCTGAGGGGCTCTTGGGAATTCGGTTGTCTTAGCCATTTTGAATCTACTAATATAGAGAATAACCTGATTGCGGTAAAGAAAAACATTTGTTCCTTTTAATTTCTCCAATCCTCACAAATTATATAGACAAAATAAGTTATATTTTGTTATCATGAAATGCATAATTTCTTTTGTGATGAATATGATTTAGTCTGTGGAACCTAATTTCTCAGTGGCAATGTAAATCGTTAAGGAGGTATCGAAATGAAAAAAATGACAAAAATCATTATTTTGCTCTTTGCCTTAGCCTTGATTAAGCCTCTTCTCTTTTCTCACTGCGAAGTGCCCTGTGGCATCTACGATGACGAAATGCGGATCAAAATGATCGCTGAGCACATTAACACCATCGAAAAAGCCATGACCCAGATTCAAGAGCTCTCTAAGGAAGATAAAAAGAATTATAACCAAATCGTAAGGTGGGTGGTTAACAAAGAGAAACATGCTGAAGAGATTCAGCATATCGTCAGCCAATACTTTCTGACCCAGCGGATCAAGCTCCCTGAAAAAGAGGACGATGAAGCCGGGAAAAACTATCAGCTAAAAATCACTCTCTGTCACAACCTGCTCGTCTATGCGATGAAATCCAAACAGACAATAAATCTCGCTCAAGTCGAAAAATTGAAATCTATCTTGCACTCTTTCGAACACGTCTATTTCGGCAAGAAGGAATAAAGAGCTATTTGTATTCCTTGATGAATTCAAAAAAGTCGACCTCATTCGCATCCAATCCGTATCGGTAAACATACCGGCTGGCCAGGCGCGAAGCAAAGATCGCTTTGAGATAAGATAGGGGAACCCGCTCGAGAATCTTTTCGAAGCCGATCTGCTGGATGAGCACCTCAGGACAACAGCATTTAATCACCTTCCCGAAAAGTTCCTCATCGCTGAACAGCTCAGAGGAGTAAATAGCATCCTTAATCTGGTTGATTTTTCCACTGATCAAATCCGAGAGGGTGGACCGGGGAATATTTTTCAAGGCATTTTCTTTCCAGATGACCTCAAACTCTAGCCGGGCATTCTGCCTGATGATCTCCAGGATGCCTTGGATATATTTTTGCCTGAATACTGGAACCACCCTGTCCTTGACACACATCAGCTCTTCGTATTCCTCATCAGTCAGGGCTAAACTGACAAAAACCTCCAGCGAGGAAGAGGTCACTCCTCCTTTGTTGGCCGATGCATCTTTGTAGATGATGACTCCCTTCTCTTCGAGCCTGAGCCGGGCCGCTTGGGTAAGAAACAGGTTGGCTCCCTCGACAATGAACTTAAACCGCGGTCCTCCCCTAGCATCGATCAGTTCTGTCCAGTTGTTGATGTTGATCGAGGCAGGCCTCCCCCCGCAGGGGATAAAAAGATCGGCCTTGAATTGGGGATGAAGATGGAAGCTGTTGCGGAATTCAAGCCCGCTGACGACTTTTTCTCCGTCAGGCAGCGTCAGGTTCCGATCTTTCATGGTCACAAGAAATCCTTTTGGGCTGATAAGCTGTTTATTGAAGTTCTCGACCATTTTTCGTTTTCGAGCCAGTCTGTTGAGTTCCACTCTGTTGATTCCTTTCGGATCGTACAGGACACCTGAGCCGTCGATGAGGGCCAGGATTTTGTCTTTCGAGATGAGGATTTCATTACTTCCCAAGTCTCCGTCCGGGCCTCCGGTCATGACTTTGGTGATTTGTGCCTCCTTCAACCCCTTTTTCTCCAGAATTTTCAGGACATACTCGTGGATGGAATTGGTGGTCATCCCGTACAGATCGTGAGGTATCCCGCCCATCTCCTGCGGTTTTCCGGTGGAAAAGGCTTTCCAGTAAGGATACTCGTGGACTTTGGCTCTTTTGGCCGCCCAGGCCATCAAATCCGCCGTTCCCTCATCGGGACCCAAGAACAGGATCACTTCCTCCTCGTAGTAATTGACTATATCCTTGTCTGGCAAAAGCAGGTCGAGCAGGCCGTTGACGTATTTCTTGAAGGCGCCCTCACCTTGATCTTGAGCCTCCCAACTGAGGAGGATAGTGCCTTTGGAACCGCCCTCGGGAATGTCTTTGTTTTTCATCTGCTGAGTCAGGGCCAGGTTGTAGTTTTCATCGAAAATAAAATCCGAGTTGTTCAGAAAATTCTGGAATGTCTGCGAGCGGACAATCCGCACCCCTCCCCTGGCGATATCCCTGAACCTGATGTGAAAGCCGCGCAGCTCCATGGAGATCACGTGGAAAATACCGAAAGGCTTCACAGGATAGTCCACTTCGTTGAGATAATCGGGCGAGTACATGAAGGCCACAGAGGTCTTTTCTTCTTTGTAAAAGTTGGTCCTGAGAATCATTTCGATGAAGAGTAAGACAGCTCTGAAGATATTTCTTTCGACTTCTACTGAAGTCTTGCGTCCGATCTCCTTCTCCAGTTCATCTCTCTGTTTTTGAATATCGTGTGCCTTCAAGGACGGGTTGAACTTTTTATTAAAGAGGCTGAAAGCTTTTTTGAGGAGTTGATGGTGATTAACCAGAGCCTCCCAGATTCTGGCCTCATCATAGGTTTCTTTGGCCAGTTTTGTCTTCAGAGTTCCCGTTAATCCCAAGAGTTCAGGGGAGTCTTTCAAGACCTTGAGGAGCTTGGTGTACTCTTCGTTATACTCTGTGAGGAATTGATGGGCAAAACTCCAGGCGGAAACCCCGAAAACCGTTTCTTGAGCGTTGAGTTTTCCATTCCGAAAGAGAGGTGACAGAGGGCTTTCCGGAATAACATAGATAAGACTGATATCCTCGACCATTCGTTGTATCTTTCTCTCGTCTTCAATATCGGCTACGTAAAACGCGTAGACTGTTTTACCGTTGGCAAACTGCTCGACATATTTTCTGGTTGAAACGAGACCGTGAGAGTGAATCACATCTGAAATATTGGAGAAGAAACAACATCCTGAATCCCGTTTGACAGCTATCATGAACCGGAGTTCCCGAGGCTCTTTTTTTCTGGTCATTTCGATCAAGGGAGTCTCCCAACCTCTGGATTTATTGATGATCCCTTGATATCGCTGGAGTGTTTCAGGCATGGCTGTTTTCAAGAAATCCTTACAGGCTATCCTCTTCAGGTCGGTTTCCTCCGGATCCACCTTTTCTTTACTAAACCTGGGTCTGTAAACCAGGTACATCCTCAAATGTTCTAAGCCCAGAGCTTTTCCCAAGGTCCGGTGAGATTCAAGCCGGAAATTCGGGTATTTCTTCTCAATCCGTTTTTCCACTTCTAACGCTCGGTAATGATAATCATCCACGAGATAGATAGCTTCATCTTTTCGTTCTGTGGCTAAGTCGATCTTTATGTTCTTTTCTTTCTGGACTGAGGCCATGATCTCGGCTGCCTTGACGGCTTCGATATGGTTGGCGATCGTCTTTAAGGGAGTGGTCTCAAAGTAGTAAGGATTCATTCCCAAACCAGTACAAAACCAGTCGATCTCTTCTCTCACCACAGTCTTCGAATAATTCCCGCGACTGATGATGATATCTTCGATCCTCCGAAGCTGTTCGATGCTGAGAGCGGATTCTGAAGCGATTTGTCTCAAGCTTCTCATCGTTGTCTCCTTTCGGGCCAGTATTTCGTTGTCTAGCTCAGAATGAAAGAATCTTTTTTTCCGTGATGGTTATGCTCCTTTCATAGATGGGTCCTGTCACGGGGCCTCCCCCGTCCGTCCTCGCTCCACCCATCCCCCAGTGGGTCCCTTCCACTGCGGACATTGCGGGGGAGGCCCCGTGCCACCCATCTTCTTCTAGGAATAAATTGCCACAATCACGGAAAAAAAGATGCATATTTTTAGATATATGCTTATACTTCGATATAATATTGTGAAATCTAACCATCTTACTAATCCAAATTTTGATTGATTTTTCTGAATTTGTCCATTAAACAAGATAAAATGCATCTCTATTTCCGTGATATGAGATATATCATCTATGGACATTCTCTATAAAGGTGAGCCCCTGTCCGTCCGAACCGCATGGTGGTGGGTGGGGGGGTCTTCAAGGAGGACGGATAGGGGCTCACCTTTAAAAGTCTCATCCAGCAAAACCTTAATCACGCCTTTGGGGATGCTTCCAGATAAAATATTGATTAAGCAGTCTGTTGATCTGTTTAAACAGGTATGAATCCTTATCATGCGTATTTTTTTGGAAAGGAGGATTCATCGCAATAATGGATACCTGAATGACTATACAGGAGTGAATTTGAGTGGATAGAGAAAGCGACCTTGAAGACCCCGACCCAACCTACCCAGCCTTCCCGAGATGTCGCTCGAGGGAATCCGACAAAGTCGGACATCGAGGATGTGTGAGCACGATCCATTCAATCGAGCATTGCTGAGTATGGCAAAAAGACATCATGGCGTCAGTATCGAGCAAACACGCGGAGTTCCGCAGATGCCGAGAGGGGCATTGAGGGAATGGCGTTAAAAATCTGAAGGGAGCGATGCTATCCACTCAAATTCACTTTGACTTTTATTGCGATGAACCAAAAGGAGAATTGCGATGATCATCCAAGAAATCAAAAAGGAACTCAAAAAACACATCGACCCGGAATACCAGAAAAGCATCCAAAGATTCTCTAAGGAAGAAATCGCCGCCTACGGAGTGAGACGGCCTGAGGTTAAGAAAATCACCGCTCAATACTTCCAGAAAATCAAGGACAAACCCAAAGAAGAAATCTTCCGTCTCTGCGAAGAGCTCATGAATTCTGGGATGATGGAGGAGAGAGGAATTGCCATTGATTGGGCTATTCGTTACAAAAAGCAGTATGTTCCGGCCGATTTTAAAGTCTTTGAATTCTGGCTGGAAAAGCATGTGTCGAACTGGGGTGCTTGTGACCATATCAGTGTTCTTCTAGGAGCTTTTATCGATAAGTTCCCTGAATTCATCCCCAAAGTCAAAGACTGGACCGCATCTCCTAACAGGTGGTTTAGACGGGCCGCGGCTGTCAGCTTTATCCCTCTTCTGAAGAAAAAGAAAACCCTGGAAGAAGTCTTCGACATAGCTGACCGGCTTCTTCTCGATGAAGACGATCTTGTCCAGAAAGGATACGGTTGGCTGTTGAAAGAAGCTAGTAAAAAATATCCTGAAGATGTGTTTCGGTACGTTTTGCAGCATAAGGAGAGGATGCCAAGGACAGCGCTCCGGTACGCGATCGAAAAAATGCCGCCAGACTGGAAAAAAAAGGCTATGGCCCGCAGCGGATAAATCCCAGGTTAGGCTGTGCTCCGTTTGATGATCACCAGGGTGATATCGTCGCTTTGGGGGACACCTGCCGTGTGGTCGGAGATAGCCTTGAGGATGGCGGCTTGAATCTCCTTGGCTGATAGGGCGAGACAAGATTCGATAACCTCGAGGAGACGCTCCTCTCCGAAAAGATTTTCCGAAACCAATTTTTCCGACGGGCCCACAGCTTCGGTGATCCCATCCGTGTAGAGGACGATGATGTCGCCGGGGCTGATGTTTATAGACTCCTGTTTATACTCCTGGTCAGGTAGAAACCCGATGATAAGCCCTCCTGCCTCGAGTCGCTCGATATTCCCATCAGCACGAAAAACGAGGGGTGGGTTGTGTCCGGCGTTGGTGGAGATGAAGGTAGATTTAGTCCGGTCCAAGATACCGTAGAAAAAAGTGGCAAACATGTTGGCGTCCGTGGAGTGGACGAGACGATTGTTTATCCGCGAGGCTAGCTCAGCCACATCCCCTGACTCGAGGACTTGGGCATGGAGGCTTGCCTGAAGATTCGACATAAGCAGAGCTGCCGGTATTCCCTTTCCTGAGACATCGGCGATGGCAATCCCGAGCTGCCCCTTATCGAGATCGAGGAAATCAAAATAGTCCCCTCCGACCTGCTGGCTCGGAAGACTCACACCCGCGATCTCGAATCCCGAAAAAACTGGCATCTCATGGGGGAGCAATCTTTCTTGGATTTTGCGGGCCGTGGCCAGTTCAGTTTCGAGTCGTTCCCGGGCCAGGGCCTCTTCACGACCTCTCTTAACCGCAACTGTCATTTCGTTAAAGGAAGCGGCCAGATCTCCCAGTTCATCCTCGCTGGGGATGTCGATCCGTAAATCTAAGTCACCAGAGGCGATGCGCTGCGTTCCTCGATGAAGGGCTCTGACAGCAGAGGTAAATCCGGTGGTTATCCTCAAGCCGAAGAAGAGAGCGAACATTTCCAAGATAAGGAGCAAGACGGCTAGGAAGATTAAGACAATCATGACAGCCAGGCTGAGGGGATTCCTCTCGGAGAATAGCTCACGGGCAATATCCGAAAGACTGGATTCTATCAAGAGCAGGATTTTTTGCTCTTGGAATTCGCCGGATTTGAAGGAAATCACATCCATATGGGTCATACCGAAATAAAGCGGTCGACGCCAGATGGATTTGGAGGGGGGAGCGTCTGCGGGCTGGCCCTGCTTGTCGGAGACATACCTGCCGATGATAGGTTGTTGGGATTCCGGACCGCTCTCGACTGACCTGACAGAAATGTCACCAGCCACTGTGAAGGTCGCCGGGTTCGAAAAAGAGAGCTTGACGTTGCTGTGGAGAATATCAGCCAAACGATTTAGCATTTTCTCATCGAGCTTGCAAGCTGCGATATGGATGTTCGATTTTTCTGGATTCTCCAGATTCATCAGCCAAATTTCATTTTCGATCCAGAAATATCTTCCGGTCTCTGAGGATATCCATTCTTGGTAAGGGGGATCCTTCTTCTGGAGGGAAGCAAGAAAATCAGAAAACCAATAAGGCGCCTCACCTCCTGTCAGAAACTTTCGAGTCTCCGTTTCATAGGAGAAAAATCGATCGGAAACGGTTAGAAGAAAATCTTTGTCCTCTACAGCCAGCTGAGACCAGTCCTCGAGGATCCTTGCAGCCCGGATAGCCCGACTCTCTCCCAAGGTGCCGTAGAGGATGAGAATCCCCATGACGATGACCAGGAAGAGGGGAACCCCAGCGATGAGAAAGGCACTAACGGCCAACTTCGGTCTCAACTTCATGAAATGGAGGCGGATAGAGAAGAAGAGATGAAAAAGACTGAAAAACCAGAAAAACCTCAGAGAAAAAAGAGAATAATGGGCTAGGTTTTTAGCGAGTTGAACGCTGCCTGCGGGCTTTATGTCTTCGGTAGAGACGTTTTCCTGGAGAGGTTGATTTTGAGATTGAGGCTCGGCCTCTTCCTGTATTTTGCTCGGAAGAAAACCGACGGTGAGCAGGCCGAAAACAATAAAGCCGATCAAGAATAGAGCGGCCTTCCGGCGAGAAGTCAGATGGCGGTAGGGCTGGTACCGGCGGAACAGAAGGAAAATAAAGGAAAATGAGGCAGATGCGATCCATATCTCGGACTCCGACCAGAGGGAGAGAAGAAGTAAAAGACCTCCCGCGAGCCAGACTATCCAGAAGATTTTAGCCCGAGCATCCGTGAGCAACATCAAGATGGCGACAATCCAAGAAGCTGTTGACACGAAGGCTATGAGCCAGATGGCAAGAGGATGGGAAAACCCTACGAAATTGCGGAAGATACAGGCTGATACACAGCCCACCGAAATCAAAAGGACGTACCGCAATACCAGATCATTGAGTGGATGAACGCGTTTTTCCCTTCTTCCCGAAAGAGTGAGTCCTTCAGGAATTTTGGCTGTGAGTTTTGCCTGTTTGTAGTAGGACTTTTTCATATATCTTATCTTGAAATATGTGGATCTATTTAATCCAAGCTATTAATATCATAATAAATAAGGGGACAGCAACCTTAACTTCTTGAATTGGGGTTGCTGTCCCCTTATTTATATATTATGACTTGTCTTCAAAAAATCTAAACCTGTATAATCGATAAAAGGAAAATCACGATGAACGTAAAGAAGGCTTCGGGTATTTTCTTAACTTTTTTTCTTTCATGTTCTTTGGCAGTCCTTTCTCATCCTAAGGGTCATCTTTTCATCATCGGCGGCGGACAGCGCCCGGAAAGCATGATGAAAAGATTCATCGAGTCTGCAAGAAGGGTTGGAAGCGGCAAGATTATTATTTTTCCGATGGCCAGCAGTGTCCCGGAAGAAGTGGGGCCCGAACAGGCAGCTCAGTTGAAAAACTATGGGGCTCAGGAAGTCGAGTTCCATATCCTCTCCCGTGAACAGGCTTCTGAGCCTGAGGCCGTTAAGATCCTGGATAATGTCGGCGGTGTTTTTTTCTCCGGCGGTGTCCAGTCACGACTGGCCGATATTCTCCTCAACACCCCGGTTCACAAACGACTGCTTGAGCTCTACGAGGAAGGTGCAGTTATCGGAGGAACGAGCGCTGGAGCCGCCGTCATGAGCGAAATCATGATAACTGGCGACGAAAGGAGAGAAGTCACGGAGGACCATGCTTTTGAAACCATCGAGGCTGACAACATCGTCACTGAACAAGGACTCGGATTTATCAAATCTGCGATTATCGATCAGCATTTTATCCGGCGCAAAAGACACAACCGCCTGATAAGTCTTATTACCGAAAAACCTGAACTTCTCGGTATCGGTATTGACGAATCCACAGCCATCCTTGTCAACCCTGATCAAACCTTCGAGGTCATCGGGAGCCACAGTGTTATTGTCTACGATGCCTCTCGGGCTCAAATTCGAATCCATCCTTCTCGATCTATCAGCAGCTTCGACATGAAAATGCATATCCTCAATCCCGGAGACAGGTTTAACCTTGAAACAAAAGAGGTCATAAAATGAAAAAAATCAGACTGCCTCATACCCTCGTCCTGATCTATGCCATGGTGGTCCTGACTGTCATCGCGACCTGGATCGTTCCCGGAGGTGAGTACCAGAGGGTGGAGAAGGATGGACGAACAGTACCCGTGTCGGGATCTTTCGAGTTTGCCGAACGTCAACCCCAGGGGCTGGGAGCACTGTTTATTTCACCGATAAGAGGATTCACCGAAGCGGCCTACATCATCGTCTTCATCTTCGTTGTCGGCGGAGCCTTCGCCGTCATCCAAAAAACAGGAGCGATAACCGCCTTCATCCACAACCTGGCCTTGAAATTCGGCCAAAGCCGGGCCCTGAGAACCCTGCTCATCCCGATCACGATGATCATCTTCTCATTAGGCGGGGCGATTTTCGGGATGTGCGAGGAAACCATGCCCTTCGTCCTGATCTTCGTCCCGTTGGCCCTTTCGCTCGGTTATGACACGATCGTAGGAGTCTGTATTCCGTTCGTCGGCGCAGCAGCGGGTTTTGCTGGGGCCTTCTTCAACCCGTTCACGGTCGGCATCGCCCAGGGGATTGCCGGACTGCCCCTTTATTCCGGCCTCGTCTACCGGTTGATCATCTGGACGATCGGGACAGCCATCGCCATCATCATCGTCATGCGCTATGCCAACCGCCTCCTCAAAAATCCGAAGATCAGCCCCACCTACGAGGAGGATCTCATAAAAAAGGAGAGCCTGGACCTAGATAAGTCAGCCAATGAAAAGGTTAAGCTGACCAGTGCCCACAAGAGGGTTTTATACCTCTTCCTGGCCGGGATGGTTCTTCTCGTCTTCGGTATCCTTAGATACAAATGGTACATCAACGAAATCGCAGGGCTCTTCCTGGCCTTAGGCATTCTCTCTGGAATCATGGGCAGGCTCAACTCCGAAGAACTGGCAAAATCCTTTGTCGAGGGAGCCAAGGACATGATCAACGCAGCCTTGATCATCGGCTGTGCCCGAGCCATCCTGGTTGTGGCCATGGACGGCAAAATCCTGGATACAGCTCTTTTCTACATGGCCTCCCTGATCTCCCGTTTTCATCCGATCATTTCGTCTCAATTGATGTTCATCTGCCAGTGCATCATCAATTTCTTTGTCCATTCTGGGACTGCCCAGGCCGCCTTGACCATGCCGATCATGGCTCCCCTGGGAGATCTGGTGGGTATCACCCGTCAGACGACAGTCTATGCCTTCCAGCTGGCTGAGTACATCAACCCCGTCCTTCCGACTTCCGGGGTGACGATGGGTGTTTTAGGATTAGCCAGGCTCAGATGGGAAAAATGGGCCAAATGGTTGATTCCTCTGCTGGTTCTCTGGGTACTGTTCGGGTTTCTTTCTTTAATCCCGCCGGTCTTGATGCGCTGGGGCCCTGCCTGATTAATCCATGCATTCATCGCAATAATGGAAACCTAGGTTGAAAAACTTGCAGTGAATTTGAGTGGATAGCATCGCTCCCTTCAGATTTTTAAGGCCATTCCCTCAATGCCCCTCTCGGCATCTGCGGAACTCCGCGTGTTTACTCGATACTAGCGACATGATGTCTTTTGGCCATACTCAGCAATGA
>SMTZ1_10009405_pt1 | contig 16798 bp, 21 predicted proteins | sample DeeMarSWOR136_30_FD_25667 | JGI IMG/M metagenome (IMG submission 25667)
TAAGCAAAAGGATTGTTGTAAAGCTGAAACTTGGCATGAAATAACTAAGGAAGATAAACTGATTGGCTTTGAATGTGATTGTGGATTTAAGCATGTTCAGAAAAAACCTCTTATCAATCTTGGCTGAGATTCTAACATGAGCGAATAGGGCTCATAAGAACTGTAAATATTTATTTAACTAGCCAGAATGTTGAATTGTCAAGCTATCAGCTTGCAGAAAAGACATAAACACAAAATCTATTAGATTAAAACATCTTGTACAGTATTCAGAGGGGAGATAGTGCAGAGTAGAAAACTGATTCTCTCATTCATAGCTGTTTTGGTTTTATCAAGTCTAAGTTTTGTTGTGCCTGTGGAAGCGGATTCTGTAATGTGGAGTCAAACTTATGGAGGAACATCGTATGACCAAGCTTCTTCGTTGGTTGAGACTTCTGATGGAGGATATGCAATAGCAGGTTTTACACATTCCTTTGGTGCTGGCAAATCAGATTTTTGGTTGATTAAAACTGATGAATATGGGTACATGGAATGGAACAGGACATACGGAGGTCCAGATTATGAGTGGGCTGAGTCGTTGGTTGAGGTCTCTGATGGAGGATACGCAATAGCAGGCGATACAGAGTCTTTCGGTGCTGGCAAATCAGATTTTTGGTTGATTAAAACTGACGCATATGGAAACATGGAATGGAACCAAACATATGGAGGACCAGAACATGAACTCTTCACTTCATTGGTTATCACATCTGATGGAGGATACGCACTAGCAGGCATCACTACTACTGCTGCTCCCTGGGCTTCTTGGTTAGTTAAAACTGACGCATATGGAAACATGGAGTGGAACAGAACATACGGGGGAACAGAATTGGATTCCGTTTATTCGTTGGTTGAAGCATCCGATGGAGGATACGCACTAGCTGGTACAAAATTTTATCTTGATGCTGGAGAATCTGCGACTGATTTGTGGTTACTTAAAACTGATGCATTTGGAAACATGGAGTGGAACCAAACATACGTAGTCCCATCTTTGGTGGATAGTGCTTTTTCGCAAGCTCCTGGCTCATTGGTTGCGACTTCTGATGGAGGATATGCAATAACTGGCGTTACAAGCGTTTTTGGATCGGTAGATTTTTGGTTGGTCAAAACTGATGCATCTGGAAGCATGGAGTGGAACCAAACATACGGAGGACCAGATTTAGATTGGCCAACCTCATTAATCACAACCTCTGATGGAGGATACACACTAGCAGGCACAACAAACTCCTCTGGTGCTGGTAACTATGATTTTTGGTTGGTGAGGACGGATGAGTCTGGAGATATGGAATGGAAGCAGACCTATGGGGGATCAGGATCTGATGTGGCTTATGCGTTGATTGCGACTTCTGATGGTGGATATGCCTTAGCAGGTTGTAGAGACGCCTCTGGCGATACGGGTAGTGATTTTTGGTTGGTCAAGACTGGCGGAGTTATTTGCCCATACGAATTCGATACGTATGAGTATGATTATGATTTTGGCTATTTTACATATACAATTGTGGTAGAGACCAATTCTACTTTAGGAGCTTTTGACTATGGCTTGTTTGAAAATCAAACTAGTTTCAGTGTTACTGGTCCAACTGGAACAACGGGCTTCTGCAAAATAATGATCCCTGAAGAGATAGTTGGAGGCAATTTTCCGGTTTACTTGAATGATGTACTGCTGGTGGAGGGGGTGGATTACACAAGAACATATAATGGCACCCACACAATCCTCGAAATCACATACAATCACAGCACCCACACAATAAAAATTGTAGGCACCAATCTAGTTCCGGAGTATTCTTCATTACTCCTTCCAACATTACTTCTGGTTGCAACCCTGGTCATTGTAATCTACAAAAAGAAGCTATTTTATCCCCGTTCATAAGAACCCTAAATGTATATTTAACTAACCAAATTTTTCTTCTTTCAAAACAGATTATTGAAAATATAGATTATAATTTCTGAAATTTTTTATGAACCTGATTTTTGACTATCTTTTGGGATGAGCGCATCTGGATACAATCACGTGTAGGTTTCCTTCAGGTTTGCCCGAAGGATCCTGCTTCCAGTAATGTGCTCATCCCAATAAAAAAATAAAAACGTTCATGGAAATGGCTGTTCACTCCATGATGGTGATATCACCACTGTGTTTTTGCAAAACTCCCCCTTTTTTAAAGATAATACACAATACCACATAATCTGCTTTTGAAAAATCTGACAGTTTCCTAAAGTCACTTATTTGTGAGGGTGTTAATCTTAGATCTTACCTCCATCGATCTTCGTTCCAATATTTATAAAAGGTAACGGTAATAGAGGAGATTCAACGTACAACTGTAAACACACCTGAAGAGTGAACGAAATATGAGGATAATCTTGGTGGGATGGGGAGTGGTCGGGCAGAGCTTCGCCCAAACAATCACCCAGAGAAAGAGCGAGCTTGCCAGAAAATACGGCTTCCGCCCCAGAATCGTAGCCATAGTCGACAAGAAAGGCGCAGCCATAAACCCGAAGGGACTAGACCTAGAAGGCTCTCAAAAAAGAGAAAGGGACAGTGTCGGCAAGCAGCCAACATGGACGCCCCGGAATGTCAGCGCTAGAAGCCATAGAGTCTTTTGAGGCTGAAGCCATGGTTGAAGTTACACCCACCAATATCGAAACTGCAGAACCCGGATTGTCCTACATCAAAGCAGCATTCAGAACAGGAAAAAATGTGGTCACAACAAACAAGGGACCCCTAGCCCTGGCGCTGCCAGCCCTAACAGAGTTGGCGGACTACAACAACGTTTGCTTGCGATTCAGTGGAACCGTGGGCGCAGGAACCCCGATTCTGGAGTTCGCCAAGAATTGCCTCCAAGGCGACAGGATAGTCTCCGTCAGGGGAATATTGAATGGAACCACAAACTACATTCTCTCACAGATGGACGAGAAGCACATCACATTCGATGAAGCCCTGAAAGAGGCACAGAAACGGGGATACGCTGAGACTGACCCCACAATGGACGTTGACGGCTACGACGCAGCGGCCAAACTGGTCATCATGGCAAACTGGATAATGGACAAGAAAGTCACCATAAAAGACGTAAAAATCACGGGCATCCGCAACGTATCAGCCCAAAACATCAAGGACGCGTCAGCGAAAGGCTGCACAATAAAGCTCATAGGCTCCATCGAGGAAACCCTAAAAGTGGAGCCCACCCAAATATCCAAGCGTGATCCCCTAGCCGTGGACGGAGCACTCAACGCCGTGACCTTCGTCTCAGAATCCGCGGGCGAACAGACCATCATCGGACTTGGAGCAGGAGGAATAGAAACCGCCAGCGCAGTGTTAAGGGATCTGCTGGACATAAAACAGAACATAGCAAACAGGATGATAACATAAAGGTGAGGAAAAGGACTTGAAGAAGATAGTGATGAAATTCGGACAAGAACATTCGCCACGTAGCTAAACTGATAGCCGACAACCAGAGTGAAGACTGCGCCGTTGTTGCGGTAGTTTCAGCTTTGGAGGGTGTCACAGACCAGCTTATCCAAGTGGCAGAGGAAGCGAAAAAAGGAAACCGCGAGTACATCCGAAAATTTAAGCAGGAGATTCTTGAAAGGCATTTAACGACAGCCAAGGAGACAATCAAACACGGTCAGGTAAGAGAAGAGGCGGAGCAGACTCTCAGGGCAAGGATAGATGAGCTTGAGCAGGTTCTGACAGGAATCGTTTACGTCGGCGAACTCACCCCCAAATCAAGAGACACGGTTATCTCCTACGGAGAAAAGTTGTCTGCGCCCATAGTCAGCGGAGCACTCAAAGATCTGGGATTGAAGTCGGAGCACCTCACCGGAGGAGAAGCGGGGATAGTGACCGACAACAACTTTGGGGAAGCAGGTCTCCTCATGAACGTCACCAAATATCAGGTCACAAAGAATCTTGAGCCTCTGCTGAAGAAGGGAGCCGTTCCGGTGTTAACGGGCTTTATAGCCGCAACCCAGAACGGAGAAACCACAACCTTGGGCAGGGGAGGATCAGACTACACTGCCACAATCATCGGAGCCGCGTTAGAAGCTGACGAGGTTTGGATATGGACGGACGTGAACGGACTGATGACGTCTGACCCCAAAATTGTCTCTTCAGCGAAAACGATCACTGAACTGTCATTCCAAGAAGCCACAGAACTAACCATTTTCGGAGCCAAGGCCATGCATCCCCGAGCGTTGGAGCCAGCCAGAAAAGAGGGAATACCCGTCAGAATCAGAAACGTCTTCAACCCAGAGAATCCGGGAACCATAATAGTGAAAGAACAGAAAATCAAAACAAAAGACGGAGTGAAGGCCGTCACCCTGGTCAGGAACGTTGCGGTGATAACTGTCAGCGGAGCAGGCATGGTGGGCGCCCCGGGAACAGCCGCAAAAGTCTTCGAGGTACTCGGAAAAGAAAACATCAACATCCTAATGATCTCTCAGAGCGTCTCAGAGGCAAACATTTCATTGGTTATTCAACGAAGCCTGCTGGAACGGGCAGTCAACACCCTGGAGATAGCGCTGCTGGGCAGAGACTTTATTCGCGAAATCATGTCCGAAGAGGATGTGTGCGTAGTCGCGGTTTTGGGTGCAGGAATGAAAGGAATGCCTGGAGTGGCTTCAAGGATATTTTCAGCCGTTGCACGGGAAGGAATAAATGTCCGCATGATCGCCCAGGGCTCATCTGAAATTAACGTCTCATTCGTAGTCAAAGAAAAGGATGGAGAAGAGACAGTTCGGGCAATCCACAAGGAATTCAAGTTGAGCACAAAATAATCGGAAAAACAGTTTCTCCATTTCGAATTATTGCACGTCGGGACCAGAAGAGTAAGGTTTTAAGCTTTCATGATAGACGTTGTATGGTGTGATGAGGGACACCATTCTGAGCTCTCGTGATGATGAGATGGAGCGACTCTGAAACAGCTTACGGTCTTTAGAGACCATACCAGTAGACGCTTAACCTGCAATAAACAGTGAAACAGCAGAAAAGCGGATGACAACAAAAGCAAACTCGAAACAGGGAAACAAACTTTTAAACCATTTCGGACGGAAAAAACAAGCACACTTTCGACTAACATGGAAGGAAACGCGATCATCATGGCTAGACATCACGGCATGACAAATAAAACCAAAAAGAAGAAGCAGAAGAGAACCAAAAAGAAGAGACAGCGGCGACGGAAGAAAACCAAATAACTTTAAGAAAACAGCCAATCAGATACGGCTTGATTTGAACTGAGTTAAAACTTCTCAGGAGGGATTTAAACCAATCCCTCTTTTTAAGTGCCTATTTCTATAGAACTCTGGAAATAGCTGGGAGTTTCCACAGTAGCATATCTTTATTTCTAACTACCCTTGAAATGTGTCATATGTCCACCGCATTCGAGACAGGCCAGTCCGCCACTTTTAGGGTGTGGCTTTCCAGACTTTAACATGCAGGCGCTACAGAAACTTCTGCCACACACAGCGCAGGTCACCCCAATCGCATTTCTATCACGTTCTATCTGAGCTAAATCATCCATAGTTCCAACGAATAACCGCATCGGATATTTCCTTTTAACCTCAGCCTCAGTAAGAAGTAGTATTCCGCAACGTAAACAATTAACCTGAAGTTCTTTATCGGGTTCATCGATAGCATTACGGCCGAGATTTTTGGTCTTTTCTGAATTGTCTTTTCCGCTCCAGACTGTTGCCATTCTAGCACCGCTCTTTTCGCTTCCAAATACCTCAAATTGGTCATCTCCAGTTCGCATTACATGTTCGCTATAAATGGCAGAACTTCCATCTTCCCAATACTGGTCATATTGAATCTCCAGAACTGTACTGACAGGCCAGCTGCTTATTACGAAACTTTTTCTGACTTTTGTCATACCTTCACAGGAAAGAATGTATTTCTCCGTTTGTTGAACCATCTTGATGACAAACTCTATCGTCTCATTGGTTGAGCCCGAAAACATGGGTGGGTGAGGTGTAGCCGGAAAAACTGTGGTAATTCGCTTTCTGTAGTCTTCAAGTTGTCCTCTTTCAATTACTGGTAACTCGCTCAGAAGGTTGCCAATCTCTAACTTAAGAGGCTCATTTTCTTTTTTGGGTTTTGGCTTTCTACGAAATATTCTCATTTCTTGCACCTTTTCTATTGCCCGAAGTGAATGATACAATAGATTGCACATTCTTTTCTATTGTTGCATTAATTAAAAACTTTTTCCCATAATATCCGCTATTATTACAGTCTACGAGTAAAATTTTATCTGCAAAACAGCGACTTTCCTATACACATAATAGATAGATTTTAACCCCCAAATCCACCCATTCATTTCTCTTGTGCCGTAAACTATTCGATGGTGGCGCGAAGTTTCCTTAGCTCATCTTCGTTTTTTCCAAGACGATGCATAAGCTCAACAACCACGCTGTCAAGGAAAACCATGCAGTTGCTTTCGAAGATGAACCCCCAAGGAGACAGAGTCTCGCTTTCACCCCGAATCTGCCTAACCAGCTAGTCCTCCTCTGTGGACCAACCAAACAAAACTTTGTTTCAGAAAGGTTTTCAGAGGAGAAGTAATGTTGTTAAGGAGGGAATAGGGACATACAGCCGAACGTAAACTGCGATTATCAGCATCAGAACAGAAACCCCAACCAGAATGTAGTCTGCCCTCCTCAGTTTAAGCGTGTACAGGTTTGTTCGTTTTTCACTTGCCCCCCAAGCCCTTGACTCCATAGCCTCCGCCAGCTCCAGGCTTCTTCGGATGGCATTCACAATCAGCGGGATAAGGATGGGGATGTAGTTTCTCACTCGCTTAAGGAAGTTGCCGCGCTCCAGCTCCAGTCCTCTTGCCTTCTGGGCATCCATGATGGTCTGGGCCTCGTCAGCCAACACTGGAACAAAGCGAACTGCAGTGGTGAAGGCGAAACAGAACTCGTAGGGGATGCGGCTCTGCTGCAGCGCCAATCCTAAATGGTCAGGCGATGTCGTTAGAAAGAACACTGAGAAGGACGCGATTAGAACAACGAAACGCAGGGTCATTGCTGAGGCGTATTCTACAAGAATCAAGTATTCCGTGGCGGTGTCGACTGGCGGAATTATTTGCCTGTTTGAGCTGGGATAAAAGTATCCGACGAGAATGTTTGTTGCAAAGATGAAGATTGCAAAGAATGCTGCTCCTCTCAGGGAACGTAGCCACTGCTTGTTAACTCGTGCCATAAAAACAAAGGGCAAGGGTATGAAAAACAGGACAACCAGAGCCAGCAGCTCGAAGAACATAATCGCCATCACAAACAAGATGACAACGAAGAAAAATTTGATTCTGGGATCCAGATTATGAACCACAGAAGAAACTTTCCTGAACTTGAAGCCTTCAAAAACGCTCATTGCCTTTCCCTCAGGCGACCTAACAGAATCTTGGTGGCTTCATGAACGTCAATAACATCCGTTGGCAACCCCAAATCAGCCAGCTCCAAAAAAACCTGCGTAATCTGAGGAGGCACAATCGAAGCCTGCGCCACCAACTTCGGGTTCGTCAAAACCTTTTCCGCCATGCCCTCAGCCAAAATCTTTCCCTGACTCATCAGTATGACCCGAGGATTGCATTCCGCCACAAACTCCACATCGTGGGTGACGACAACCACGGTCTTTTTCTGGGCGTTCAGTTGCAGTATGAATTGCTGCAGTTTCTCCTTTTGCTGATGGTCCTGACCTATGGTCGGCTCGTCTAGAATGATTACCTGAGGGTCCCAAGCAAGAATGGAAGCTAAAGCAACCCGTTTTCTTTCTCCGCCGCTGAGCATGAACGGAGAGGTCTTCCGATACTGAGTTATATCCAGAAGGTTCAGAGCCCAGTCAACCTGCTTTTTTATGACTGCCTCTTCAAAACCGAAGTTCTTTAGGGCAAAGCCAATCTCCTCCTCAACGGTTTCGCTGAACAGTTGATGGTCTGGATTCTGAAAAACGAAACCAACGTTCCGAGACAGTTTAGCCACGCTCACATCTCGGGTGCTCACGCCGTCAACTAGAACTTCGCCCGCGGTTGGCTTCAGAAGCCCGTTGAAGTGCTTCACCAGAGTGGTTTTTCCTGCGCCGTTCTGTCCCATAACAGCCAAGAATTCTCCGTCATCGACTGTGAGGTTGATTCCCTTCAGAGCTTCGAGCCCGGTGGGATAGGCGAAATGCAAGTCTTTGACTTCAATCATGTTTCAGTGCCTCCCGCAGGAGATTTGCTGTCTCTTCTGTGGTCACCGGAGCAGTTTTCAGGTATACTCCATTTTGTTTGAGATGCTGATACAGTTTTGTTGCTTTGGGGATGCCCACACCAATCAGCCGAGCTTCTTCGGAGGTGAAGATTTCTCTGGGAGTGCCGTTTAGGACGACCCTGCCTTCATCCATGACGATAACGTTATTGGCGTATTTCGCCGCTAGATCCAGCCGATGCTCAACCAGAATAAGGGTGATGCCCAGCTTTTTGTTTAATTCGTTGATTACCTCAAAGATTTTTTGGGCTCCTACAGGATCAAGGAAGGAAGTGGGTTCATCCAGTATCATTATGTCAGGCTGCATTGCCAGCACAGAGGCTATGGCGACCCGCTGCTGTTGCCCACCTGAAAGCTCATGGGGAGGTCTTTCGCTGAGCTCGGTTATTCCTGCCATTTGGAGTGCCCAATCAACCCGTTTTCTCATCTCGTCTCGGGGCATGGCGAAGTTTTCTAGACCGAATGCCACGTCCTTTTCAACTGATAGGGCGAAGAGCTGGTTCTCGGGGTTCTGGAAAACAAGTCCTACGTGGCGGGCGAGTTCGTGGATTTTGTGATCCGCTACGCTGAGACCGGCGACCTCGATTTTTCCTTCTAGGTTTCCGTTGTAGAAGTGGGGTATGAGACCATTGAAGCATCGGCAGAGAGTTGTTTTTCCGCAGCCGCTGGGACCGGTTAAGATGACGAAGTCTCCCTTGTTTATGGTTACAGATACCTCTTTGACGGATGGTTTTGTTGCCCCCGGATAGGTGTATGTTAGGTCCGTGGTCTCGATTATTGCCAATGTCTTGTTCGCCAACATATCGCAACTTTTTCAAATCATTTAAGAGTAGCTACCCAAAAAAGAGTTATTTCAACTTCTGTTTTAGCAGCCTCTCACAAAAGCTGAGACAAGCCTCCACATCCCCAACCCCATTCGCCCCAGCCGAAACCGAGTGACCCCCACCCATGCCTCCCAGAAACTCGCCTAAAGGCTTCGCCAAATCTCGACCCATATGGACCCCAGTCTCCTCGTAGAATTCGCGGGCGGCTCTAAAGCTGACTTGGATTTTGTCCTGTTTCTGTCCAGCCACCACGGCAACGTGGGCTCCCAACGCGATGAGCGATCGGCATGCTGAGGCTTGGTAGGCGCTGACATGAGAAAGAGCGATCAGCCAATCGCCTATTCCAAGGAGGCTCATTCGGTTAGCTGCTTTCAGTCGTGCTATACGCTCCGGATGTTCAATGGGGAGGGAGAGAATGGGAAGGGTTTCTTGGGCGTTTACTCCGGCGGCTACAAGATCAGCCACAACTTTGAGGGTGTCGGAGGTGGCTATGATGAAATGCCTTGTGTCAAACGCTATTCCCAGAAAGAGGGCTTTCGCCTCGTCTGTGGTGGGGTTAAGTTCCGCCTCCTTGAAGAGGCGATAAACGATCTCGCAGGTGGATGATGCGGTCTCGTCGGTCACAGAAAGGGTTGCCCTCCGTTCGGTTTCGGGGTGGCTTGCATGATGATCAACCACAACTAGGGGGCGGTCAGGCTTGATTCGTTCGCTCCATTCGTCCAACTGTTGAATGGTGTTTGTGTCCAGCAAAACAATGAGGTCAGCCGTTTCTATGCGTGGGTTGTCCGCAAGTTCTATGGGCAGAACATTCAGTATGGATTTGGAGAGTCTGCTGATTCCTGAAGCCGCTGCAATCTCTGTTTCTAAGTTGGGTCTCAGACGTTTCAGCAGTCCCTTGAAGGCGAAGGCAGCGCCGATGGCATCTGGGTCTGCATTGTGGTGGCATAACAGAACAGCTCGCTTGGCGTCCAGCTTGTCTATTAGGGCTACTATTTCTTGGATTTGCACGTGAGTTCCCTCAAGTATTCTTCAATGCTGTTGAAGGCTCGTTTTGTTGCTTCTTTTGTCAGCGCTTCCACATCGAAGTCTTTCATGAGGGGGGATAGAACAACTGTCACATCAACGTTTGCGGTTACCGGTTTTGTTCCCTCAGCGTCCACTGACACGTCGAGGGTGACTATTCTGCTGGTGGAAACTTTGGATAGGACGTAGTCTCTGGCAGCCTGCTCCGCCCTTTCACATAACTCCGCAACCTGTTCAAGATTAAGTTCAGGGATTCCTATTTCTTCCAAGCGAGTTTCATCCTCAGGAGGAGCCTGATACTGGGCGCAGGTCCTGCTGCAGCTTTTCCTGTAGGTCCTTCGCTTGGGTTCTGAGGCGCTCTTCCTGTTTGCCTAGAACGTCAACCCTCATCTTCAAGAGTTCTTTACGTTCAGTCAACTCTGCCGTAACCTTATCTTTTTTTGACTTGACAAGAAGTGCGCCGATGGACTTGTATATCACCGCGGTTTCTGTCATCTTCTCCAACTCGCTTTCCGCATGTTCAACCTCGCTGAGTTGCAGTTCAAGCTGCTGTTTCTGCGCCATCACTCCTTGCAGAGTTTGCTGTAATTGCTGAAGCCTGAGCAGCCGTTGCTGAATCTGGGGTGGAAGTTTGGAAATATCTGTGCTCATCTCTTACTCCTCAAACCTTTTTCTGAATTCTTCAGCTTAAATAACTTGGTGTATATTAAGCATTTTCACTGTAATTAGAGCTGTGTTCAAGAGGCGACCATAACTATTCCGTGAATTTCTGCAGATTCATTGCCACGCCAATCAGCCGTAGATAGGAGTTCATCGCAGCTCTCAGGGCTGAGGTGTCTTTTGCCCTGAACTCTAAAATCAGACTTTGGTCTTCGGTTTTCAGGTGGACTTTTGAGCGGCTAGTAGATGAAGTCTCAGTTTCGGGCTTCAGCGCCTGCAGAACTACCTGCAACTGTTTTTCTGAAGAGAAATTCAGTCGAACAACAGCTTGAGCCTTCATGATTGAACTTCCCAAATCAGCTTTGATAGGGTGACTCTGGGTCCTATTTCAATCATTCGATCCAAGAGCATAAAGGTGACTTGAATGTGCCTTGAGGAGTCAAACGAAAAATGCATCGAAGCACGATGATTCTGAGATGCCTCATCTAGGGACAGCGCAGGCAAACCAAAATACTCTGACAGTTGCCCCGCTACTCTTGTTAGTTCAGCTGAATCTTCAGGCTCCAACGTAATTGCAGAGGATCGAATGCCTCTCCTTCCTTCATCAAGCTCTCTTCGAAGCCGAATCCCACTTATCAGCATCAGCGGGGGAACAGGCTTTAATCCAGTTGAAGAAACCTGAAAAAGATTGATTTTTCCGGGTACCCCATGCCACCGATCAACCACAACCACACGATCTGCCTCAAGCTCAATCGCCTTTTCAGCCACGCCATCCAGACTCATTTTCCCACGGTTAACTCGAGTAACATCAGGGATAGAATTAGCTAAATCTCGACAGAATGCCCGCATCCTTGCAGTTGGTCTCCGAGAGGTAGTCAACAACATCAAAGCCAGCCACCTCACCGAAGAACGGTGACCCAGAAAGCCTTCGCCCTACTGTCTTCACTCAGGCTTCTGAAGAGCTTGAACTCTTCTCTTGACGCTTCGCCACAACCCCAAGTTTCGTGACCGGCGTGTAGGCGCCGCCAGAGAAGGTGAGGCCACATTTTCTGCAGTTCCAGACGCCCACGCTCTCTCTCTTAACTGCAACAGAACCGCATTGTGGACACTTGTGGGTTTGCTTGGCTTCTGTGACGACTTTCACGTAACGCTTTCTAACCGTTGCGCCGTAGCGGGTTCCAAGCCCTCTTGTCATACCAACTTTCTTTGTTTTTCTTCCCATCAGCTTTTAACCACGATTTTTCTCAGTTCCGCAGTCTTTTTCTGGGCAATCTTGGTGGCTTCCAATATCTCTTCTTTGGTGAAGTAGCCGGAACCGCCGCCCTTCTGTATGGCACAGATTTTTCCGTCTTTGTCCAGAGTCATGGTCAATCTTGCATCCATAACCTCTTCCTCATCCAGCCCAGCGTCCAATACGAGTTTATCGCCGATCTTGGCAAAAGTAACAGATATGGGATAGTTAACTATGGGAAGAGGATTGTAACCTGGCTTCTTCACGATCTTGCCGTCTTCCACCTCATACTTGAACATCTTGGTGTTGACCAGAGCTGCCAACGCTGCCATAGTCGAAGCATCTATAAGATTTCCGTCATAGGTTAGAACGTAAACGTCCACGAAAACCACGAAGACCAGTTTACCAGACTCGACACAAAGCTTCTCCAAATCTATAGCCTTGGACTCCCTTATTCCTCTATCCACCACCCGAGCCAACTCCACCGCTTCCTCGCCGGGTGGTCCCGGCTCAAAAGCTGGAGCCGCAAAGGGCACAAGTTCAGCGTTAACTGTGAGAACACCAGAGTCCGGCATATCCGAGAACGGAGCTCCAGTTTCGATTTTCACGCCCACCATGACATCAGTTTTGCCCAGTTTCACCCTAGCAGAGCCTTCGGCGCGCTCTATCACTCCTGAATCTAATTCGATTTTTCGGTACTCTGTTGGCTCTCGTTCATCCACTCTTTTTCCGCTCGCCAGAAGTTCAATGATTCGTTTTTTCTTGACGCGCACAACAATCGGTGAGGTCATTCTTCTTCAGCCTCCTCAACAGCGACGTATTTCGATTTTAACGCCTCCTTCTGAAGGTTATAAAGTTGTTTGCAGCCGTCAATAGCCATGTTAACGGCGTTCTCGAACTCGTCAACTGACAAGCCGCCATCCATCTGCAGCAAAGTTATGGCGTTCAAGTTAGGCATAAAAGCCACGGGCACATCAGCTTGGCCAACCTTATCCTCGGTGTCCATAAGATCAACTATCAACTTTCCATCCGCTTTGCCAGCCGCGCAAGCCGCAACCAAGTCCCGCATAGGAATTCCAGCGTCAGCCAATGCAAGAGAAGCCGCGGTTATGCCCGCGCATCTTGTTCCCCCGTCCGCTTGTAAGATTTCAATGAACACTTGAATGGCTGTTTTGGGGTAGTATTCGAGGAAAATCGTGGGTTCCAAAGCCTCTCGAATCACTTTGGAGAGTTCAACGTCTCGCCTTGAAGGCGCCGGAGACTTTCTTTCGTCAACAGAGAATGGTGCCATGTGATAGCGGCATTGAATGACAGCGCGGTCCTGCTGCGCTATGTGCCTTGGATGCGCCTCCTTAGGACCGTAAACGCCCACCAGAATCTTGTTTTTTCCTTGCTCCAGATATGCAGAACCGTCTGCGTGTGGAAGGACTCCAACCTCCATTTTCACCGGTCTTAACTCGTCCAGTTTTCTTCCATCTAATCTGATGCCATTTTTATCAATTAATTTTTCAGGTTTTTTGCTTGACATATTTTCTTTCTCTTTTTTAGTTTTCTTTTTAGTTGCTTTCAACTGATTCCCTTTCCTTTTTAATCATCTCATTCACTTGATCGGTTAACCCACTCGTATGGGATTCTGCTTCAATTTTGCGAAGAGCCAATACAGCAAGCCGCTCCTCCTTAGGAGACCTGCCGCTGATAAGAATCAAACCGTTTTGACCAATAGTCAACTGACAACCTGTCTCCCTCTTTATCATACTCACCATTGAACCCTGTCTGCCGATAACTCTTGGAATCTTGGTGGGAGTAACCTCAAAGAGCTGCCCCCGCATAATCTTCCCCATACCAGGTTCACGGATAGTCAACTGAGGATCACGGGTTCGGTCATAAGCAACCACCTTCGCGATTATCAGATCGCCCACATCAAAGATAGAAGGCAAATCTGTTGTTTCAGGCTTGAAGGAACGCTCAACAACATCGGCTGCTCTAAGCCTAGCAAACTGCGGAGCGTTGATGTCTATAACCCAACCGCCCGGCGTGGTTTCAACAACTTTTCCGATAACCAAGTCTCCGGGAGCGGGAATATAGAACGCTTTGAGGGCAACGACGTAAACTCTTCTGCCATCATAATCAACAAGTCCAAGGCGGCTTGCATAGATTTTTCCATTCTCTTTATAGGTACTTTCTCCGGGCACGTAATCGCCTTCGGCAAGAAGGTCGCCAGGAGCCACAAGCTGTTTTTTCTCATAAAAGACGGGCATATTTAACACCTCAAGAAAGTTTTAATTATTTCACCATTTTGGCTTCCATATTTCCTCGGGTCATCTTCCCCAACTTATCCAAGAAAGGCCCATAAAGGCCAGCTGACATCTCCACAATGGCAGACCATGACCCGTCAGCCCGCCACTGCTCTCTAGTTATGGTGCCGAAGCCTTTAACGGTTCCGTAAGCTTTGCTGGCGTGCTCGGGGGGTAAGTGAACTGCCACTGAGATTTTCTCCATTTTGAGGGGGATAACGGGGCGTAGGAGCTTTATTATCTCTTTTGATTGCTCTTCGACGCCCTTGGTGGGGTCGATGGAAAAGCGAATCTGCTTCATCGCCTGCTCAATCCGTAGGGGGGGATGGGGAAGATTTGTTTTCGGGTCAACGCACTCACGTGATATGAAGGAAATGATTTGTCTCCGTTTTTCTTCAACAACGAAAACTTGCTTCAGCGTTTCTTCTGATGCCTTTGTGCCTTTTCCCGCGTCGGTGAAGATTGTTTCGGTGGCAAGAACTTGGGAAACGGGGATGGTTTTTCCTAGTCGGTAGGAGAGGGCTGGTTCAGGTTTGGTTAGAATTTCGAAGTGTTCGCCATCATGAGTGATGCGCGCGATGGTGTAGCGTTCGCTCATTAACTTCCACTGCCCTCAAGCCCTCTTTGTGTTTGTCGCTTAACGCTTCAAGCTTTTTTGTCTCGGATGGAACAATATTTATTTTGATTCTTTTTGGTTCTCCCCTAGCTACAAGGGCTTGGGTTAGACATTTGATAGCAAGTTTGATGGCTTCATCCAAGTTGAGGTCTTCACGATACTCTTCCTTCAGGATACCCTCAACTGTTTCCCGACCGATCCCCACAGCCACAGCCTTGTAGCCCCGTTTTGTCGATTCCACCAAAAATGATTGACACGCCGAAGGGTCTTACTCCCGCGTGTTGAGTATAAAGCTGCTTTATGTCTCCGACGCGTTTGGTCATCATTTCAACATCGATCGGTTCATCATACATCAGTCGGTTGCTTTGAGCGTATATTCTGGCTTGGTCAATGAGTATGCGAGCGTCAGAACCCAACCCAACAACCGCGGCTCCAAGATGTTCGTCTACAGCGTAGAGTTTCCACGTGAAATCGGTGTCTTGAAGTTTAGTTTCAATTTTTTCCTCTGCTCCTAACACAACTCCCTCCGAGCAGGCAAGCCCGATTATTGTTGCCCCACGGTTCACTGTTTCTAGGGCGTACTCAACCTGAAATAGGCGACCGTCTGGAGAAAACACGGTAATGGCACGATCATAAGCTCCGGGTGCGGCAAATACAGACAAATCATTCACCTCATACATTAACTACATTTTGTCTCTGATGTAATAAGACGGAACTAAAAACCTTTTCGCATTTAGCAGCAGAGATCTTATGTAACGCCCTTTTTCGTAAAGGCTCTCAACAGATTAGAGACGCTGAAAACTACGATTCGAGGTTTTATTCCCCGTTCAATCATGATTTGAAATTCATAAACAATTTTAGGTTTTTATCGTACACAAAACAAAGGGGTTTGTTGATGCCAATAGAAAAAGAGAAATTTATGAAAGTTTCCAGCAATTTAGAACAGGAAATAATCTCTTTCTTGAAGGCACGTAAAGGAAAGGCATTTACAGCTGAGGAAATAATGGGATCAACAAGTTTTCATTTGGACTTCGATTTGCCAGTAACTTCCAAAACATCTACTTTTGTTGCAGCAAATTTTGTTGCAGTTCTTCATGAGCTGGTGGGCAAAGGACAGATTGCACGGAAAGTTGTCAACAACAGAATGTACTTCATCGCAGCCAAATAAGATCCACAATAATCGCCTTGACTCTAAAATGCTAAACACTTTTATTCTTGTGTTGTTTGCTTCGTCTTTTTTCGGTAGAAGGTTTTTCAGGGTTTCCTTTACTAGAATATCGCAATTTGCCTACCGCTATAGAAAGATGCGGGGGGAGCATCAAAATAATTGGGGGAGCGGCTTTTTTCCCGTTATTGCTGAGATGGCCTGCTGCTTATGTATACCCAGATCACTACAAAGAATGTAGTTATCAGAGCGCCTGCAATACCTGATATGACGATTTCTGATGCGAACAGCAGAGGGAAGTTAGCCACCAACCAAGGCCACACTGTGTGGAAGCCGATGTTGGCGAGTACTCCGCCCACGAAACCCAGCAGGGCAAATGCTCCTAGTATTTTTATTCTGTCACCCATTCGTTTCACCTTGCTTTTAACAGTTAAATCTTCGTGCTTTTGAGTGTAACTTACACGAAACTGTTTATTTTCGCATATGCGCCCCATCTCTCTTTCAATCTTAAATTTAAAGCTCAAAACGGCGGCGGAACAGGCATAATATGTCTGATATATATGTAAATGTTCGTTGCATATTAACAATGTAATAATACGCTTTAAACACACCCTCTTCCGTGAGGTAATTAGAATGTCAGAAAAATTTGCAAAAAAATGGGGAGAAGGAGTTGACGACACACCTCTCAGCAACAAAATTAGGGACGCCGTTCGCCCTCCA
>SMTZ1_10003082_pt1 | contig 16794 bp, 9 predicted proteins | sample DeeMarSWOR136_30_FD_25667 | JGI IMG/M metagenome (IMG submission 25667)
TGGGTTTTATTATCAATATGTTTTTCAAACTTTCAGACATAATGTTCTCGATACTCGATGCTTTGGCGATGGTGCGCAGCCGTTTGGCCTGAGCATGGTTTGCGAGCTCACGGAAAATCCGGCGTCGCTGCGAAAGCTCAAGTCCAACAAGATTACAATAAGCTATAAAGGTCCGCAAGTAATCTGTTCGGTTAATACCAGATACGGGCATAAGCGAAGCGGCAAGCTGCCACAATGAGCGAAATTGTTGATGTCTTCGCCACAGGAAATACGGCTTTATTCCGTCCATATCGATGAGCAGTATTCTGTATTTACTTTTGTCGTCTTTACTCACGATAAAATTGCTGGCTTTTGAATCTCTGTTCCACAGGCCATTTTTGTGCAGTGATGCAAGTATGGTGGCGAGTTGATGAGAAAACTCTTTTTTTAATGCGAACTGCCCTGCTCGTGCTACTGACAATTGTTCAGAAGAAAAAGTGAAAAGTTCAGAGCTGTTTTCACAATATTCGGTAATGTAAATACTCTGTTTTGTAAGTAAGTTCCGTTTTTGCTGCAAAGCTGCAAAGGGAGTTGCCGTGGGGATGCCACAGCTTATTAATTGGAGAGCGGTTTTGAAGTTTCGCAGCGCTTTGCCGGGGCGAAACGAACGAAAGAATTGTCGCAAGCTGTCCTGGGGGTGATGGCGTTTGATAACTACTTTTAGGCGGCTGTCACCAATTGTAAGATTTTTCACAGCGACACAGTTTCGACCTTCTGTTTTGAGGATTTTTTCGACATCTTCGAATAAAAGCTCCGGCTTCGTAAGAGAATCAGCCCAGTCGGTTTTTGAAAAGTTCCCGCCGGACGGAGCGGACAGTGCCGCCCTGCCGCTCCAGCCATTGTTGAGTCTTAGCGGAACGGTTTTGCTGCTTTTACTGGAAATTCTCTTTGAAGAAATCATATTTGAGCCATTGTAAGCAATAGAAAGATTTTGAGCAAATGGTATAAGAAAATTAAAAATTAAAATGCAAAAAGGAAAATTACATATTAAAATGCAGAATCTTTTTTTTCGGGTTTTTTCTGTCACTTTGATAATTAATTTTTGACATTCTGTTTTAAGGTGGATTCATCCACAATGGCTAAAAAAGGGAAGTATATTTATGATTGGCCGAGGCCGATGGTCAGTGTTGATGCTGTTGTTTTCGCCTTTTTCAGAAACAGAGCTAAACTGCTGTTGGTCAATCGCGGAAATGCGCCATTCAAAGGTATGTGGTCTCTGCCCGGCGGATTCGTGGAGATTAGAGAAGAGCTTGAGGAAGCTGTGGTGAGAGAATTGGCCGAGGAGACGGGATTGTTCGATGTAAAGCTGGAACAGATGCGTACATACGGCAATGTTGGTCGGGACCCGAGGGGCAGACAGATTACAATAGTATATATGGGCATTGCTGAAGAAGGACTGGACAAGATAAAAGCCGGTGACGACGCGGCAGAGGTGCGATGGTTCGACATAGAGAAACTGCCGAAAGATATGGCATTTGACCATAGTGAGGTGGCCAAATTTGCGATAAGTAAATTAAAAAGAAAAAAAATTTATCAGGAGAAATCGGGAAGGTTGCAAGCTAAATAACGCCGCAATAAATTGGGGGTAAATATTTTTTGAGATTGCCTCGTCGTCCCGTACCAATCAGTCATGAGCCCAAGCTCAATTGGTTCGGGACTCCTCGCAAAGACGAGATTCTTCGCTGCGGTCAGAATGACATTATATTTTGAGAATGACATTTTTTGTTTTGCTACGATTTGTTGGGCGATTTCTGGAGCTGTTTGTTGAACATACGCAGTTGTACGTCGACGGCGCTTATTGCCCAATCAATATAGTGTAGTTTGTGTGCGGGGCGGCGGTGCGCTTCGCCCATTAAGCCATTATGGACGGTATTCAAAAATTTTCTTATCGTTTGTGGGCTGATCACGGTAGGCTCGGCAGACCATTTTTTTAAGTCCTCGTATTGTCGTCGTAATCTTCTGCTGCTTCTTAATTGCTCGGCACTTAAATAATCGCCGGGGTTGTAGGCCAACTGGAGGCCCTTAAGGCACAAGATTAACGGCTCATAATTGGCTCTTTTTTCGAGACGGATAAATTTATACTGCTGAACATAGGTGGTTGCCTGGGTCGGCGGTTTGTCAGCAATTTCGTCTCCGCCCAGATACCATTTGCGTTTGCTGGTTCTTGCGAAAACGAACTCTTCACCGTATCCGTACTGTGTTATCTCATCATATCCCATTCTTGAAACCCACAATCCGCCGGTGCGTTTTAGTTCGGTGCCGCCGCCAAGCACAAGCAGGCACTTGACAAAACCTAAAGGCAGAATTTTTTGCTTCCCTATCTGGTTTCTTCGAAGCTGAAAAGAAAGATGCAAACTGTGTGGTCGTACGTCAAAGAAATTGGTTATCTCGTGTATCAATTGATTAAGAAGCCAGGGGTCAGCGGTTGCGGGTCGAGACAGCTCTCCGGCGATGTTGAGTCTTCCCGGAGCAAGTTCGAAAAAGCCGGAGCGTCTCGCCTGGTCGGTTGAGCCGGTGTGGTCGTCGATATATCCACCGAGTTTCCAGGACAAAACGTCAAGTCGAAAATCAGAGAAATACTTAAAGCCGTCATACAGGGGGTCAGACCTCTTCTGTATGCTTCTCTGGGGCTCAACGGCCGCGGGGCCAAGGTTGCTCAACTCGATTTCAATTCCAAGCGGGACGACGCCCGGCTGAAGATTCGAGTGAATGCGTTCCAAGTATGCGCGGGCAACACGATTATGAAACATACTCCTTGCTGCCTGCACGGCGTATTTGACGTAGTCAATGAGGTCGTATTTTTCATAAGGCATCGTCTGAAGACATTTTTTAATAATCAAATCAACCGTTCTGCTGTTTGTATTTATCATTTGCAAAGCAGCAAGAAGACTAATGGTGCGCTTGAAATATCTCTCTGAAGTATGCATATGCTCAAGTTCAAAGCGGTATCGTGTCTGGATTCTTTCATCGAGCTGATTGAGCAGGACCTGTTTTATAACCAACGTCAAATAATTTTTGATGAACGGTCTGACCTGTGGGTCGTCGTATAAATGCTTTATGCTCGGGCGTGGTCGGTCGAGTTCGTGCTCAAGATAATAATCGCTAACGGCATCGGTGTGATAATGGCTCATAACGAGGTCTCTCTCGGTGGTTGCGAGCAGCTCTCTCTCGGCCCGGCGTTCCAGTTCGGCGTCTACAGTTCGTTCGCCCGGTCGAGTGTGCTTTTTAATAAATTTTTCGATGCGTTTTCTCAGCCAGAGCTCGTGTATGAGATTAACGTGGAACCTGTCGCCGAAATGTTCTTTCATTGACTCGCGAGTTACGAGGTAAGCCTGGGCTTCGACGAGACCTTTTGCAGTGTTGACCTTTACGGTCTCTCTGTCGTATCGTTTTCCTTCATACCTATCGATTTCGGCCATTGCCTCGGCAGGGACATCGTGGATTACAAATCCGTCGATTCTTGAAGACGAGGCTGGAACTGCGTAGAAATATACGTTGTCGGGGCTGACTTTTCGATATCGGGGGAGCAAGGCCGGCTCGGCAAAAAGAGTCTTTCTACTAACTTTAGAGGGTTTTCTGGTAAAACTCAGGCCGCTGACCGATTGGAAGATTCTCCGGTCGCGTAACGAGCCATAAATGAACAGATTGACTTTTTCGTCACTCATAATCCGTTGCTCGTCGCTCGTTGTTCGTTCGGCATACGGCATCCGAGTTGCGGGTCATTGTGCACGAGTGACGAATCTGTCTGTGTAGTTTCAATAGCTCTTTGAATGCCCGAAGAATTACTCTCAAGTTTGCGCCGGTTTGTTTGCCGGCCATTCGCGGGTAATGATGTACGCCTTTTTGAGTAACAGTATATCCTCTGCGGATAGCTCGAGCGAGGATTTCAGCATCAATTAAAGCTCCGGCACTTGAGAGATTAATATTATCAAAGATTTCTCTTTTGTATAATTTGAAGGCACAATCGATGTCGCGGATTTTCATACCGAACAGCAGGCAAACGAGTTTTGTCCAGCACCAGGCGTTGATTTTGCGTACAAGAGAATCCTGACGATTCAGTCGATAGCAGCTAACTACATCATATTGGCTTATCAACGGCAGCAACGGTGGCATTTCGGCGATGTCGAACTGGCCATCGCCGTCGGTGTAAAAGACAAGCTTTTTTGTTGCTGCATTAAAGCCGGATTTCAAAGCGGCTCCGTAACCGAGATTAACGGGATGGTGCACGACTTTTACCCTGCTGTTTCGAGCGGCAATTTCGTCGGCAACTCGGCCGGTGGCGTCGAAACTGCCGTCATCAACGATAATTATTTCAAAGTCGGCGTCCTCCTTTTCCAGAACGGCAAGCGCCTGTTCGACTGTGCGGGTTACATTATCCTGTTCGTTATAGCAGGGGAAAAAAACGCTGATAGAATTCGTCTCTCGTCGCTGGTCGCTCGACGCTCGTTGTTTACCATCTTTTCCTTTGAAGCAGCCGTCTTTGTTCATTTCTGTATTCTTCCATTTTGGCTTCATAAAATTGTGTATCTTCGTTGTTGTTTTGCCTTTTGGCGATTGCAAGCAAATAATTACCTGCATTCAATGCTGCTACAATTCTGTTGAAATATCCGTTCACTTTGACATAAGTGCCCTTATTTTCTGTGAAGTCGTTAAAATAATTTGTGCAAACCTCATTGATGCGCTGTCTCAGCTCGGCAAATTGTCCGGCGGTATATATTATTTCCATCATTGTAGTCTGTGACGGGTTTAATTTGAGAGCCTCAATGGCAAGCTCAAGTCCCTCTTGCCTTTCGTCTTCTCCTCTTGCAAATAATAACTTGTAATGGGCAAGGATAAACTTTCTGGAGGAGTCATCGGGGTAGATTGTCCTGCCGTTAGATATGCCATCGAAAAGCTCTCTGCCGCGAGGGGTTCTTACATCGACGAACAGCTTTTGCTCGTTATTAAAGAAAATAAGAAGCCAATTGGGATGATGTTCAAGGCCTCTTACGAAATGATATGAAGCTTTATCAGGCTCAGAGTACGCTGCTGAAGGCATCAGTACAACCCAGACATTGTGTTCTCTGAGCTGTTCATCTACCCACTGGCCGATTTTATTGTATTCGTCGGTTGTCAAGGGGGTCAATTCACCTCTTATCATCTTGGCATTTCTAACGATTGGGCCTCCAGAGATAATGGTCGACCAGAGTTCATAAGCCCTGCGGTCATAGGCCGCCTGTGCTCTTCCGTCCATAAATAATTGTAAGGGCGTTCTTCCTGTCTTCGGGTCGGGCTCCTGTCCCCAGGCGATGAAGCCGCCTTCGGTCCAGTAATTGAACATTTTTCCTTCTAACTTGTTGTCCTTTATAAACTTCAAGGCGTAGAACGGTTTTGCATCGGAGGCGGTCATCCGCATAAAGACAGAATTCAATTTCGTATCGGTGGGCCAGGGGTTAAGATAAACACGCTTAAACTTGAGCCCCCAGCCTACACCAAACCCCAAAACCGCCACGATTCCAAGTCCGATACAAATCCATTGCAGAATTTTTGGCATTGGGCTGACAAAGAGCCGCTTTGTTTCGCGGAAGTTGTCCCTTGCTGAGATTGAACAAATCATCTCGTCAATAAACATTGCTATAATCGGGCAGGTTGCGATAGCTGCTATCGGTATAAATCTGCGAGAACAAATGGCCATATAAATAGTCAAGGCGGCAACAATCATTAGAGCGATGTCGATGCGAGGCCATTTATACCCGTCGGGACTTTTTGCTTTTCGCTTAGGGAGCTGGCTAAAAAAGCGAGAAGTCGATATCAAGATAACAACAGCCCAAATCAGAAGAACGACCCAGGCAATAATATACATTATCAAAAAGGGTATTTCATCGCCGACGGGATTGGACCACTCAAACGCTCTGTGCCATTCGTTGACGTCTCGCCATCTCTCGGCGTGCTTGCTGACGCTGATAACGAAGGTATGAGTCAAATTCGTTAAATGGAACGGGTTGAATAAAATCACAGCCAGAAAAGAGACAAGGCCGGCGGCGATTGTGTGATATATGCCTTTTAGCTTTATACGGACAAGTCTGGTCTTCAAGAACATTACAACCAGGGCCAAAACCATAAATAAGAAGAAAAAGGCAATAAAGGACCATCGTGAACCACTGATATGTACCAGAAGAATTCTCTTCTGATAAGGGTGAAGATTTAATGGGATTGCGGGGAAAAATCTCGGTAAAAGACATAAAAAAATGATGAACGAAATTACAATGTGATAAGCATAAAATGCTTCGTTTTTAACCTGTTTATAAGCCGCTGTTGTAATGCTTGTTGCGACCAACAGGAGCAGCACCCAAAAAAGCCAGTCGTCAGCCGGTTGAATTGATACAAGAAGCTCATGCTTTAAAAACTTGTAAGCCATTGCGTAAAACGCCGCCCACGCAAGAATGCAGTAGGCTGAAACTCTCCATCTTTTGGGCAACATCATTAATATATGCCAGATAACGAAAGGTATTAGCACTATGAAAGCGTAGATATATCCGCCATGTACATTGCACCAGAAGACAGCCAGCGGGATGATGAGATAGATGTATAATATGTTTCGATGGGTAGTAAGGACAAGTATTAGCAAAAAGACAGCTACGAGGAGGTTTGAGAAGCCTGCCGGTCGGACGTCAAGGAAAGAGCGGCCAATGAACATCGCAAAGCACGCGAAGACAGCGCAGAGAGCCGGATGGGCACCTAAAAGTCTACCTGTATAATAAACACAAATAACGGTAAGTATATAAATAGCAAACTTCCAGTAAACGAGGGCGTTGGATGAAAAACTTAAGCCGTCTGCGTAGGACGATTTCGGTATCAGGGAGTAAAAAATAACGTGTGTGAGCCAGTTCTGATTAATCCAGCCGGTAGGATGCCAGTATTTAACCGTCTTAAGGCCGACTTTATCCGTTATCCACTGGGCCCATTTTGGCCAGGTCTTGACTTCTTCGGGCGTTGGTCCCGGCTTGTGCGAGTTTGCACTGAAGGGTTCGACGGTATCTACGCCGTGGTTTATAAAGTGTCGGCCGCAGGCCATTGCGACCCAGGTATCGCCGGCCCCAACCATATGTGTGCTTGCGTGGAAGGCAAAGATGAGCATTGCCAGCCATCCTAAAATCATTGGCCAGCCTGACAAGGTCCTGCGTTTGGTGGGCTCTACCGGCTGTTGAGGAGCCGTTGAATCATCCACCTGCAGAGTGGATAAGTTATTGCGTTTTTTGTTTCTTATTGAGCGAGCCATTTTTCCAATCTATCTAATCCTGTTGTAATCTGCTCAAGCGAGCAGGCAAAACTCAACCTGACATTGTTGTCGCATCCAAACGGCAGGCCCGGAACGAGGGCAACATTGGCCTGTTCCAGAAGTGCCTTTGCGAAGTCCATACTGCCGTTTATTTTTATGCCGTTAATATTTCGGCCATAATGGCTCGAAACATCAGGAAAACAGTAAAAAGCTCCGGTAGGTTCTGTGCAAACGATGCCGGGGATGCTATTTAGCCGCTGTGCCATATATTTGCCTCGGCGCTCGAATTCTATCCTCATATTCTCTATGGCCTCATCGGCCGGCTCGCCGAGCGCAGCAATTGCCGCATACTGGCCGAAGGTTACAGGATTCGAAGTCATATGAGATTGAAGCCGCCCCATTGCCTTTATAGCTTCCAGCGGCCCTGCCGTGTATCCAAGCCGCCAGCCGGTCATAGAGAATGCCTTGCTGAAGCCGTTGAGAGTCAGGGTTCTGTTGTAGGCATCTTCGCTTAGTGAAGCGAAGCTTACAAATTTGGTGTCGCCGTAGATTAGTTTTTCATAGATTTCATCGGAAAGGACGTAGACGTCTGTTCCTTCGAGAACCTTTGCAAGGGCCTTGAGCTCCTGGGGCGTATAAGTGAAACCGCCCGGATTATTCGGCGAATTGATTAACAGCATAGCGGTCTTTTCGGTGATGGCCTCTTTTAGCTGCGATGGTATAATTTTATAGCCGGTATTTTTATCGGTTTGGATAATTTTGGGCACAGCATCTGCAAGCTTTATTGCCTCCGGATATGTTACCCAGTACGGCGTTGGCAGAATAACCTCATCACCGGGGTCAAGCACTGCCTGCATCGCCTCGTAAACCGAGTGTTTACCGCCGATGTTGACGATAATCTGGTCGGGGGTGTATTCGAGACCATTTTCCTTTTTGAGTTTGGTGGCAATAGCGGTTCTTAACTCGACTATGCCGGCGGCTGCGGTGTACTTTGTTTTGCCCGCTTTCAACGCTTTTATAGCAGCATCTTTAATATAGTCTGGTGTGTCAAAATCAGGAGCTCCCGCGCCGAAACCAACTACATCCACACCCTGTGCCTTTAATTCCTGGGCCCTCGAAGTGACTGCTATGGTCGCCGAAGGCGGAACTTCCTGAGCTCGTTTGCTGATTTTCATTTTAGCAAGACCTTTCCAATTTGAATTCAATTTGTACAAACATTTATATTATTAAACACAAAACAGCAGTCCCCGTCAAGTAGTTAAATTTGTGAATCAGCTGATTTGGCAGTGCCGAGAGTTTATACACCAACAAGTTTGACGGTGCAGGCGAAGGATTTCTTTGGCAACTCAAAGTTCAATAACTGATTAATGTTATTTATTTTGGTTTCAGGCGGATATTGCGAATGTGGGCCCCGGCGCCGGTAACGAACCGCATGTCGGCCAGATTGTTCTGGCCTGAACTGAAGAGGCAGTTTGTCAGGAGGAAAGAGCCTTTTTTCCAGGTCTTTGTATCGGTAAGCTGGAGGGGCTCGACTGGGTGATACTCGCGCTTCTCCTCCGGCGGGTAGTCGGAATCATAATTAAAGTGCAGCTTCCAGTTGCCTTGGTCGAAATATTCGAACGACAGCACATAGTCAGCCGGGGGCTTAAGAGGTCCACCGACAAAGTCCAGATACAGACAGGGCCTATCGGGCCCTATGACGTAAGACCAGCGGCCGGCGACCTTTTCAATTAACCAGCTGCCGTCGCCATGGCGCATGACGGCAAGGTTGGGGGAGAGGCCTCCGAAGGCCCTGAGGGAAGATGCGATTTCGCCGATGGCCTGATTTTGTTTTGAAAGATGCGGCGCGAACCTGCCGGAATTTAGAATATCAAGAAATGCTTTTACGGCCTGTTCATGCTCGTCCCGGCCAGTCAGCTCCCTGACGCGGGCGAGGCGGCGAACGAGGAGCGCATCCTTTTCTGATTTCCTGAGAGATTTCTCAACCGATGCAATGAATTGTTCTGTTCCTTCGAGCATCGGAGCTGCACGGGGGATTGTAGGCACACTACTGTATGAATTGCGAATTCTATTGAGAGCAGCTTCGACGGCCGCCCGGGTGCTCGGCGCTCCGTCAATCGCATAGACTTTCGTCAGCAGATAGGCCTGGGTCGCATCCTGCCAGAACAAAGCGACCGACTTCAACCTGTTTATGGCGTCACGCAGGGCGCGAGTTTCAGGTGTGGGATTTGATTCGAAAGCTTCGTTGGCATCCGGTATAGACTGTTGAAGAAGCCATAAAGCTGTTTGCTTTTCCTGACCGGCGCGGTCGATGGTTTTGTCAGTCGGCTCGAGCAGCTCACTTAAGACAAGGTCGGCTTCAGGCGATGATGAAATCCGGGCGAAATACTTGATGCGGTCGTCAATTTCTGAGAGAGTGTGCATTGTGCCGTTGTACCAGAGAAGGGGATAGTCGAATGTGCGGTATATAAGGTCGTTTATGGCTGCGGTGCGTTTCAGGGATGCGGCGGCTTGACCGGTAGCAGGGCCGAATTTAGCGCTGCAGAATTCGCTCCACAGAGAGTCGGTCGGCTGGAGCGGATTTTCGGCAAGACGATGGAGGGCGCGGAGCGAGAGGGAGTTGACACCATCGAGCAGTTCTCGGCTAACAAGGTTGACCTGGACGATGAAACCTTTTGCGCCGGCGAGGGCAGCTTCGGTAATGAGGCCGGGGAGCTCATCGATGCGAACATCAGGGATTCTGCTGCTGCCCATAGAGCGTCTTATAAGGTCGAATTCGACAATGACGTCTCGTGGGCCAAAGGGGGCGAAGTCGAGCGGCGAGTCGCCCTGCTTAAAGATCCTGGGCTCGTAGAGTGGTACTATGAGGCCTACGTCTTTGGGCATTGCGCGTACGAGCTCGATGTTTGTTGCGGAGAGCGGATTCTTACGGTGGTCCAAGCGCAGGGACATTCGGAGGTTTTCGGTTTGGCAGGCTTTGTGGAGATTGAGCAGTGCGTTGGGATTTTGGTCCTGAATCGAGAGTTTGGCGAGGTCGAGGACTATTCCGGTGAACTCGGGGGCGTCTGCAAGAACCTGTTGAATCTTTGCAAAATTGATTGTGTCGAGCCATAAATTAGATTCGAGGTTTTCTGCTGAGGGGAACACTAAGGGCTTACGCGGGTTTACTATATCCATGCGACTTACGCCGTAAGCCTTGATGTCATCTGTTAGCCAGCTGAGGCCGGTGTAAAGAAGGCCGCTTACGACCCAAGCGCGGGTTTTGAAGTTTTGGAGGCGTTTTCGGGCCTGTTCGGTGAGGTTCAGTATGCGTTTTGAGCGGGCGTATATTCCCGCTATGTTGTTTTGGTGGAATCGTAGTCCGGCACCAGTCAATATTCGGTCGGCCTTGGTCAGGGTGATTTGTCGCTCGGGGCCTCGGTCGGGCTTGAAGCCGTTGCTGTAAGCCTTGATTTGGCCGAGGGTGCCATCGGGATGCAACGGCCTTGCCCATATACGCAGCAATGTCACGTCCCATTCGGGTTCTCCGGCGGCACCGAAGCCTACAGCCACCCAGCCATCGGGCAGGAGGACTTTGGCCTCGCAGGCGTGGTTGGGCTCGGAGCCAAGATGGACTTCGGTGGGGTCGGTGAGTGTGCCGTCAGGTGCAAGGCGGTGGTAGCGACAGTGCATCGTGGTGATATTGTCGTAGGCGGCGCGAAAGCCGAGGCCTGTTATCACGCAGCCGTCGGGGACGTCGTATCGGAGTTCGGTTTTCTGCTGAGCGTCGATATGGTCGTCGAATAGAACTATATCAGCGAGTGAGGCAGCGGAAGCAACCAGTACAAGTAACAACACTAACAGCAACCGGGTGGGTGGCCTCATATTAATCCTTTCACGACTACGTAATAACGGTATTTATGCAGTATATAACAAAAAGCCTCGGAATTTTCAAGTCTATTCCGGGCTTTCAGCGAAAGGGGCAGAGTGAATTTCATTGTTGAGCTGTTGTGGGCAGATTCGTTTTGACGAAGCTGCAAACGGGTGGTGTTGATTGACAGTGACGCGCAAAATTGTTAAACTATTGTTATGATTCGTGTTTTTCAAATTGTGTTTTTGTTCTGCTTGCCCTTTTGCCTGACGGGCTGCGGCGGGCCTGAAAAAGAGGAGCCGATATGGGAGCAACTGAAAATCGGCGATTTAAGCCCTTATCAAAGTGGCAAAGAATCCGGCACGGCACGCCGACTTGCCGGGCTAAAAACAGCAAATTTTAACATCTTTATGTTTGAAATCCCCGCTGAAAACATTGACGCATTGGATGATGTCTGGCGGATTTTGTACTCACAACCACTGCAATTTAATAATTACAATACATTCAGGGCAAACTCATTTGTAGTCGGCTTCGGCACGGCCCAGATGTGGAGGAAAATCATAGATTCATTGCTTGCCGCGGACGGCAAAGGAAAAGAGAGAGTTTCGCTATTGCTGCCCGACGGGAAGTTTAATGACCTTCCTGTTGCACGATTGGACAATAAACAAACCATCTTTCATATTTCAAGCGAAGGTTCAATGGAAGGAGAGAGCATTGGGCCCGGGATGATTGCCTTGCGGATAAAAGCAGAAAAAATCCCCGGCTCAAGAGGCGTGTGCCAGGTGAGTATGCTGCCGATATTTTCACCACCGATAATAGGTTCAATTCCGGAATTAGTTTATCGTGCAAAAGCCGGCGAATTCCTTTTTAGCTCGGTCGGCTTCGGATTGAAAATGAGCCCGGGCGACCTTGTTGTCTTGGGGCCGGAAAGATACATCGACCACCGGATAACCTTGGGCAGCTTGTTCTTCAGCAGACCCGAAGGCAGTCTGTTCTTCAGCAGAACCGAACGTAAACCACCCGAACGCAAGCCGGCTGTCACAATATTTTTATTTCTCTGTACCGCGATAAATTATTGAGCCGCTGTATGACCAAAGCGACAGTAACATTAACTCGATGCACGGATTACAGCCGGCCCAAAATCACCGAAGCGATCGCAACACAGTTCGAGCTGCTTGGCGGACTGAAAAAGTTTATAAGTCGCGGCGACAGCGTCCTTCTCAAGCCGAATTTCATTGCTCCGAAATCCCGCCGTCACGCTGCGCAGACCGACCCTGCAGTAATCGTCGAGACTGCCCGGCTGCTAAAAGATTTCGGTGCAAGGCCTTTCGTCGGCGATTCACCGGCGTGGGGCAATGTGTTCGGATGTGTCAATGCGCTAAAGTTGGAAGAGCCTTTGAAGGAATTATCCGTGCCGGTAAAACAGCTCGATAAGCCGAAATGGTGCCGAGTCGGAACACGCAATACCAAAGTTGGCATAAGTTCAATCGCACTCGACGCCGATGTTATTATAAACCTGCCCAAGTTCAAAACGCATCAGCAGTTGGTTGCGACATTTGCGGTTAAAAATATGTTTGGTTGTGTCGCGGGCAAACGAAAGGCCCTCTGGCACTTTGCAAAAGGTGGCAATAGCGATGATTTTTGCGAATTCCTCATTGATATATTCGAGTTCCTGAATCCTGCCGTGACAATCATCGACGCCGTCATCGTAATGGATGGCCCAGGTCCGACCCGCGGCAGAGCAAGACCATTAGGCTATCTTCTCGGCGGAACAGAGCCAATCGCCTGCGAAACTGTCTGCTGCAAGCTGGTCAACATCAAGCCGGAAGAGCTGCCGATTATCAAAACAGCGAGGCAAATAGGTTTCGGATGCTCAGAACCGGACGAAATTAAAATTAGCGGGGATAACTTTCCAGAAAGTATATGCACGGATTTCAAACTGGCCCAACCTGTTCCACTACGGTTTTCACTCCTGCACGTCTGTAAAAGCATCTGCAAACAAATCATACTACTTGCCAAAGCTGCAATTAGAAAATTTCGTCCTGGCAGCAGGTAATCTATTATCGAGCAGATGAGAAGAAGATGTGAAAAAAAGGCCGCGAGTCCCGAAGAATTAGAGCTTGCGGCCTTTTACCAATGTTTCATCGCTGTTATCTATTTGTGTATGCAGGCCGGGTCGCCGGGGGTGAGAGGACAATCAGTGAGCCAGTTCATCGCTGCTATTGCGATGTCAAGCCAGTTAACCTTGCAATCGTGGTTTGCATCGCCGAAAAGCATATAGGGACACACCAATTCCAAGGCGTATATCTCGGGCGCATCCGGGACGGGTGTTGTGTCGCCCAGCAGGAATATCCGGCTGCCGTTGAGGCTGGACCACAGGCCGAAGTAGGATTGACCGGCTCTCTCGTTGAACATTACCTGAATGTCGTAATCACCCGGGGCCAGATAAATTGTGCCCTTGGCATCGATACAACAGCCATGGAATCTAAAGCCGGTGCCGTCGGGCAGTCTGACAATTTCGTTGCCGCCCGTCATCTCGTAGTCGTTGATGTCCCAGTCGAGCGGGTTACCACCTGCCAAATCGAGGATACGAAACTGTGCGCTGTCGTCGCTGTGTATCAGGAAGGTGTATAAACCCGGGTCTCGGGAATAGACCTCAAGATACGTAATTTGAACGTCACCTGCAAGACCCAGGAATTCATCAGTTATTCTTATTTCTACTAAACCATCAGATGTATCGGCAGAGATGCCCGTTATTACTAATTCCTGCCAATTACAGCCATTTGACTCAATTGAGCCTTTATCGACACCATCTACATATAAGGTATTGTCCGAAGGACTATTAACCCAGGGAGCCTTATAACGCAGTTTAAGCTCATCTGTACCCGGTGTGACGCTGGCAATAATCCGTGCAGAGCCAGTTCCCTGTGTACCATTACCGATACGAAGTGACGCATCACCATCACAACTATATGCTCCCTGAAAGCATACTCCCGTAGCTACATAGGAATGGCTGCTCTGGTCCTCCCAATAATCGAATTCGTCAGTAAGTGCATATCCTTGGTCATAGACAGTCATTTTGGTGCTTATACGGGGTGGTCCGGGACCGTAGGCGAGCCCCGAAAAACCAGAAACACCCGTATTGGCAACAAACGTAGCAGCCGCAGTGCCTTTGTCAATTTTGTAGAGTTCACCCGTTATTAGGATGCAGAATAGCACATCCAAATCGGGAGCATAGGTCAAGCCGCAGTCATAGGTGCCTAAGCCGTTTTCTCCGACTAAAGAACATGTCTCTGTTGCTATATCATAGCTGAACAGTACACCGCCATATTCCATGCCATATAACGCCCCTTGAACGCCGACCGAGGGCACAAAAGCCAAGCCATACATGGTCCAATCGCCACAATCGGTTAAATCTGTCAGGCGTTGGCCCGTAGCGGTATCCACGGTGTACAAGTCACTAAATCTTGCCGCGTATAGCGTGCCTGTGCTTTGGTCATATGCCATAGCATGCATGCGCTGGTAGCCCAGGACTCTTGCACCGCTGCCATCGGTTTCAATAACGGTCATCCTGTCCGGGGTCGATCCGTAAAGTACCGAGCCGCCGGAGTGGGCCAAGCCTAAGTCGTTAAATGTGACTGCGCTCGGACCAATCAGAGTCGGTATTCCAGTATTAATATTAACAGTGTAGGTCCCGTCGAAAGAGTTTCGGATGGCGAATAACAGGTTGGGCAAGGTTTGAGAGCCGGTGCCCATTGCGAAGTGGTCGTTGTTTATACCATCGTCAGAGCCGGGAAAGGGCTTCTTGGGAAAGCCTTTTCCGCCGGCGCCGCCTCCGCTGGCCTGTGGGTCTTCATAATTTAGCCAATTGGCAGTTGCTGTAACGACCGTATTCGGGGAGGGCAAGGTTCCTGCCCACGCGGACTCGACATTTGCGATGGCGGAGTCCAATTCATCGTTGTAGCTTGGCCCGGTAGTGTAGGGCTCATAGACCATAGTTATTGTCCATCCTGCGCCACCATTAATTGAGGGTGGATTGGGCACAGACGGTTTTGCGGGGACCATCTCACCACTGCCCACCAGAAGGAAATCTCCATCAAAGTATCTCCTTACGCCCGGTGCGGCGGAGAATTCCACCGCTGAACCAGCAGCATCTTCGTGGTATGTCAACACGAATGGGTGGTGGCCGGCCGGCAGATGAATGATTCCAAAGGTATCAGCGAGGGGGCGGTTGCCCCAGAATGTAATTGCGCTGCCGTTGGCAAAGGGTATGATTTCGCCGCCGCCGTAAATAGCGGCAAAATCCTGTCCCGGGAACTGGAGCGTAAAGCCGTCATCAGTGGTAAGGCAAAACGTATAGTCGCCGTCGGCAGGGATTTCAACAGCTCCTTCGGCCACCAAAGATATGTCGTTCACGTCCCCATACACGCGGTGAGTTGCGGTAACGACGCCGAAGACGTCGTCGCCACCGAAATGGCCGTTGGGGCCACTATCCTGGATGTTCAACACGGGGGCAGTGTAATCAACGATGGTCCCGGTGCCCGAAGTGAGGGAATCGTTGCAGTCGTCCTGGTTGCTGATATTTCCATTATCAATTACTTCCCGAATGCCTATGTAGCCGCCTTCGCCTTCCGGGCCGGAGAATGGACCAAAATCGGGTATCGGCGGAAAATCGGTCAATGGGCCGACAGAATAATTCCTGTATATGGCCGTTACCACATTATTAGGTTCGGTGTTGTTATGCGAGCTCGTCGCCAGGCCCAGGAATACCGAGTGGGGCAAATTAGCCCATGTTATGGTTGGGTTCTGCCACGGGCCTGTCGCGCCTAAGACATCGTTTGCCCACCAGGCAGCGAAGACATTGCCTTTGCGGGCGAGCTTCACCCATATTGCCGAGCCGAATACATCACCGCTTTCAAGGTACTTGCCTATCGAATATCCGCCGCCTCCTACTTGCCGAGCTTGCAGGTGGATTCCATTGCGACCCGAACGGCAGACCATAGCATGTGCCGAATCCTCTGTCAGGTTTTCTCGTGCCATGATACCCGACTTGGCCCATACGTGCACATTAGACGGGTCGTGTGTCCATAGCAGGCTGTCGACCCGTACAACCGCCTCGAAATCACCGGTAACGAGAACCGGCTCGTAAGCGTAATAGAACGAATCTGCATTTTCCCAAATGTCCCTACCCGCGGCCTCGACTGTATAGTCGCTGCCGGGGGTGTCGATGGTTAGCGAGCCGTTCGGATCCGGCGGCCAGATGCTGCCGATGTCCATACCTGTCAGTTCTGCTCTGGCCAAGCTATTAACGAACAGCCCACAAATTAATACTGATGCCAATATCGTCTTTTTCATTTTTTCACCCTTTCAAAAACTTGTTAATATTCCGCGACGCTCCTCCTGCAGGGCAATACATCCTCCTGAATTTCAGAGATTTGACACAAGCTGTATCAGAAACCTCCTTCCTTCAAGGTGTTTTTTCGTCTGAGTCGCCCAAGGATACAGTCCTGCAGACGAACCTCCGGGCTAAAAGAGAGTTTGTTTTTCAGGTGTGGAACCGTTTCTCTCTATCTTCTGACAGTTTATTATTTTAATGGCGATTGGTGTTTAATGTCAAGTAAAAAATTCGACAATGTTATATTTCTCT
>SMTZ1_10003083_pt1 | contig 16794 bp, 5 predicted proteins | sample DeeMarSWOR136_30_FD_25667 | JGI IMG/M metagenome (IMG submission 25667)
TAGCTGTCTAAGAAATTATCAAAATCAATTTTGCCACCACATTCTTAGAAGAGATATAGTAGCAGACTTTTTACGAGATTATCTAAGTGAAAAAGAAAAGAAAAGAAAGGATTTTGATGTAAGTAATGATTTATTGGTTAAAATAGGATGTCAGGGCGAGGAAAATGCCTTTTCTTATTTGAAACAATTGAAGAAATCAGAATATAATGTTGATGAAATTCCAGAACGAAAGATTTTTGAAGAAATTGGTAATTTTACAATTGTAGAGAATAATACAGTGCTTTTCAAGGCATTATGGGAAAATGCAAAGGAAGAAAAATACAAAGGTTATGATATAAGTTATAAAGATGAAAACAATCTAAAACATTATATTGAAGTAAAATCTACAACATCTTCCTCAAAAGACTGGTTTAATATTTCAAAAAATGAATGGAAATATTTCGTAGATAAAAAAGAGAGATATTTTATCTTCAGAGTGTATGATGTCAAAATAGGAAATTTAAATGCTGAAAATATTACTGTAATTGAAAATCCCTACAAAAAATGGATTGAAGGTAAACTTAAGGCATATCCATATAAATTGGAAATATGACTACAATTTCACTCTTCTATTAGAAAATATTCTAAAGAAAGCTTTTGAAGAAGTTAAATTAAGTTTTTCTCAAGATTATATTAGTCTCTGTCAATAAATATTAGAAAAATCAATTGAGTAAAGAAAGTTGAAATGAGTGAAATTTTAAAAGAAATTGAATATTTGGAAGGTTTAATACAGATTCAATAAATTTTTACAAGAAAGTAAGTCAAATTTATAATTTATAGGGTTCTTTTGATATTATAAGACAAAAATAATAACTAATAATTCCCCGAAAATGATAAATATATACCCGAAAGCACTAAAGAAAATATTAATCCATTCTCTCATATTTGGAGGAAAAAGAGTCCATAGTGGAGAATATAAAATGGTGTATGGTATATTAGGAGGGAATAACATAGAAAATCAAGTACATGTTAGGGATGCGTGTCTTTTAAGACATGGAGAGAAGGATTCTGTTAAACCATTAGAAAATGATTATACTAGGATAGCATTATTTAATGATGAATTATATTCTCAAAATTGCTTTTGCATTGGGTGGTATTGCTCACTACCAATTGGTAGTGGATTTTTCAGTTCTACAAATTATAAAAACCATACTAGTTTTCAATTTGTGAATAAATTAGCTATAGCTATTCCTACATGGCCAGAAAATTATAAAGATAAGCCAATTCAAGAATTTTTCAAAATTTATAGGTTAAAAGGTGATCTCAGCGAAAATTGGATTGAATTAGAGTATGAGATAATTGATGCTGAAGCACCCTCTGTAATAAATGAAATAGAAAATATGTATCTGAAGCTTATTGAAATTTTTAATATTGAAGACCTGGATGATAAGTACCTAGATGATTATCTTAGTAAGGAATATGACTTATAAAAGACTTAAGGTTGAAAACCAATGTCGAAGAAGAAGAAATCTAAAATTGTTAGAAACGTCTTTAGAGTAAACAAAAACATCACAATAGAATTAGGAGATGAAAAGATGGTCATTTATGTTAATGACAAAATATTTCTAACATGTTTGAAAAAATATTATGATTTTACTAATGTCTGTACAAAATTGAAATCATGGGCAGAAAACAATTATGATCTTGAGTCAATCAAACCATCCTTATCATATCCTTTATTAAAAAAATTATATGAGATGGAAGAATCATTTACTAAAAGTGAATTTAAAAAACATATAAAGAAAGGTTTAAGTTGTGGTATACCTTCAATAATGAACTATATTTTTGAAGAAAATTATTATAGGTATTTAGATCAAGAAGAACTACTAGATTGTATTGATATCATTCTTAATATAAATTCTCTTGAACGTATAGAGTTATTAAAAATTGTAAATAATTTTATCCACAGTTATCTTTCCGAACATGATTTATCTACTGCCATAGAAATCAGGAAAATAATAATCAATCAATATCCTGAAAACTTCAAGGAATGGCAGAATTTAGGACACTTGTATAAAAACATAGATGATTATGAAAATGCCATATTTGCATATAAGAAAGCTTTAGAAATCAATCCTTCAGACTCTCTTTCCAAGTTGTATATTGGCAAGATGTTTTTTAAAATGGGAGAAAAATCTAAAGCAGAGGAAATATTCTGGGAAGTGAGAAATCAGGGATTTTCCATATTGAAATATTTAGATAATGATGAGAAAAAGCTTATATTAAAAGAATTTAAAGTAAACGAGTATATTACCCTCAAGTTAGAAGGAGGGAAAACTAATATATATGTGAAGAACCAACTATTTGATCAATGTAAGTTTTTATTATTAAATATTCCTGTTGATAGGCTTAGCACATTTGATGAAATTGATTCTATAGACGAGGCTGCTGAAAATTTAGATCATTCCTTAGAAAGAAGAGGGACATGGGAATATAAAATCCCACCAGAAGTGGAATTTTGGGGACATTGCTCGAATCTACAGGTTTGGGCAGAAATGGATTATGATACTCGAATTTTACATAGAAATATTGCATTTCCTCTATTAAGAAAGCTTTCACATTTGGGAGATATTAGAGCAAAAAAGATCTTTAAAAAAGAAATCATAAAAAGATTTGTTGAAGGCAATGACATTGTAAATACCTATTTAATTGAAGAGGGTTATCTCGAATTTCTAAATACAGAAAATTTTAAGCGTCTATTTGTTGAATTTCTTGAAAATGAGAATTATAAGGCTATAGAATTCCTCTATTCAAGACAATTGATTAACCTTAGAAAATATTCTAAAGATGAAGCAATTGAGTTAATTTTTGATTTAAATTACGATTTTAATGACTTTATAAAAGGATTACTAAAACAAAGTTCAAAAGCAGGACAAATGATACTTGAATTGCTTGGAGCTATTCCTGGGGGGTTACTTGAAAATACAGAAGACTTACCTCAGAAGCTCTACAAAAAAGGTATTATTAAAATTTTTCTTTATGGAAATAATGATATTAGGGAATATATGACCCCTCGTGCAGGTTCTGGAAAATTCAATTATTTAGATTTTGCTTGCCGAGATAAGGGAGAATCTATAAGTTTGTTAAATGAAATATTTCAAAATCAAGATATAAGAGCACTAAGATTTCTGGAATCTCATCACCAACTCTATATAAAATACCATTTATCTAAAGATGAAATAAAAGATCTCATTTTTGATTCAAATTATAATTATCAAGAATTTTTTAGGACTTTAGTAAGTAATAAATCAGATTTCAGAACAATAGCAATCCGGTTTATCAAAGATCTTGTTGAAAGAGGTGATATTCGAGCAAAAGACATTCTCAAGAAAGAGGTTATAAAAAGACTAAAAGCATCAAATTTAGAGGATCTAAGATACCTTATATCATCCAAAGAGTTGGAAATGTTTACTAATGAAGAATTAGAAATTATTTCATTTAAGCAATTAGAAGAACAACGATTTCTCAACAATTTTTCTCAAAATATTTCTTTTTTTGATTATATTTTTTCTCTTTTAAAGGGATTCATAGAAAGAGGATTTGAAAGTAAGAGGGACTTATTAAAGAGTATTTTTTTAAGGGAATTTGAAAAAAGAGACTCCCCTCTCTTAAAATGGTTAATTTCTAAAGGTTATTTAGATTTTTTAACCGAAAAGGACAAGAAAGAGATAATAAACTATCTGATTAAAATAGGAAATTTGAACGTATTTTTGGAACTTGGGAATCGTTTTTATATAAATCTGCTTGATTTTCAAAATGATCTATTAACACCACATACCGAACTTAATCATTATCTAATGATTGCTCTTGAAGACCCCAATAGTGTTAAAAATTTCGCTTTTCGTTTGTTAGAATGGTTTGCTGAAAAAGGGTCTGAAGATGCAAAAGATTTCTTGAAAAACCAAATTAATAAATGGATTAAAACTGGACCACCAGAGATAATTTCATTTCTGAAAGATAAATACCAACTCAAAGAATTTTTTTGCGAAAATAGATTGCGAGAATTCATTCTTGATAAAGATTCCTTCTTTATTGATAATATCCTAAAAGGATTGAGTCACAAATTTTATTCTATAAGGAAAGATTGTTTTTCAATATTTTTGAGTTCTTTACCATTTTTAGATCAACAACAACGTGATCAGTTTATTACCATTTTTTCTAAAAAAGTAGAATATAGGGAAAGAAAAATGCCTGATACTGCATTCCAAGGTATCGAAGGATTGTTAATCTTAGGGGCATTTAATAAAATACGTAATCTTTTAATAAGAAAAGGGTATTATAGTGAATTTAATCCCAGTTCTCTTAGAGAAAAAATAAGAAATTATACACCATTTCCCTCAACATATCGCTCTTATTATGATGATTACGAAGAAGAGGATGAATATCTATATCATACTTTAGAATTTCTGATTTTATTTATAGATTCAAGAGGCAGATCTATAAATGAATCAATAAAAGATGAAGAATTTAAGATACTTCATAAGTTCATTTCAAGGGCGGGTGAGATAATTGATATTAGGTATATTTTAAATAATTTATCGAAATCGGATATTCAATATCTTGAAGATTATCTAGTCAAGATACTAAATGCAGAGAATGATCCTCAAGCCTACAGAAAAATTCTTGAATTCATTAATTATTGCATTATTGCATTAGATAATCTCAATGCAAAAGATTTCTTCTTTAGAGTTTTAAACAGTTATACTGATTTTAAAAGAAGAAACAAAAAGATCTATTTAGATAACCTACTAATCAATTATATTTTTCAAATTCACAATAGCCTAGGAGATGATTTTTTAGATGTCCTATTGAAACTTTTTGATGAAGATCAGAGATTACTAGGTTCATTTATTTATGATAGCTTAAGCCCAGAACATGATGTTTCTGATGAGATGAGAGCAATTGCATTTAAAACATTAGTTTTACTTATTAAAAGTAGAAATAAAAAAACGTTATCTTTACTCCTTAGAGAACAAATCCTTATACCATTAGAACGAGAATGTTTACTTAGAGTTTTTGCAAAAATGGACGAAGATGATTTAGAATTCTTCTTCTATGGCTTAACTAAATTATCTGAAAAAGATTACTATCACTACTTTGAGGAAATTGGTGATGAGACGTATTTAATTACTCTATTAAAGGAATCACTAGATAAACGTAGAAAGAATGAGAAAATGAATTGCCTTAAAAGTGTAATTAATATTGTTACATCAAAATATCCCGATTTATTTGAATTCTTAATAGAATCTGAGTTTTTTGAAGATTTCTCTGAATTAGAAATTTGGAAACTGTTAGAAAATCCTGATAAACTATTTATTAAATCTATTTTATTATATCTAAAAAAGCACTTCTGGAGAAATGAGGTATTTGATAATTTTAGTGATCAAGTTTCTAACAATGAGTTAAATTGTTCATTTGATCGACTTATCCAGAAGTTACTTGATTTCTTTCTAGATATGCTACATCATTTTAATTATGAATTTTATAGCATAACTCCAGCAATTAACTTCTTCAAAAAATTTGGGCAGGCTACCTTAAATATTACCTTTGAAAAACTAAAGGAATGGTTAAATGATGAGGAATATCCTTATTATCAATTTTTAACATCTCTAATAAATAATGATTTTCTAGAGATAATGAATAGAGACCAATGCTCGAATAAACTAAGAGAGCTCGAAACTGAGTTAGTAGATTATTTAAAGACTAGTTTTGACTCTCAATCCTATACAACAGGATACAATGCCTTAGTTTTAATTCGAATCTATAAATACACTGACAATGAAGATTTCCTCATTAACCTCTTAAAAAATCTTCCTTTAAATCTCCGAGAAAATGTTAAAAACTCCATATTAAATGTTATTGAATGCAATGAAAAAAAACATAATGTATTTCATAAAAAGTTAGATTCAGATCTTGAAACCACCGCATTGGAATTAGTAAAAATAATTGAAGAAAAATTAGACGTAGAAAATTTGAAGCATGTTATTGTAAGAAATAAAAAACATTTTGTGATTAATAACCGTCTCGATTTGTCTGAAAAAGAGATATATGATATTGAAGAAGTAAAAGGCCTTCAACAATTAACAGAATTAAAAATTTTGAATTTAAGTAGCAATTTTATAACTGAAATAAAAGGTCTCGATACACTAATCAACCTTGAATCATTAAATTTAGACGCCACTTTAAATGAATATAAATTGATAATTTCTGAATTGAAAGGCATTGAGAAACTAGTTAATTTAAAAGAATTATCAATTCGACATCATAAAATCTCCGATATAAAGGGACTTGAGAATTTAACCTCTTTAGAGAGACTAATGCTTGATTTCAATCAAATTAAAGATATTAAACATTTAGAGAAATTGAATAACTTAAAGGTTCTGAATTTGGAGTATAATAAAATCTCAGAAATTAGAGGATTAGAAAATTTACAGAATCTATTTTATCTAAATTTAAGTCATAATCAAATAAAAGAAATTAAAGGACTTAATTATTTAAGGAATTTAGAATCATTATGGCTGGACGACAATGAGATAAGTGAATTAAAAGGATTAGAATATTTATATAACTTGCAAAAAATTAGTGTTGATCATCAAAGACCTGGGTATAGGAATTCGCTTTCTCTTGATAAATCTAAAAGTTACTTTGAAGAAAATGGTTCAAAATATGTTGTACATTGTCTAAAAAAAGTGAGAGAAAAAATAAATGGTACTATGGATTGTCCTGGATGTGACGCAATTGTATATTCTGTTTGGGACCATTGTCCTATATGTTATACACCACTAAAAATGGAGAAAAAACAATGAAAGAATTCAGGGTAAACGAGTACATCACGCTTAAGTTGGAAGAGGGAAAGACCAACATTTATGTTAAGGATCAATTGTTTAATCAATGCAAATTTCTCTTATTGGATATCTCTGTTGATAAAGTTAGTTCTTTTGATGATATCGAGTCTATTGATGAAGTTGCTGAAAAACTAGATCGCTCTCTAGCGATTCTTCTACTCATTTATTGAAAGATGGTGATTAATAGGGTTTAGAAATTTTGTCACTTGAGGATAAATTCGTGTATAGTCTTCGATTAATTTAAACATATCCTTAGCTCTAGTTTTTATCCACCTAATTTTTCCTTCATGCTCCCAATCTTGAATTTCTTCTACCATACTATTAAGGACCAATTCTAAGTCTTCTAATTCTTGTGGAATTTTACCAAATTGCTGTCTTAAGGGTAAATACATTCCAAATACTGTTTTATAATCATTATACCACCATTTTGGATTCTTGTTTTTATAACTATTTATGACTTTTAATCCTTGTTCCAAATCGGGATGACGAATTGCCATAATCCCCCTTAAAAATCGTGTAACTATCCTGGATAATACCTCTGGTATATTTGGGGTCTCTAAATAATTGTAATATCTTTCAATACATTCATCAAAACTAGCTAAATCATTAGGGGGATTGTCCCTTACTTTTGCAATTTGCAAATCTATATGTTCTCTTATTCTAAAATCAATGAAATTTATAATTCTCTTGAAAATATCCAAAGTCTCAGGAAATTCTTGGTATTTGTGAATAAGGTAAATTATTCCCTTTAATAATTCTTGATCATTTATCTCCTCTAAATCTGTTATAACCTGATTATAGATTGCTATTTTATCCTCTCCAAGTTTTAGTGAGGTGGTAAATATCTCGAGTGTTTTTTCAGCTCTCTGTCGCCCCACCTTCAAATCATTAAGATTTTGTCTTATTTCTCTTGAGGATATGTTCAATCTTGTTAATCTTCTTCTAAATCTCTGTCTTTCTGCAATACTATTAGTTAATTGAATATCTCTATTTAATTCGGTAATCTGGTTTTTATTTTCTACTAATGCTTCTGTTAATTCCTGAGTTTTATCCTTATAATCCTTAATCATCTTTTCTTTTTCATTGAATTCAACCGATTTTTCATCTAAGACGGAATGTAATTCTTCTAAACGTATAATTATAACTGCTCTTAAATCTTTGATATTCATATTTATATTCCTCCAATTTAATAATTCAAGTTCTTTCTGTTGCATTTCTCTCTTTGGAATGATTTTCTGCTAATCTCTTAAAGATAATATCTTCTAATCGTACATTCATAAGTTGCGACATCCGATCGGAAAGATCTTTAAAGAAGGAGAAAGGATCTGAATACTTATACCATTCCACTACAATCCAGTCTTTTACTTCTGGAAATAAGACATCTGAGAAGAAAGAATTGCATTCATTTAAAAATTCAAGATTGAGGGGATCCGCCAGGTCTACTTTATTGTCTTTAAAAGTAAGATCAGATACCCAATGAAATACAATATTAAGGATAAGTTTCAATTTAGGAGTACTTCTATAAATATATTGAGCATTCTTTTTGATTTTCGAGGAGTTCACTATTTTTTCAATAAATCCAAACTCAACAAATTTCTTTAATAGACGATAATATGTGCTTATGCTTTTTGAGAATTGTTGGTCTAATTCTCTAGCTGTAACTGGTTCATTTACTATAATGTAATCTAATACTGCTAAACTCGGAAAAAAGATCTTAACTAATACCCTATTATCTACTTTGTCCATATCTTAAATTCCAGTTATTTATATATAAAGGAAAAGTATCTTCATGATATTTTCTAATTCATTTAATTCACCAACTACAAGTAAAAGTCAAATTTTTTCCATTTTTGATTAAAGTTGGGGGAATTATTTAAATACCACGTTTTTGTTACTTCTAAAGAAGATGTACAGTCAACAATCCTTTGTGTAACAGGATTTTTCCTTTAAAAAAGGAACTTAATAAAGTCCTAGGTTGGATTGTTGTTTCTAATAAATTTTTTACTTAAATAGGTTTGATGGTATAGTATTGTCATATGAAAAAACATGGAAGTTATATTTTAGGGACGATTAGCGCAAGAAAAATGACTGGTGGAGGTAAAAAGTGGTTAAAAAGGGCAGTTATCCGGAATAAAAACACAAATTTGATTAAACAAGAGATTTGTCTTATGGCATATCTATTCTTCTCAATCTTTTCCCTCTTAACAGTTTATATATTTAATAATCTCGAACTGCTTCTCACCGGCTATTTCCTATTTGTTATTATATTAGAAGTGTTTTTACCTAGATCACCAAATAACAGAAAAAAAAATAGCAGATTTTTAGCATTAATAATCATTTTCTCCTTGGTACTTTTTCCAATGGTGTTAAGTTGGGAATCTCTCAGATTAGAGCATGAGGTTTGTCCTACTCCTTCCTTTGGAATATATCCACAGCACCAAAGAAGGACAAATAATTCTATTGTACTTGAAGGTTTGGACTATACCATGGACCCTAATGATTTACAAGAAATTACCTTCAATTCCTTAATCTCAATCAAATTTAGATTATCATGTCCTGCAAACAAGAAAATAACTTTTCATGCTGATTTAATTCCCATAAACGTATCAATATCTGAAATACATTCATTTAGTTCAAAACAATTTAAGGGTCCTTTCTCGAAACGAGATGTATATTTTAAATTAGATTTATCAAGTTCTCAAACACCAGTTCTACCAGGAAAATATCAATTGGTTGTTTATTATACCATTCAAAAAGGATTTACTGTTGGGAGACACTCATCAGTTCATTTAAGTGAATTAGAGATTCAAAAAGAATATATATTTTTTAATGAGAAATACTCTGCAGATCCAGGGATATCTAATCGAAGAGGGAGTATTTATACAATTGAGAATTTAGATTTACCAGGATGGACAACAATTTTTGAGACAAGATTGGAAGATTCGCTGGGAAGAGCCATTCCTAATGCAATTGTCTCATTATTTACAACAGATTATAAAGACGGGAACATAATTTTTGAAAAAACGGCAGACTACCAAGTAGGAGAAGATGGATTTATCTGTTATAAAGCAAACAGTAGATATTTTGGTGAATCAACACGAGGAAAGCTAGTGTTTGATGGATCTCAGAGTCTATTCTACAAAACTACAACTCACTTGGAAAGTGCTGAACTCTCAGAAGATAAATTTGTCCATGTACCTGAATACCCAAGTGATGAGGATTTCCTTTACAATGGTACTCAATTCAAATTAGAAGACTTAAATCAGTTTAAAACGAGAACCCATTTATTATATTTTCATGATTTTGGTGTGAAGGAATTACAGTGGTTTAAATCTCCTGGTTTTCAATATTATACAGGAACTTCAGATTTTATTTACCTAAACAATAGAAAGTCAACTGAGACTTATATTGAGAGTCCAATTATAACATATTTAGGCACCAAAGCGGATTTTGCTTATTTTTCATATAGATATCAGCTATATAACAATGAAAGGTTAAATGATGAAATTTGGGTTGATCTTCAATCTCAATTGTGGAGGGATGGTGAAGTTGTACACCAACAACTCGATTACAGTGGATTTTATAATGAAAAAGGTGGGATCTGGAAAACAATTGAAACCAATTTAACCAGCTATTTTCAAGAGGGAGGGCAGGAATTTCAGATTAAGATACTAGCTAGTTTTACTACAGCCCCTCATCATGGAAAGGAAATATCTATTAGGTTTGATTATGCGCGGTTAGAGTGTTATCATCCTCCAATATATTTTAGAGATTTTAAGTTTCACAATGGATTCAATGAATTCACATCTCCAATCACTGAAACTACTACATCAATTTATTTTGATTTAAATAGTTCAGTATCAGAAGATCAACTTAATGCGACTATTGGCAATAATTTCTCTTTAGATGCTATACCAAATGGGTCCTCTCCAAATTCTTTTGGTATTCTTACAAAATTAAAAGAAAAGACTGAATTTCTGGAGAGTGAATTTCTAATCACCAATGAAATCAATCTTGATAACTTGAATTTTTTGAAATATGAAAATTTGTCAAATTATTTGATTGATCTTGATGTAAAATTAGACTTCTTCAGTTTTAATACCAAAAAAATTATGAAGAAATCAGCTTCACTTCTTGGGACTCTAGAAACTGAGATGTTTGTAATGACTGAATCGTTCTCTGATCCAGATTTAGTAATTTCCAGTGAAATTGTCTATGATGATTTTGCTAATGATTATATTTGTAAGGATTTGAAATTAAGAGAGACTTGGGATAAAGATTTCGGTGAATTGTATTATAATTTTAATACTTTAACGAATGAAATTGAAGTATTAGGTGTTGATCAGTATTTTCAGCTCTCTGCTAAGGAACAAGAGGATTTTTTTATCCTATTTAGAAATTTGTCCGAAAAGGGAAATCACAAGATATATCTAGTATTTAAGTTTAAAATCATCATTTTTAACTCGATTCAAGATGATTCATTAAATAATATTAATATTTGGTTCAATAGATTTCAGGTATGCTATAGTTGGATGAATTCTTCTGGGTATTTTAATCAGACGTATTTAATTGAAAGAAATAGAAATCCATTTATCTTCTTCGAAAGACTGACAGGTGAAGCACAACTCAACCTATTATCAGATTTTGGAATCGAAATTGAAGGACGTAATGATTTTATTTCATTTTCTTCATTTAACGATAACCATTTTGGCACTCTTGGAACCTATGATTTTTCTGGGAAGTATCTTGAGGATGAAGAAAATACTAAAGCAAGAACTGGAATTATTTCACCAAATCTCTATACAAACAATACTAATAATTATACTCTTCGAGCAATTATCGATTTCTATCCCTTTTTTAAGTGTCAAGAAGACATCCAACTTGAATCGATACTTCATAGTTTTAACTCTAATAAAATGAAGCTGAACTTTGAAATCTTTAACCAATATGAGGAAAAGGTTGCAACTAACTATGAAAATCCATATTTAATGCTCAACGATTTAAATATCACTGATTTTGCTTGTCTCACCAATAACATTAATGAGAGATATTTTATTGCTAAAGAGCCGATAGAACTTCATCTATATTTACATGATATCATTACATCAAGCGATTATATCTATTTGAAACTCATTTCTGAGTTTTCAGAAGAATTCAATTCTACATTTATCTACGAACAAGGAGTTTTCTTGGATACTGTTAAACTAGAGTTTATACAAGGAGAATTTCATGTTGAGGAGGGATCATATATAAAACCAGAGGTTAATCATAAATATAACTATTGTTCAGGAGCACCAGATTATGTTGAATATATCCCATCTTTTATGGAAAATATGACTATTAACGGTCATAATTTTGAAGAAACTGTGTTCTTCAATGATAATACAAATGTAACCTTAGATTTAAAAAATAATGATAATGTAAGTTCGGTTAAAATTCATATCATCAAAAATTTGGGGGATCCCGCATTCTATGCGATTTTAAATCAAGATAAACAATGGGGTAATTTAGCTATCAAAGGTGAGTCAAGTAATCCTAATTCAAATTCACCATATTTGACATCAGACCGAATTTCTTACTCTTTTTTCGATGGTTACGAATATAATAGCACATTTAATTATGAAAATGTTATTCATTTAGATAACTATACAATACCATTTAAGGATTTAAATATAATAGATATTGAAAGAATATATACAAACCAGAATGTTTTAATTCCATTTTATTTCAATCCACTAGCTCAAGAATTGACCTTAGATCCCGAATATGCCGGATATCTTAATGCTTCTACTGATTTAATCTTAAAAGGTGTAAAATGTGATTTAGGGTGGAATCGTACATTTTCTTTTAAAGAGGGAAGATGGAAATTAGATGAATTTAATGTGGTTAATTACTTATCTTCCATTCCACAATGGCTTGAGTGTCTTTATGGATTCGAGAATGATGATTCTTCTGAATATCTTCATTATAAAAAAACGGATCAATATACAAGAGACATGTTTGAATTTTACTTCTCAATTAATTTTGATAATGGAAGTACAAAAACAACGCCAATTTATTCTGCAAGATTTGATAACATAGAACCAACAGGAGTATTTGGGAAAATTTTAACGAATTCTTATGGTGAAACAAAAGTAAATTATATGGTTTTAGGAAAAACAGGAGATTTTAGAAATATAATATTTGGAACCTCAAATCCAGAGCATAGAACATTATATTTTACTCCTGGTTATGAAGCTATTACTGTTGGGGATAATGAATTTTATATTAGTTCGCAATTTCTCTCCCCACTGAACAGAATTAGACACATTGAGTTGTATAATCAAACTAATTCTAAAATTGGATCAATGAATTTTAATTATTCCTCTGAACCTATTCGTTATTTTTCATTAGAATTAGATTCTCACTACTTTTATGAAGGATTCAATTGGATTAAAGCTATTATAACAGATCAAGCAGATAATATGAGAATTATGTATTCCCCTATTTATGTCTATAAAGAGTTTAATTATTCTCTCTCACAATCATTAACCTTTGGTGATACTGTTTATTTTAATCAAGAAAGAAATTATACCCAAGATCCTCACCAATTTTTTGGATTTTTAAATAATTGGGTAGATAATGGAAGAAAAAGTAATATTACAGTTGAAATTAGTTTTTTTAACCATAATGAACAAATTTGGATTCCTTTAGGGTCAACAGTAAGTTCAGATGGATCATTTACAGTAGATTGGCATGAAAGCGATGAGAATTACCAATCGCTTTTATCATCTCAACAAGGATATTTACCAGTAAATTTAACATACTATGTAAGGCCACCGTCTTACTTTAAAGCGGGTTATGGGAAATTTAAAAATTCTAATGCTGTTTCTCCTTTTTTAATTGATGAAATGGGGAAAATATATATTTATCAATATAATCATCTAAAAGACAAGTGGTTTATAAATAAAACAATAGAATTGGGTGTTTCTCTTAATGATAATACGGTTTTTGTGCGAGATTTGAATGATGATGATAGAACTGATTTAGTTTTCTTAAATATAAAAGATAATAAAATTCAATTTTACCTTTACAATTCAGAAACTGAAAGATTTGATTTAAATCAAACAATAAATCTTGAACAAGATATTTCATATCCTCAAGCTTTAGCTAAACCTGTCTTAAGAGATTGGTTATTCGATTTTACAGATAAAACAACCCCCAACTTATATTTGTGCATAAGCAACTCATCAAATGACGTAAATTTCATTTTAAAGCTTTCCTTTGATGTTGATTTAACCTTTATTCAGGAATCTATCTCTCAAATCCCTGCAAATTATTTAATCACTAAGCTTTCACTAATTAAAAATCAACTATTTATTGGGGCGATATCACTTCAAAGACAAGGAAAGGTTCAATCATCAATCTTTACTCTTGATCCTAATCTTCTTATGAATAGTACAACGATTTTTGAAGACTCTATTAAGGGGATCATTACTGAAATTTCGAGTTTTAATGCGCAGATAGGTGAAATGCTAGTTCTTGGCATATCGAACGATCTTTACAATGAAGATGATATTATCTTGTATTATCTATTTGATGAAGTGAAAAAATCTTGGAAACGACCAGCTTTAATTTTTCATCCTAATTCAGATACATTTTTTAATGATTCACTTGACTTTACTATCCGTGCCATAATTGCCTCTAAGGAAGGGAATCTCGAATCATTGTATATAGCCTCGAACCATGGTGTTTTTAAGACTATGATTACGACTGAGATTTTTGAGGAAGATATTATCCCTCTCTACTATTCTATTGATACAGTAAGAATAAGTGATTTGTTAGCTTGTAAGGCAGGAAACGAGGATTATATTCAAATTCCTTTAAACAATTACCCTATCGCATCGATTCTCAATGTCTATAAAGTTGAAAAATGTTATTATGATGAGATTTATGTATATAACAGATTTGAGAGAATAGAAAAAAGCGGATATTCAATAAGCAATAATGGGAGGTTTTTAATATGCTATCATGAAAAAGGAAATTGGACACTCAATCCACAACTAAATTCTGATTTTCACTATGAAATTTGTTATTACTATGAAGCTACACTTAAAGAAGTTTCTCCTTATATCTCATCCAGAATAAAGAAAGAGGAATTTAATCATCCTACTGATATAGTGATATCAACTTCAGAAATGAAGGCAGAAGAGTTGAAATTTCAACTAAAGAATATATATGATAACTCTTGGTCTCTCAATTATGGTACTAACTATGAAGATTGGAATTATCAAGCCATACCAGTAACAAGTGGCTTACCATTCATAATTCGTTATGGAACACTTGAAAACAGTGGAATTACCTCTGTGACTCAATTATCACCTTTAACAGAGTACGATAATAGACGAATGAATTATGGTCCAATCACTACTACAGATAATACGGTATCAACAAGTGCAAAATTAAGTCAATTTCAGACCGGTCAAGATTTTCATGATCCATATAATTACCACCATCTATATAGCAATTCCTATATTGACTCGGTTTGGGTTGAAGATTTAGGCTTCTCCTCTAGTATAGATTTCAGAACTGATATGGCTGATTACACCACCCTTCTAGGAGATATGGGTGATCTAACAGATGATATTCTTCATAACCTAGCGATCAATACCGTCGCATATCAACCCGAGATTATTGACGTAGCAGTTAGCGTTTTAGGGGGAGGGATTCCCATGGTGAAAGATGATCGAGATGAGGAGGTTTCTACAAATACTCAACGAATCCAAATACTAAAAAATAAAGGTAACTACCTCCAAGTATATGACTCAAATAATCCTGACTTAGACCTTTGTATTGATGTCACATTTCAGTTAGATAAAAATGAAGATTATGAAAGTGTCAAGTATATCTTAATCTCTACAGCATTTGCTCAAAATATTGTACCAGCAGTGGGGAATCATGATCCACATCTTGAATTTGTCAAGGATGTCAAAAACATGAAAATATCGCTTAAAGACAATGAAGGTTCTGAGTTCTATTTCCATAATAAGAACGGTATTTCTAAATTTGAGGCAACTAATCTGCGTGTCTATCAAAATGATGGACTCCCTCATTTTAACGATGATGATTATAAAAAATTTAAAACATATAATTTTGGCGAATCTATTTATTCTGATCCGACCTATACAGGGTTAGGCTATTACAAAGTAGATAATACTCCCGAGAAAGCTAACTTTTTGTACTCTAATAAATATGACATGCACAAAATTGATAAAGGTATATTCTCTCGAACTGGAGATAATCAATTTAGATTTTATTACTATTATCATGATGGTGCTGAATATTATGAACTTGAGGACTCTTATGTTGAAGAACATATTTATGATTACAATTATTTAAAAATGGATACAAGTGAAATAACTAATTTCGTTGATGACGGAAAACTAAGATTGAGGTTTTCAATGGAGGGATATACTGGGGATCTCTCAAAAGTGTTACGAAATGAGTTAATTCTTCGACATTTCAATTGTACGATATTTTCAGATAAAGATAACCTGAATAATCAATATTGGGATGTTCTTGATAATGGTATCACCAGACAGAATACAGATGGCAGTTTAGTATTAAATTCTGGCTCTATCTCATTAGACAAGATTAACTGTCCTGATAAGGCTTATTTAGACTCCAATAGTAATACAAAATATCGTGCGGTCTTTAGGCTACAAAATACGGAAGACATCATCACGTTTTCAATTGGTAGTGCTTCATATATATACAATACACTTGATCAAAATTTACCTGAAAAACTTAGTCTGAAGGAAGGAATTAATACAATTGAGATTTCTTATGATACGATTAATTCATGGAACTTTTTTGTAAATGGCGAAAATGGAACGGATACAACAGGTGAATTAAAAGGTTGGTTTAATCC
>SMTZ1_10007798_pt1 | contig 16791 bp, 15 predicted proteins | sample DeeMarSWOR136_30_FD_25667 | JGI IMG/M metagenome (IMG submission 25667)
TTGCATGTGTTAGGCACGCCGCCAGCGTTCATTCTGAGCCAGGATCAAACTCTCCACTTAAACTGAATGGATCCTCAGATCCTTATTTTTTACAGGGACCTACAACGGCGTCACTATTTAGTTTTCAAAGAGCAAATTTACTGCAACAAGCTATGCTAGTCTTCATTTTTGTGCTTGTCAATAGCAAATACTAGCAATTTTTGCGCAGACCATTACAATAAATAGGAACCTTAGAATAAGTCAAGCAAATTTTTTCGATTTTTTTGACCTTCTTTTTTTTCAAAATCCTTTGTAAAAACTATCAATGATATCAACAATATAGAATATCTGTTCTTCACTCAATTCCGGATAGATGGGCAGCGCCAGCGTTTTAGCAGCCGCGTCCGCCGATACGGGGTAATCCCCCGGGCGATAGTTAAGGTATTTGAAACAGTCCTGCATGTGCAAGGGAACAGGATAATAAATCTCGGAACCAATGCCCCGCTCGTTCAGGAACTGTTTGAGCTCATCCCGCCTATCTTTCACTCGAACAACATATTGATTATATATATGCCTCTTTTCCTTTTCAAGGGGTGGGCTCAAAAATTCTTCCAAACCCTTTTTTTGGAATAAGTGCCTGTAAAGCCTTGCGTTTTCGATTCTTCGCCCCGTCCATCCGTCCAGATATTTCAGTTTTACGCTCAATATCGCCGCCTGCAAGGCGTCAAGTCTGAAATTACCCCCGATGACGGCATGATAGTATTTGGGGCTTGCCCCGTGGGTTCGCATGATTTTTAGATATTCATAATGGTCCTCGCGATCGGTGGTCACCATTCCGCCGTCGCCAAAGGCTCCCAGATTCTTTGACGGAAAAAAAGAAAAACACCCGTATTCTCCCATTGAACCGGCCCGTTTTATTGAGCCGTCGCTGAAAGCGTATTCAGCACCGATCGCTTGCGCAGCATCCTCGATCACCACCATATCGGCATTCCGTGCCGTGTCGAGAATCGCTTCCATCTCCGCGCATTGCCCGAATAGGTGGATGGGCATGATGGCTTTGATCCTTGACTTGTACTGGTCATCAAGGGCGGAAAGGGTCCTGTCCAGCTTCTCAGGATCCATGTTATAGGTTCGCTCGTCAATGTCCACGAAGATCGGTGTGGCGCCTACTCTAGCAACACACCCGGCGCTGGCAAAGAAGGTGTACGGCGTGGTAATGACCAGATCACCCTGCCCCACGCCAGCCGCCATGAGAGAAATGAGAAGCGCATCAGACCCGGAAGAAACGCCCACCGCGTACTTGCACCCACAATAGTCGGCCACTGTTTTTTCAAATGCCTCTACCCGTGGCCCAAGGATGAACTGTTGAGAATCAAACACATCTTCCACAACAGTCATGATCTCATCCTTGATCCCTTCGAACTGCGCTTTCAAATCCAGCAAGGGCACCTTCATGGAAACACTCCTTCCTGATTGGTCATTTGTCACTGGTCACTTGTCACTTGGCATTTGTCATTTGGCATTGAATTGTTGTCGGTTGCAGGTAGCACGCTGCAAACTGCCGGTCGCGCGTTGCCGGTTGCCTGTTGTTGGTTGTTTACCGCCTGGCTGTTGCTTTTTTAGGCTGTCTTCTGTCTGCTGTATTCTCTATTCTATTTTTCCCACTTTAGTCACTTTAGCTCACTTTAGACACTTATTGTGTGTCCATTCCCCAATTCGTCCATCCTTTAGCTTACCAGCTCCGACACGGGAACGAGCCGCACCTGACCCTCTAGACCGGGCAACTGCCTTTCCAGGAATTTGCGCGTCTCTGCGTGGGGGTGTGCTATCCCGATCGCTCTACCGCTATGCCTCGCCACGCCCAGCAGTCTCTCCATCTGGAACCTCATGGCCTGTGCAGAGAGGTCGTTGTCCAGAAAAACGCTTCGGCTGGCCGCGGGGACGCCTGCCTCTTTGGCCATCCGGAAAGCAACCGTTTCACTGGTGGTGCGGCTATCCACATAGAAGAGACCCCTTTTTTTCAATTCGCCCATGATCACCGCCATCTTTTTCTTATTTTCCGTGAAAAGAGATCCCATATGGTTGTTGACCCCTCGGGCACCGACAACGCATCCCAGATGTTTGTGCAGCGTTTTTTTAATCTCCTGGTCCCTCATACCCACCATCAGGGCTCCCGGGCCGGGATCAAGCTCAGGGTAGTCCTTGGGTTCCATGGGTAAGTGCAGCATGAGTTCCCGTTTTCGCTGATTCGCCAGATGCACGACAGCGTCCGTGTACCGCGCCAAGGGAAGCACGGAAATGCCAAGAGGAAGATTTAAGCGAATAAAGGCTTCCCCCAGCTGGCGGTCATGTCCGAGGTCATCAACGATGATGGACATCTTGGCAAGCCTTGTCCGGGGCTCATCGCGAAAGCTGTCCAAAATCAGCCTTACCCTATGGGTATAAAAATCAAGGGCAAAGATGTGGTAGACGTATTCAGTGCCGGATCGCTGCTCTACCCTGTGGCGCACACCCGGCCTCAGAGTCGACAATGACGATTCCATGCGGCTTCGAAGCTTTAAGAACGACGCCTTCAGGGAAACCCTCACCGAGACATCCGTAAAGTCCCAGTCCTGGCCGCGCTCGCGTTGGGCTTCCACTGCGGTGAAAAAAACATTCTTCTCTGGAATCCCTTCACGAAACAACGCCTCATACACAGCTCCGTCGATCTTGCTGATCTCCTTGCCCAGTTCGGACTTCGCCCCGTAGATTTCCTCATAGAGGAGAACAGAGGTAGGCCTGATCAGAGTGTAAACCACATACAGGACAACAAAAAGAACAATGCCTCCCAACAGGGAGGCAATGATGGGCCATCTTTTCCTGGATCGACCCTTCTTTTTCCGACTCTTCCTCCTTTTCTTCTTAGCCGCCATTCACTGAACCGCTTACCGCTACAAAGGGGAAGATACGATGATCCATCTCCAGGGGCTGAATTTACAAGCCGGTTTTTATCTGAGAAAAGATATTCCAGGTCTGAAGCAACTGTAATGCTTGCCGGACCTGGTTGTCCCTCTCAATGAGCATGGACACCATTTTCTCTGTTTCTGATTTCTCTTCCTCCTTTTCCACATCCTTTTCTTCCTTCTCCTCCTCAGCGGCTTCATTCATCATATGGCGCTCTAAATCCTCTTCCCTGATAAAACGAGGCTTTTCCTTTTTCTCATTCTCCGCGGGCGGCGCAAATGCCAATTCAATGTCCGGACTGATGCCGCTCAGCTGGATAGATTTGCCCTTTGGGGTGTAATACCTTGCGGTGGTAAGTCGCAACCCTGAGCCATCAGAAAGAGACAGGATGGTCTGAACCGATCCCTTGCCGAAAGTTCGGGTGCCGAGAATGAGGGCCCTTTTGTTATCTTGAAGCGCGCCTGCAACAATTTCCGCGGCACTTGCACTGCCGCCATTCACAAGCACAATAATGGGGTATTTTCTCTCCTTAGCTGTCTTATGGGCCGAGACCTCCATGTCCTGAGAAGCGATCCTGCCCTTGGTGCTGACAATAAGGCCTGAATCAAGAAACTGATCTGCCACTTCAATAGCCTGGGACAACAACCCTCCCGGATTGTTTCGCAAGTCCAAAATGAGACCTTCCAATGGGCCCTCTGATTCAATTTTTTCCAGGGCTTCAGCCAAATCGTCCCCTGTCTTGCTTTGGAAATTGGACACACGCACATAGCCTATGGTCGGCTTGAGCAAGTAACTCCGCACGCTTCTAATGGGGATCATGTCCCGGGTGACCATGAAATCAAGCGGTTTGTCTTCACCTTCGCGCATGATGGTCAACTTGACCTTGGTGCCTTTCTTGCCCCTAATCAGCTTAACCGCATCGGTCAGACCCATGTCATTGGTCGGCTTGTCATCGATCTTGATGATCTTATCACCCGCTTGTATCCCGGCCTTGTAAGCCGGTGTGCCCTCAATGGGCGAAACCACGGTGAGAATATTATCCCGGATGGTAATCTCGATACCCACGCCCGAAAACGTGCCTTTGGTCTCAATGAGCAGTTCCTGATGCTCTTCCTTGGTCATGAAAGATGAATGCGGGTCCAGGCTTTGCACCATGCCTTTTATGGCCCCGTATATCAGCTTTTGGGGGTCTTGAGGTTCAACATAGTTCTTCTCTATCTGCCTTAGCACTTCCGTGAGAATCTCGATGTGCTTGTAGACATCTCCAGTGCCTGCCGTCACCTGGCCTGTGCTACCGTTAAGGAAGAGAATCCCCCCGATCAAAAGGGATATCAAAACGATATCCAACAAAAACTTCTTTCCGCTAAATTGCATAATATGGCTCCTACCGAAAAAAAACTTCATCGTAACATTTTAGCCTTATGAAACAGCCCGGTGATGAGGCGGAGTTGTCACGCAGCTAAATGGTTGGTAACGTTCAAAAGTGTGGGATTGGTCTTCTATGTTTCCTAAAAGCCCTTTTTCCGGCCATGGCCATTTTTCTCAAGGGGATATCTACAGGGCTCAGTGCCGGTGGCTAAGAATTCGAGCTCTAACAAATTCACGAAAAATTCCTGGAGGTTCAGAGGCGCAGACCCCGAATTCTTAGCCACACCAACATTCAGTGGAATTTCTTTTGTGAGATATCCCCTTTCGAAAAAGGTCATGGCCTCCCTGAACATATTCAGGGTTCATTCATCGTGCGAACACTTTTGAACGTTACCAAACGGTTACACTTACCTTAATAAATATACTTCAGACAGCTCCAAAAGGTCAACGAACTTTTACCCACTTGAGCGGGTCCAAGTTTGAGCCCCCTTTCCTGATCTCAAAGTAGAGTCTTGGATTGGTGGAGGATTCGGGTTGCCCCAAAAAGCCGATCACCTCCCCTTCGCCGACCATCTCACCTTCTTCCTTGTCCCTTTGCGCCAGATGGGCTGAGACGCTGAAATACCGAGATCCGTGATTGATGATGATAATTTGGCCATACCCTTTGAGCCAACCTGAGAAGTCCACCCGACCTGGAAAAATGGCAATCACCGGAGCACCAGATGCCCCTTCGATAAATATGCCCTTGTCACCATTCATGTGGACCGATGCAAAAGGCCCCTCGCCTTTTACAATCCTCCCTCTCATGGGCAGGGGTAATTTGCCCTTTGATTGTTGAAAACCGGATGGAAGCTCCTTCCTTTGCTCCCGCCTCCTCTCCAACTTCAGGAGCGTATCCTTTAAATCACGAGCTGCGAGTTCCAGCTCTTCCACCACCGTCTCATAGAACTCTTTTTCTTTGTGGATCTTGAGCAAAAGCATGACCCGTTTGTCCATGTCCTCCTTCAGCGAGGCAGTCCGGCTCTTCTCTTCCTTCTCCATTCTTTCTATGATGGCCAGCTTTTCCTTCACAAGCCCGATTTCCCGGCGCTGTGCCTGCTGAACCCCGCCCAACTCCTCGATAAGCCGCTGATCTTCCTCCATAATGATTCTAAGATATTTGAATCGCTTCCTTATTTGATCGAGATCTTCAGCGGAGGCGAGCAGCCTCATATACCCCCGTCTGGCATATCGGTAGAAAACGTCAAGCCGCCGGCCTATCCGTTGTCCAATCCTCCTGGAAGTACTCTCCAGCTGCTCCAGCTTTTTCTGCCGCTCCTGCAATTCTCTTCTGTTCACGGCGATCCTTTCCCGGATTTCCTTGACCGTGCGCTTTTTCTCCTCGATCTGGACCTCCAGTCTGGAAAGCTCTCCCACGAGACGCTTCTCTTTTTTTCCGTATTCGAGGAACTTCTCCCTCTCCTTGGAAAGCTCTTTTTCAATCTTTTCAATCTGATCCTTCTTGATCTCCGACTCGGTCACCCCGTCCGCTCCGGAGGAGGGCAAAACAACAAGCAAAGAGGTCAAGATCGCGCAAATCACAAGGCGGGCAGAACCCTTTCGGCCCCTGCAATCATGCGCCCCGTCCCTGAAAAAAATCCCCCCAGCCCCGCTTTCCGAAAGCTGACTATGTCCTACATCTCTTGCTAGACACACGGGGTGAACAGGGCGTTCGGATGATTGGTTGGGGACAAGAAAACTTTTCTTGCGTTCCAAGGCTCCCGGGCTGGTCTTTTCCGATGACTTATCCACGGGGGAGTTCTGCCCCCTCCGCATTCCCTTCGACAGGCTCAGGGCTGCGGTTTCCCCCATGGATAAGTCATGAAAAGACGGTCACTTCAGAAAAGCCTTCCTGTCCCCAAATCAGCCAACGCTGTGAGATTCCACAAAGTACCTCTTCCACCTTTGTGAAGGCCTCCGGCTCGTAGCCTACGCTTCGGAGAGGGGATTGAGGGGGATTTTGCTGAAGGTGTATCTTGCTAAAACTCACTGCGGCACTCTCATCGTAGGAGCAAAGCTCAACGATACCAACGCGGTTTCGAAACAACAAACGATCAGCTCATTCACGTGAAGCTCCATTAATCATAAAAGAACCTGAAAAAACGCCCTATGGCGATAAAGCTTCCCATGAGTCCCAGAACCAGTCCCAGGGAAAGAATGAAGAGGGTGTGTCCCTTGGGGAGGAACACCATTTGCATGAGGGGCAGACCAAAGACTTGAACGGTTTTAAGGGAGAGAAGGAAGTACATCAAGAAAAGAACCCCCAGAGCCGCCAAGGACCCTATGATTCCCTGGATTGCTCCCTCAATCAAGAACGGGGCTTTTACAAACCAGTCTGTCGCTCCAACGAGCTTATAAATCTCTATTTCGTCCCGGCGGGAATAAATGGTCAGTCGAATGGTGTTCGTGATAATGAAAAGGACCGCGATACAGAGCAGACCCCCGATGATGAGACCGATGAGCCTGAGCATATAGACAAAGCCTTCAAACCGCTCCAGCCACTGCTCACTGTATTGGACCTCATCCACGCCCTCCTGCTTCTCCAAATCTTCTTTGATCTTCTCCGAATTCAGGCTTCCTCGGCTTACATTTTTGAACACCACTTCAAAGGAGGCCGGCAGAGGGTTCTCGTTCAGGCCGTCAAGGAAGCGGCCCTGGGGGCCCAGGGTTGCCTTCAGATCGAGCAGCGCTTTTTCCTTGGAGACGAAGCTGCTGATTTCGGCGCCCGGAAGTCCGCCCAGAGTAGCCTCTATGCGTTGTTTGGCTTTCTCATCAATGCCATCCTTAAGATAGACCGACATGGTGAGGGTCTGGCCCCATTGGAGCACCCAACTGTTCATATTAACGAAAAAGAGGACGAAGGCTCCAAAAAGAACCAAAGATATGGCGATGGTGCCCGTACTGATCACATGGATCAGTCGGTTGCTGGAGATATTTCCGACAGCGTATTTGAAGTATAGCGCCCAGACCCTTAGTGCCATTGTAAGATTTCTATTGAATGATCATGCCTTGGTTTAGAGCAACAATTCGTTGCTCCGTGTTTTCCAAAAGGTCTCTGCTGTGTGTGGCGATCACCACCGTCGTTCCTCTCAGATTGATGGTTCGAAAAAGAAACATGATTTCGCGGGTAATGTCCGGATCTAGATTTCCTGTCGGTTCATCGGCATAAAGAATAAGGGGGTTGTTGATCATGGATCGGGCAATCGCCACCCTCTGCTGCTCTCCACCGGAGAGCTGCAGTGGATAGGCCTGTTCCTTTGTGGAAAGCCCCACAGCCCTCAGAATCTGATGGGCTTTCTTCTTGGTGATCGTGTGTCGCTCCCCGATCACCTCCGAGGCGAGTGCCACGTTTTGGAACACGGTCTTACGGTTGAGCAGTTTGAAATCCTGAAAAACAAACCCGATCCGCCGTCGCAGCAAGTCAAGCTTCAATCTGCTGATCCGGTTCAAGTTGATACCGTCAACGAGAATCTGGCCTTCTGTCGGTTGTTCGGCCCCGAACATGAGCCTCAAGAGCGTGGTCTTTCCCGCACCGCTCGGCCCGGAAATGAACACAAAATCCCCCCGCCGAATCCGCAGGTTGATATCCTTGAGGGCCACATTGCCGCCGAAGTTCTTAGACACATGGAAGAGCTGGATCATAAAACCATGTCCGTCGTTCGTTGTACGTGGTCCACTGTCGGTCGTCTGTTGTCAGTTGTTACCATCAGGAGGAAACTGCGAATGGGTCTCCTTGTCGCCAGCACGACAGCGGATGACCCACAATGGGCAACGGACAAGAATCTTAATAGGTGCCGATCGCCTTTTCCAGCCTCGCTCTGGCCAGGTTGTGATCATACAGGGCCCTGTAATAATTCAGCCGCGCCTGGCTCAGGCGCGTTTGCGCATCGAGCACTTCCGTGATGGTGGTCACCTGTGCTTTGTACCTTTCGCTGCTGACTCTCAGATTCTCCTCACCCTGTTCCACGGCTTTTTGAGTGGTGGGAATATTCTTTTCCTCTCTCTCAAGGGCCAGCACGGCCTCTTTCACTTCCAGTCGAATTTGATCATCCAACGCCCCCTTGGCCTGGAACAATTCGTTCTTCACGCTCTCTTGTTGCTTCGTGGAATAGTACGTCTTGCCCCACTGCCAAAAAGTCCATGTTGCAACGGCCGTGGCTTCCCATCGGTCTGAGTCTTCATCCCCTGGAAACCCACTCACGTCAAAGGAATCACCCTCTTTGATATAATCATAGTTCAAGGCAATTTCCGGGTAGTACTTGCTCTTGGCCAATCGGATTTGCTGATCCGCCCGGAGAAGGCTGTTGTCAATGGCCTTGATCTCAGGTCGGTTCGCAAGGGCCTCTTTGACGAATGACTCGTAGTCCCCGCCGGAAGGCTTGTAGGTCAAAATGTCCTCTATGTCAAAGGGCTCGTTGACAGGTCTCGCCAGAACCGTATTGAAAACCGCGCGGGCCGTTTTCGCGGCAATCTCAGCCCGCACCAGGGCCTGCTTTGAATCGGCCAACTCCACTTCCGCCTGTAAAAGCTCGTTGATGGGAATCATGCCCACCTTGTAAAAACTGCTGGCCACCTTATAGGCGGACTCCCGCGCTTCCACGTCTTTCTGGGCCACTTCAACGGCTTTGTCTGCTCCCAGGATATCGAAGTAGCCCTCTTTGACCCTCAGGGCCAGGTCGAGTTTGGCTTGCTCAAGCTCTATCTGAGCCTGATCAATGCCCAGCTTGGCGAGTTCGTAAGCGCTTAGCAGGCTGAACCCCGTGAAGATGGGCTGCGTCACCGTCCCCCGCCATTGGTAATATTCCTTTGAAGTGACAAAAAGTCCGGCGACGCCTCCCGCTCTGAATGCCTGGGCCTCATCGCGGTAGAGGAAGCTGTAATCCATGCCCAGTCTGGGCAGGAAGTCGGCCCTGGCCTGTTTTTTCAAATACTCCGCCTGATAGAGTCTTTCCTGTATTTGCCGAATATTCCAACTGTTGTCTAAGGCTTCGGCCACACTTACCTGCAGTGTGTAGAACTTCTTGGCCTCCTGAGCAGCGCCAACACGGGGCAACAAAAACAGGAGGATCAAGAGGACAAGGCTGCCAACATAATCTGAACGCGCACGTCTCATCATGGGCTCCTCCGGTTCTGGGATGATTTCTATATTGATTAAAATACAGCGGAAGATAAGTCAATCTTAATCAATTCCATTATATAAAGTGAAGCCTCCCCGCGGTAAGCCGTGGGGCATCCTCATAAGGATCGCGGAATTCTCCATAGCCATTAGCCCTCCTTTCCATCCTCCGTAGCCCGTCCTCCGCAGTAGCCTGCTACGGAGGATGGAAAGACTACTGCGGAGGACGGGCGCTAAAGATTCGGAGGGCTCTCCTCGCCGTTCATCCCCGTGGCAAACCACGGGGCTTTCTGGCGAAGGAGAGGAAAACGGCTTTTAGAGGTGTTACCGCCCATGAGCGCATCATAAGGTTCACCCATTCCTGCACAAGCGGAATAGGGCAGAGAGCGACGTCTCCAGCGCTAACGTGAGCGAGTTTCCATCCAGAAATGGCCCTTTTCCGCAATCTCTGCGTCGATCTGCGAGATTTCTTGTGCGACGTACCACTTGTACGTCTCCGCGCAATCCCTTGATCTCCTTGACCTTGCGAAAAATTGCTCCTTTCTGAATTGGAAACTTAAGCTAATGCCCATCTTTGCAGATTTTCATTTTTGGATGGGCAGGAGCGCAGTGTTGTGATGTGCTTTTAGATCGGAACGGGTAGGTCGGGGCATGGATTCCGGCACGTAGCAGAGTTAAGAGCAGGGCCACAGGATGTGCCGGTCCCCGTTTTTTTGGCGGGAGTTAAGAGAAGGTTTCCTGGGCGTGAAGGCCCTAGGATGGCTCCTCATGGCCCAGCATGATCATTCTTATTCTCGCAGCCTCTTTTCTTTTTTCATCCCATAAGTTCCAGTCTTCCTTAAGCGCATCCAGCTGGTGCTGCAAGGTCCTTATTTCGTCACGCTTATCTTGGCCATGGTTTTCGGTCAGATCGGAGATCTGCTTCTTGATCTCCCTCACCCGGTTTTTTATGCCCCGCATGGCATTGAGGGCGCTCAACTCCTGCTCGCTAGGGACCTCCACTTCCCTACAGCCTTTCTCGCAATACAATCGGTTTTCCTGTAAATCAGCCATCATTGATTCCTCTATTCCAATATTCCTTTGACCTATTACTCCATTGGTCCGGCACACTCGAAACAATTGAAGTTTCACCCCCGCATAGCGGGATCGTCGACTGGCTCAGAGGACCAAGTTTTCTTTGATCTAGTGATTTTTGTTGTTTCTAATTCAAATCTTAGGCACTCATGCCCGTTTGTCAATCCGATGTGGTGCAACCCGGCCAAAGTTCTTGACATTCTATCTATACCTCTATAGTCTAAATTATCTATGTGCATGCTTTCCGGGATTTTTCAGGAGTAGGCCGGAGGCCCTGTTTAGCCTCCCAGAATTTCACCGTGCATTAAAGGATGGCTCCAATATGAAACTATCGACGCGAGGACGTTATGGAACCCGGTTGATGCTCGAGTTGACAAGAAATTACGGCAAGGGCCCAATCAGCATGTCCGACATTTCCAGAAATCAGAATATTCCGGTAAAATACCTGGAGCAGTTGATCATTCCGCTCAAAAAGGCCAAACTCATTAGCAGCGTCAGAGGGCCCAAAGGGGGTCACATGCTTTCCAGACCTCCGAACAAAATCAATGTGTGGGAGGTTCTCCTGCTTCTCGAGTCCAAGCTTACCTTTGTTGATTGCCTCAACGACGCAACGGCATGTGAGAACTCCGGAAATTGTCCCATACGGCCTGTTTGGGGCCAGGCCCTGGAATTAATGCGAAACCTATTCAAGAGCACGACGCTTCAAGATGTTCTTGAGTTGACGGGCCCTTACGGGTAGACTGTGCCACGCCGGGTGAAAACAAAAAAGCCCTTTGCTCAAACGATCTCAGAGCACCCAAGCATACGAGCTTATTCAGAAAACCGATAAAACGGGCAATTCGTCCTGACAAAGGAATGCATCTCTTTGGCTTATGAACATCACAGACGATCTTCATGCTTTTTTGTGGCTCGATCCCTCCACGAACAACGCGAACACCTATTTCATCAAAGGGAAAAAGAGAATCCTTATTGATCCCGGACACTTCTCTGCTTTCGGGCACGTACGGGATCACCTCACCAGGCTCTCCCTGTCCCCCGAAGACTTGGACCTTGTGATCATTACGCACGGGCACCCGGACCACATGGAGGCTGTGCGTGTTTTCACAGGCTCTTCCACCCTCATCGCCCTGCACGCCTCTGAAATGGCCTATATGAAAGGACTGGCCCCGAACTATGCCGCGGCCATGGGTCTCACGGATTTCCAACCCCAGCTCCTTTTAAAGGAAGGCGATCTCATGGTGGATGATATGGCTTTCCAGGTGATCCATGCACCCGGCCATTCCCCGGGCTCTCTTTGCCTTTATTGGCCTGAAACGAAGGCCCTGTTCTCAGGCGACGTGGTTTTCAACCAGGGCATCGGCCGGGTGGATTTGCCTGGCGGTGACGGGGAAGCGCTGAAACAGAGCATCCAAAAACTGTCACAGCTTGAGGTGGCGTATCTTCTCCCCGGCCACGGCGATGTGGTCTCCGGACGTGAGCGGGTCAAGGCCAATTTCGATAGCATCCAAAACCTCTGGTTTGGGTATATATAATGGGGCGCAGGGCGTAGGGCTCAAATAACTTGAAAGGAGATATTCACCACGGAGACACAGAGTACACTGAGATGGTTGAATTTTTCGTTTGCCGGGAGCCCCGCAATGCTGCGGGACAGGCCTCTGGCAAACGAAAACCATCCATCCTGACGTCGGCAGGAGGTAGGTTCATTTTTCCTTTCTGAGAGTGCCCTATTTTTGTCCATCGTCGCCTGTCACGCCATAGCTTTAGCGACGGCTGATCTCCCGATGGGCAAAAAATTGTAACCCTCCGTGATCTTCGTGCCTGGGGTGAGTATATGGTCACAGGAGTTACTTTACCCTAATTATGAATGGGAGGACTCAGTCGAAGTCCAGGATGGGGATCGACCATCAAACCATGAAAAAGAGCGCGGACGCCAAAACAAGATCGATTGACTTCGATCTGCGCCACTTGGAGGTCTTTCGAAAAGTTGTGGAACTGGGCAGCTTTTCAAAGGCCGGTGAATCTGTGTTTCTTGCACAAGCATCCGTGAGCGAGAGGATCGCCAATCTTGAAAGCATGGTGGGGATCAGGCTCCTGGACCGTTTGGGCAGGCGTGTCGTTCCGACCAAGGCAGGGGAAATCCTCTACAAACATGCCCTTCAGCTGCTGGAAATGAAGCGGACCGCTTCGCTGGAAATCCTTGATTTTCTGGGCATGAAACAAGGGGACATCCGTCTCGGCGCCAGTACCATACCCGGGGAGTATGTCCTCCCAAAGCTCATCGGCCGCTTCGGGGAGAAGCATCCCCTGGTCACAGTCACCCTGACCGTGGCCGACACCGATGAAATCGAGGCCCGCGTTCTCGAGGGCCATTTCGAACTGGGCACCATCGGTTCCAAAAGCTCCCACAAGAGCCTCATCAGCCACGAACTGTGGGATGACGAGTTGGTTCTGGCGATTCCGGCCCACCATCGATGGGCCAAAAGGCGCTCCGTGGCCAGGGAGGAACTCTCTAAGATGCCGTTTATCCTGAGGGAGCCGGGTTCCGGGACCCTGAAAATCATGGAGGACTATCTCCAACCCGAGATCATGGATTCCCTTCAAATTGTGGCGCGTTTCGGCACCTCAACCGCTGTAAAGGAGGGTATCAAGGCCGGTCTCGGCTTGTCCGTACTCTCTTCAAGAGCCATAGAAACGGAACTGAAAACAGGCATTCTCAAGGCGCTCAGGGTCAAGGGGCTTTCCATGGGGCGTCGCTTCTACCTCATCAGAGACAAGAGGAGAACCGTCTCCCCCCTTTGCCAGGCCTTACTAGAATTCCTGTTGAAAACGGCCGAGGAAACCAATCGCTCTTCATGAGGTCACCATGGATTTTTGCGCAGGGTTGCATTATTGCGTTTTGAAGAGAAGATGACGATGGACAGATTCTTCGATTACCGCGGGGATTGTTGAAAAGCGTACTCGGACGTAGGTTTATGTCTGAGGTTGTTGCCTCCCGGCGAGTCCTTCGAATTCATTTTGGAGAAGGAGAAGCTGGAAAAGATCAGAAAGGTGATCGCCCACAACAACGGCGAGGTCCTCTCTGAAGTCGCTTCCGGCAATGATATGGTCATTAGGGTCAGGAAGATGAACCATCCACAGGAACCGTCTCGCCCCTGAACACCCGCCTAGCACCCAAGCCCTCTGTAAGCTCCGCCCTACACTCTCATCTATCGGAAAATGCTCAACAAACAAGAAATGGCATAGGTCTTTCCTATTTGACAAATCGGATGTATCGTTTTAGCTTACACCTTGTTTACAGGGATTGAGGAGAAAAAGCATGACCGACCAAAAAGCCAAGCGCTTAACCGAGACGGTCAAGGGCTCCGGCTGAGCCTCCAAACTGGCTCCAGGGGACCTGGACAGGGCGCTTTGCGGCATTGAATTTCCGACTGATCCCAACCTCATCGTTGGTTTGGAGCGGGCGGATGATGCCGGGGTATATAGAGTTTCGGACGATCTCGCCATCATCCAGACCGTGGACTTCTTCACACCCATTGTGGACGATCCTTACTGGTTCGGCCAGGTTGCTGCAGCCAACGCTTTGAGCGATATTTATGCGATGGGGGGTGAGCCCAAGACAGCCATGAACCTTGTGGCGTTCCCCATTAAGGACATGCATATCTCTGTGCTTCGCCAGATCATCCAGGGTGGGCTCGACAAACTCCGCGAAGCCGGTGTGGTGCTCGTGGGCGGACACAGTGTTGAGGATAGTGAGCTGAAATACGGGCTGTCGGTGACCGGCTTTATTCACCCAGACAAGGTGCTTACGAAACACAATCTGAGGTCTGGAGATCGTCTCATCCTGACCAAGCCCCTGGGGACAGGGATCATCAACACGGCCATCAAGGCCGGGTTGGCTTCTCCCCAGATCATTGATACAGTGACCCGTGTCATGGCGACCCTCAATCGGGATGCTGCTGAAGTCATGGCGTCTTTTCCGGTCCATGCCTGTACGGATATTACCGGTTTCGGCTTTCTCGGTCATCTGGCCGAGATGGTTGAAGACTCCGGGTATGGCGTGCACGTTGACGTAAGAAGCATCCCCATACTCCCAGAAACGCTGGGTTATGCCGGCATGGGCCTCGTGCCAGCAGGAGCGCACAGAAATAAAGAGTTCCGTGTTCCCATGGTGGAATTCGCCTCCTCAGTGGATGCGATTATGCAAGATGTCCTCTTTGATCCCCAGACTTCCGGGGGCTTGATGATCAGCGTGGCGGCAGACAGCGCCCATGATCTGCTGGTCGCTTTAAAGGAGAAAGGGATCGGGGAAGCGGCTATTGTGGGAGAGGTGATCTCCGAGCCCAAGGAGAGAATCATCGTAAGATAGGAGAAACCAATGCACCGCGGAGATCGCAAACCTTCTCCATCAAGACAAAAAAGCTCTCAGCCCTCCCGGCGCTCTCTGCGGTAAGCCAACAAGAACAAGAAAGGAACACAAGATGGAGAAAACATTGGATTGTCGGGGCCTGGCGTGCCCTGCCCCGGTCTTGCAAACCAAGGAGCTCATCGAAAAGGAACACCCTGGTGTCATCCGGGGGACGGTGGACAACGAAGCGTCCAAACAGAATGTGACACGATTTTTGGAATCCCAGAAGTTCCAAGTCTCAGTGGAGGCGGAAGGTGCGGATTTCTACGTGATCGGCAATAGAGATGAGGGGGGTGAACCCCACGACATGCCCGTTGCCGAAGAACCGGAAACAGACAAGAAGAAAATCATGGTTATGATCGCCACGGACCGTATGGGCTACGGCGATGATGAGCTCGGTTTGAAACTGATGGTCAATTTCATCAACACGTTGAAGGAGATGGGCGATGAACTGTGGCGTTTGGTGTTGGTGAACAACGGGGTAAAGCTGACTATCGGGAAATCAGAGGTCCTACCTGTTCTCCGGGACTACGAGAAGGACGGACTTACGATTCTGGTGTGCGGCACCTGCCTCGGCCATTTCAATCTGCTGGATCAGAAGCAGGTGGGCGAAACCACGAACATGCTGGATATTGTCACGGCCATGCAGGTGGCTGACAAGGTCATCAACATTTAGCAGGCTGATGAAAAACGCTCATCTGCCATTCGACGGGCTCATGGCCCTGAGCAAAGCCGAAGGGGTGCGTTATCCTCATCACTCGTCACTGCGACGTACTGGTCTGTACGACTCGCTCCTCGCGATTTCGGATGCCTTGCATCTAAGCGCTTTTCATCAGCCTGCTTAATAGAGGTCTTTCAATCACCTCACTGGAAATTATGTGTCAAATGCAAAAGAAAAAACCACAATCACTATTACTCACCACGTCTCCGGCATCAGTGATTAAGGTCTCCTTGTTGTGAGCGGAGGTGAGGAGGGGTGTCTGGTTTTGGTCCTTTCTTGGCTCCTTATTCCTGGTTTCCCATTTCAGTCACTCTTCTCATGGCTTCCTCTTTGAATGCCCGCTTCATCTCTTTGAGCTGCTGGCCCCATTCCAAATCAGCCTCGATGTTGGGTACCACGGCGGACCCGGATATGCCTCGCTTTTTCAATTGATTCATCAACACCCTTTCACGGGCCTCCCTTTCCCGTGACAGCTTGCCTTCATAGCGATCCAGCATGTCCCGGATCGGCTCTGTATTCATGTCAAGAATACTTTCCAGGATTTCCAGCAACGGTTCATTGTCTTCTCCAAGCTCGATTCGGGCCACTGATTCTTCTCTGATAATAGCGTCGATCATTGCCTTGTCTTTTTCCTGCAAAGCGGTGATCTCGATTCTGAGTTTTTCCTTGTCAAACACCCCGTCTGTGAACTTCTGAACAAGGCCCTTCACTTTGCCTTCCATCTCCTGACGCTTAAAGGCCTTTTTCTCTTCCTCCGTCATGGTGAGACCTTTGGTCTTCTCCATGATAATATCCATGGTGCTTTTAATCTCGCCCATGACACATAACCTCCGTTCGAATTAACCGCAGACTCACAGAGACAAACACAGACCGTGGGGATTTAGCCTGAACCAAAATCTGTGTGGGTCTAAAGATTTTTCATCTTTTCCACGAAGCCATCACCCTTTCGGCCGAGCAGGTCGCTCGGCCGAAAGGTCTATGTGTGTCTGCAGCTAGTTGGTGCCCATCCAGAAATGAAAATATGCAACGACGGGCATTAGCTCAAGTTTCCAATTCAGAAATGAGGGGTTTTTTCGTTGAGCTAGTTGAGCACCATAATTCTCAAATGAGCTATGCGAAATCCCGCTGGTTTTTGGCGGGAGCCGC
>SMTZ1_10003086_pt1 | contig 16789 bp, 13 predicted proteins | sample DeeMarSWOR136_30_FD_25667 | JGI IMG/M metagenome (IMG submission 25667)
ATAAACCTCTTTTTCTGTAATGTTAATTGCTTGTATAAACTGGAGCTATTTTCCATGTTTTAATAATAATGTCTCTTAGTACATTCCAGTGCAAAGACACGTCTTTTGTGCGATATATCATACTAACAAAATCTCTTGCCTTCTTTAGCATCTCTAAATCATGAGATTTGTTTTTACTTATAGAACACATCAGATAAACTGCAGCTATTTGAATAGAAATCATAGGAATCGTAAAAAATGATTTAAATGGTGGTATTTTTTTTAGAAATAATAAAGAGTTAAGAGCATAAGAAAGGTTAAAAATTGGTTGAATAGGTAGAGTTTGTAAATCTTGTAAAGATGAGAACAAATCATATTCAGTTTTTGAGAAATATTTTGATAGATAATACTCTAATGTCGCCATAATATAGTCTTTAGAAGTAAACCATTCTTCAGATGATTGTTTAAATTCTGAGAGACTGGGTTGCAGTTTGAAATTAAGCGCTCTTTGAACTTTTTCAGGAAAATCAGGAAAAACTTTGTTTAATTCTTTAAATTTTTGTCTGAAGACTTTTTTAAATATTTCACATCGTTCTCGATACGATGGACGATATTCTCCAATTAAAGTAAGGAGTGCACTACAACACGCTAAGTATGCTTTTGAACTGCTATAATTAAGTGTCTGAATCTGTTCAGATGATATCTCATTCTTAACCTCGTCATATCTAATTGCTTCAATCATTTCAACGATACCATTTAATAATCGCCTTATTCCTTCTAGGAGAGGTATGTCTGACGGCTTTTCCATCGGTATTTGATCGAGTATATCTTTACTTCCTAATAGCAAGATGCCTTTTTTCTTCAATTCATACATTTGTATCAATTTAAGATTCTTTAAGGAAAAAGCAGGAAGAATTCCAATTTTTACTTTGAGTGATGATTCTTCCTCAAGTTTACTAGCGCTTCTAATAAATAAGGGACTATAAAATCGTAATATAACTTCCAGATCATAATCACTTAGAATATGGACGGTATTACCATCTTTTAATATCGTTCCTTCTCCTGTTGACAAAGATCCAATAAGATAAATAGAGATAATATTCCACGGGGATATTCTCATGATTTTATTACAAAGAGTGTATAGAGTTCGAGGTAATTTCACTTTTTTGTTTATGTTCATTTCTAACAACCAAATAAAGTCGTTTAGGCTTATTTTTAAAAAACCTGAGACCACTGATTGAAATAATCAACACTGAACGAATTTTTTCTTGTTAGTTCTGTCATTTTTTCTCTTCTATTATATATTCTTCTTTTTTAGAAATAAAATTATCAAGCAATCAATCGTGTTGTTAGGGATTCGTGTCAGCTCCCTTATCTCTTTAAACACAATATTTGACTGTATCTTTTTTATCAATTGAGAGTTTATGCATAAAATATAACTTCAAAGAAACCCTAAAATTTTCTATATCTTTTACTCATTTGAATTCTTTATCTTTCTACCTGCTAAAATAAATCAAGAACGATTAAAATGAAAATTGCAGTCTTATATTTTGGTGAAAGAAATGATGGTGTAGGTAATCATGTTCTTCATACATCAAAATGCTTAGAAAAACTTGGTCACCAAATTCATATTTTTTGGAGAGATTCACTGAATACTCAGAATATAGAATCGTTCTTGATACGAACTAGTTCTATGCCACATATTAACCGTTATCAGTTTGAGTTCTTAATGATAAAAAATCTTAAGAAATTGGAAGAATACGATATTGTAAGTTGCCAAGGTTCTGGAATAACTTATGGTCTCTATAAAAAGACAAAGAAATTGAAGACTCCTTTAATAATCACAAGTCATGGAGCAATTGCTTACTCTGAATATCTAAGAACTTTCCCGTCACCACCCACGCTAAAAAGAAAGCTTGTTAGATATCTACTATGGCCGAGTTCAACCAATATGTTAAAATATTCTATGAAATTGGCAGATAAAGTTTTTTCAGTAAGCGTTAATAATGCAAACGAGATAAAAAAAATGGGAATTCCTGAAGATAAAATTATAGTAATTTACAATGGTGTAGATATTTCAAAATTTAAAAAGATCAAAGAACAACACTTAGTTGAATTTAAGAAAAAACTAGGCATAGAATCTGATTTAGTTGTACTATTTTTTGGAAGATTACATTCCCAGAAAGGACTACTTTATCTCATAAGGGCAATTCCCCATATTCTGAAAGAAATAAAGGCAAAATTCGTTTTTGTTGGCAAAGGCCCTCTAGAAATCATAGCGAAACAATTAGCGAATAAGTTAGGAATTAGCGATCATATACTTTTTGAAGGATTTATCCCTGAATCGCTTAAACCATATTACTTTTCAATATGCGATGTATTCGCATTTCCATCAATTTATGAAGGATTTCCAATTGTTCCAATGGAGGTTGCAGCATTCGGTAAACCAATTGTCGCGTTTGATATCCCTCCAGTAGTAGAATTCATAAAAGATGGTAAGAATGGACTTTTGACACAAACTGGAGATTATAAAGCTCTCGCTGCAAATATCTCTTATCTTCTAAAGCATTCTAAACAAGCCCAAAGATTGGGAAAAAATAACAAGAATTTGGTTGAAACAGAATTTACTTGGGAATCCGTTGCAAGAAGAATGGATGATGCCTTCAGAATGCTTATTTGATTACTTATTTGCCGATATTTCCTAATTATTCAAGAAAAGTAGGCAAAACTTTTAATCAGTTCTTACGCTATTAACTAGAAAATTATATAGATTTTACCAATTTAATTAGGAATTCGCTATAAATAAACTCGAAATGAAAATATCTTCATGTAAATTCGTACAACATATGCTAACGCGACTATATCAACTATATAGAATAAAATGATTGATATGACTGAAGAAAGAACGAAATCAGCTGCATTTCTCAATGCAAACACAATTGCTATTATTCCAGCATACAATGAAGCAAGCAGAATAACATATGTACTAAAGAATTGTATAAAATATGTTGATAAAGTCATTGTTATAGATGATGGTAGTTCTGATTCAACTTCAGAAAAAGCAAAGAGTGCAGGTGCATTTGTACTAAGCCATAAAATCAACAAAGGAAAGGGAACTGCATTAAGAACAGGTATAGAATTTATTAGGCAATTCAGCCCACAGATAGTCTTATTTCTTGATGCGGATGGCCAAGATAACCCTGATTTCATCCCTGATTTAATCAAGCCAATTGTTGATAATGAAGCAGACATGGTACTTGGAAGTCGTTTTGTCTCAGGTGGCAAACCTGAGGTGCCTTCGTACAAGGTGCTAGGTAATAAAATTCTGACGATTTTCATGAATTTAATGACAGGTTTTTCGTATAATGTTCGTGAATCGCAATGTGGTTTCAGAGCGATTCGGTATGAAAAACTTAGAGAACTCAATATTTCAGCCAGAGGTTTTGAAGTCGAAAGCGAAATGCTATTAGAAGCCTTCAAGAATAATCTACGAGTTATAGAGGTACCTATTAAAGAAAATCTACGTTTCGATGCCATAGAAAAAGGAACAACTATTTTTGACGGTGCACTAATACCTTTTTATCTATTGATCAAACAATTATTCAAATTCATAAAAAATCGTTCCCAAAAAAAGTCCTTAAGTTAAGATTAGCAACGATTGGTTATATCATTTCTTTCGCAAGAAGACCCCTCAACTTGTTGGAAGGATGAGTGATTAAGGAAGCCAGACTACTTGCAGGGTGGTAGTTCACTGAAGGCTACCTTTAACCTCTGAGATTTCTTGATATAAACGCTGTATTCTCGGTTCAATCTGTCTTAACAAAAGGAAGCCACCGCCAACTAAGAGAGTAATTATAGCCGAAAGTACTACTAAATAGTAAAAAAGGATTGTAGGACGCGAATAGTAAAGTCCTAACCATGAGAGTCCTCTTCGAAGTACAGGTAATGGTGCATAATTACCCCATATCCAAAGAACCAAAGATAATAAGAATACAAGACTTCCAATATATCTCATAAAACTAGAGAGAAATTTTCTTTTCTCAAGCTTGTCAAGGTAGCAATAAATACAAAGACCCTGATAAATGCTAAGACAAGTTTTGCAAATATCTCTATTACAAATAGGACATTTGTTATCCATTCTTACAATAGGATGATATTCGCAATATTTTTCATCAAAGACTTCTGCGATCTTCTCTCTGAGTGCATTTTCATTAGAAATAGTATTTTCCTCTTCAATAGGTTCGTAATAGATTAAATTCGTAAACAAAACAAGCAAAGTGATCGTGAGAGCTAATTCTGTTATCAATATTATAGATTCTGTAATCCATATCCACTCTAAAGAGCCTAACCAGTGGTTAATACTCGTAATTATTATAATACTGAAAATGAGAACTGAAACAATAATCATTGCAGTGGAATATGATTTACGTAGATTTCTATCTATAATTTCGAATGTAAATAGCAAACCAACAACTAAAACGCTTAGAATAACAAAAAGAAGTATTGGAGTCATTGATAAGATAAGCATGAAGACCGACCATATTAAAAACATGAAAAGTAAAGCGACCTTATTTGGATTTCTTGATAGTATGAGTTTCCGTTCATGTTCTAAGAACTCAATTGAAATTATATTTTTAAGAGAAATCAAAATTAAAGTCATAGAAATTCCAGAAAACGAAATTATGATAGTATGAAGAAAAAGGTTAAGTCTCGTTTGATTTAAAATAAAAACTAATGATGAAATCGAAAGAAATACAAGAGAAATGACAATACTTCTGTTTATAATATCTGATCTTTTACTTATTCTGTTAACATAGGTTTTATCTTCATAATTAGGTATAGATGTAAGTTCAACGCTATTCGTTCGTTTTGACATCCGTTTTTACACCATTTTGAGTTTGTAAACTCTCAACTTATAGCCTTCGCAGTTTTAATTAAATCCTTTAGTAGAAAAGACACTCCAACAATCATGATGAGAATGGACAGAAGAGGGAGTTCGTTGGTTGGCTGAAGAACCCGATAACTAAGTGAAAACAGTCCACTTCCAGATATTGGTATTATAGATAAAATGACGAAAGGATATTCGCTAAAGAACCCGATTCCTCTTTCTGGTGGACGTGAAACAAATTTCCAAGTTACGTATTCGAATGATGTTTCTTGTTGGAAACGTACACGTTGCTGATATGACGAATTAAATTTAATCAGTATTTCGATTCCAAGATCAAGATCTCCAGAAAGTCTTTGAGTAATCAATTCAATAATTGTGCCATTCTTAATCTTTATATTAATCTCTAAAGGATCATCATTGCTATTAAGATATAGTTCTCGCCTATCTTCATATTTAAGATATTTGTAATCAACTAAAAGACCTGATAAAACGAAAGAAGCCAGTAGTATGAATATCAGTGATACAACGGGTATTAAGAACTTTTGTTTCAGGACCATGTTTCAACTTCCATTTATTTGAAACAACTAAATCTTTACTGATTACTTGGCAAGAAAGCACCACAGCTTCAACTAGGTGATGAATTGCGTGGTGTTTATATAGTTTGTTGGTGAAACCAATTATAGTACCTACGGGGCGTAGGGATGTTAAGCCTGTGGAGATAAGACCTCCGTAACCCGCAAGGGGATCGAGACCGTCATTGAAGCAGGAAGCTTCGATGCTTTAGCACGAGGTAGCTCACTAGTATATTACTTGCATAATAATGTTTAAATCTCTATTAGAGCTGCCAACTATTTAATTAGATCTTTTATAACGTCTATTATCCTTGTGAAAGAAATATTCTTCGGAATATAAATCTCGTGACAAATAGAGTTTTGTATCGCTTTTCTAACGATTTCAACCTGAGATTGTAATAAATTGACAAATTCTTCATATGGGATTTTTAATTGGAAATTGGAAGAATAAAGATGGCGATAAAAAGAGTAATGCTCATAATTTGCACATGCAACAATTTTTTGCGCCAATTCTATTTGATTGACATTTCTTGAAACCTTAATTTGATTTTTTGACCATCTAATTGGCATTATTACAGTGTGCAAGTTACAGCTAGTTGATATATTTTCTGAGATTGCTCCAATTTTTACTTTTCTGCTGGAAATTTTCAATTTTCCTTTGAAAATTAATCTCTTTAACCTCGATGAAAAAAATTTGTGTAAAAGATTAGGATATTCCCTTAAATTATATTCAAATATTTGAACCGGCTTAGGATATGCCAATAATTCTCCTTTTTTGGAGAGAACCGTCCAATCATCAGAAATAAAATTCAAATTTTCATTTAGACATAGATGTAATATAATAGATGTTTTACCAGTATTTCTCCAAGCAGGAAATAAATATCCTTTGTCTCCGTCAGATACGCAGGAACTATGTATAAGCTCGTACCCTTGTAAATTGAAATAGATGCGAAATAAGGGTTCTATAACACAAGATTGTATATATTCTGGCAACATGTCTTCTCGACAAAAAATCATTAATTTTTTTCCTATTAATCCTGCCATTGCTATCTCTTTTACTCTTTTTTTAAGAAGAAAATATCGTGCTCTAATTCCAGAAATGATAGTAATAAAATTATTAAATGAATAATCCTTCCCTAAAAACTTTAGAAAATCTATACGGGAATTTAGTTCTACATTACAGTGAATTAATTCAATATCCGGATCTGATTCTTCAGTGCTGCTAAAAAATGAATACTCTTTTTCAAAGAAATCTATGAATTTTCTTTTTGCACTGACAATTCTAAGTTTTATTAAACCATGGAGGTCATAATCTCTTTTAATGAGCGACTGTGAATTAATTAAATCCTGTAAATGGGTAAATTCAATTTCACTCAATAGAATTGTCCTCTCTTATTCTCTACATCTTCTTCGTCTCTATTCTTAAGATTATTAATTAATCTCGCAGTTGCTTCTACATCTTTGCTTGCAAACAAATCAAAACACTTACATTCGTTAAAAAGTATTCTGTAACTATTATTTCTATTTATCAAATCTGGATAAGTCATTTTTGATGAACTTAGCAATGCTAACAAAGAATAAATTGAGTAATTGTGAAATTCATGTAAATATGTATCCATCGCTAATGCCTTGATGAGAGTTTCGTGAGAATCAATTTTTCTAATAAAAGGCTGTGTTGCATTTCCGTGCATCAAAAAAATCGTTTTGATTGCATTTGTTCCTCCGATCTTTGGTAGATCTTTATTGTTAAAGGTTAGATGATATTTTCCGTACAATTTAGGCAAGTTTTTTTGCTTTTTCTTAGGAATTAAATGTAGACATGAAGAAGGAATACGCATCACTTCTGGAAATGAATAAGTCTGCGAATTATCAAATAATATAAAATTTTCTGCAATCAAAGAAAAATTATATATTGAAATTAAATGAAGTGCAAGTGAAGTTTTGCCCACACCATTTAGACCAAGAAAGGCAAATCCTTCGTTTTTATATTCTAAACAAACTCCATGTAAGAGATAGATTCCAAATTTCTCTAGAAGTGTGAACAAAGGGAAATAAATTGTTTCTCTAAGCAGGTTTTGAAAGAATTCTTCCTTAAAATTCTTATTAAGCACAAATTTTAGTATCCCTCGGAAAAGGTTTTTGATCAGTTTTTCTTGATATAATACTGTAACGTTTAATTTTTGATTATCTAATTTGATAATGAAAAGAGAATCGAATAAGAAGGATTTCTTCAAATAAATAATCTCTTTTTCTCCTAGATAAGTGTCCCACCCAATTCTCTTTAGGTCTTCTCTATTTACAAGTTGAAAGACTTTAGAAAGAGAATTTGTTTTTATAACGCAGGCTTCTAGGAGTGTATCCGACATGATTCTATCAGATCTGAAAAACCATAGAAATCTATTAACAAAATTGTGAAAACTCGAATCATTGGATTGAAAATGAATAGTGACTTTGTCGTATAAATTATAAAATTCGTTTTTAATGCAATTTTGATGAATTTTGGAAAAATCGGTCATAATACTGCCTTCGTTTGTTTATTAGACAACGTGAGATCTGTTCTTATTGAAATATAACCCGCATAATTTTCATTAATTAATTTATTCTCAAATTTGCTATAAATCTGACGTTTTGACTCTCACATGTTTTTCTCAATTGTTATATGTGTTCTTTACCCTCAAGAATATTTTCGTAAAGTTGAAGCGTTTTTTCTGCCGTAATAGACCAGTCAAAATTCAATGCACGTTTTCTTGCTCTCTTAGAAAGGGCATTCGCAAATTCTCTATCATTTAATAATTTTTTTATTTTCTTGGATAGGTCAATATAATCAGAGGGAGTAAATAATAATCCCGTAGTCCCTAATACTTCGGGAATTCCTCCAATATTACTTGCAATTATTGGTTTTTCCATTGCCATTGCTTCGAGTACTGTCAATCCAAAAGCCTCATGAAGGGAAGGATGTACAAATACATCCGAAGCTGCATAATATTCAACGAGTCTATTAAAAGGCATAAACCCTATGCATTTGACATTATTTAGTTTTCTTACCGAGTTAACATAGCCTTTCCACCTTAGTCCAGCTCCTACCAGAAGAAATGTAACATCAGGTAGAAGTTTAGCCGATTTTAGAAGAGTTGTAATGCCTTTTCCTTTGCTAAATCGTCCCACGTATAATACTAAATTAGGACCATATTTCTCAACAATTGATGATCCATCAATCTTGCTTGGGTTTAAGATTTCTAGATCTACACCATTCGGAATTACTGAAATATTCTTGATTGAGTAATGTCGTGTAAGTTCTTTCTTCATGTATTCACTAACAGTAGTTACCCAGTCAGAACGGTGAAGACCAATAAACTCTAATGGAATTCTAACAAGACAGCCAATTTTAGTGAGATGGGCCGAAAACTTGATTTCATCTATATAGATACCATGGGACGTTGAGATTAAGGGGTAGGAAATCGGAAAAAATGTTAGATGCGGTTCGTGGATATGAACCAAATCTGGCCTAAGTTTATTGATTTGATTTTTCACCGCTTTGCTGAAAGAGATATCTAGTAAACCTGAGTTGCCGATTATATTAGGAGGAAAGTGTTTAAGCCGGTGGATAATATAATTATTTTCTTTTTCTAACTTCGAAAGGTTTGGATAGGCTGAAGTTATTATATGTAACTCAACTTTCGGAGATAATCTCTTCGCTAGTTCATAAGTATGGATAGAGATTCCTCCTACTTGACCTTGAACTTTATTTGGTGGAAATTGAAGAGTGACCATACAGACTCGCATTACGCTCACAACATTCCCCAAAAGGAATTTAAGCAATTTGTTTTCAAGTTATTTCAAGTTACTGAAAACTAAGTAAGGAAGCACCAATGCTTTAGCATGGTGATGAATGGCGTTGGGTTTATATAGTTTGTTGGTATTACTCTTTATGAGTACCTACGGGGCGTGGGGATGTTAAGCCTGTGGGGATAAGACCTCCGTAACCCGCAAGGGGAACGAGTCTGTCGTAGAGCAGGAAGCCTTGATGCTTTCGCACGAGGTAACTCACACATATAAGAATATCGAAGTAGTGTCTACTACCTCATCCTAAATATTAGGGGCTTGAAGCAGTTCCTTAGTTGATTAGAAGGCTTCCCTCTAGGAGAATCAACAGTTGTTTGTGTTACGACACATTGGGCTATTCCACTAGCCTCTTGCTCTGTCATCGGAGGTTAAAAATCCTAAGGGATATGGAAAGTGCCACGGACGGAAAAATTCTGACAACTAACTTGAATTTTAACGACTCCCTGATGTTTTAAGGACGAAAATTGTGGGTTTCAGACATTAACACATCGCGCGAGGTGGTTACACTGCTCTTTGTCCTCAAAGGAAGTAGTTTATGACCATCATCCGACCCTCATTCCTCTCCGCCTTACGATTATAAGGGTGACGCCGAAGATAACATTGCACGCATCATACGGGATCGCGGACTATCCTTGGGAGGCTATGGTCTCAAGTCCGAAAACAACGTGTAATAAGTCCAGTTGTTAGACAGAAACAATATTCTATGAAAGTAGTAGCAATTATTAATTTCATCTTTTTGTTATATGCTCTTTTTATCAAATGTTTTTCATTATGATCGTAATTATCATAGCCTTTCAGCGACCAAAGAATAAAAACATTTATAGATTTGTCCTTAAAAATGAATATTGTGTACCTAATCTTTTGGTGCAAAATTATGAATATTTTCATGTTTGCTAATACAGGAATATTTCCATTGAAAATTGGCGGAACAGCAAATGTCGCGTTTCACTTAATTAATGAATGGATAAGTTTAGGACATAATGTAAAATCAGTAATAAGAGTAGAAAACCACGAAGAAAAGAAAAAAATTCTTAAAATTGCGCAAGCTAAAAAAATGAAAGTTTTTCCGTTCCAATTAGACTATAAATCGCCTTTTCTTCTGAAACTCATTCCTCAGATACTCTCATTATTGAAATATTTTTTTAAACAAATTAAAGAATCTGATGTTGTCCACTTTAATAATCCTCCAGTTGATTTTTCGCTTCCATTTCCTTTTTTGGCAAAATTATTTGGAAAAAAACAAATTTATCATCTACAGGGAGGATTATTTGTCGAGAAGAAGAAATTTGTATGGGGTATTCTTCGAACTTTTTTCATAATGCAACTAGTATTTTTAGACAAAATAATTGTTTCTAGCAAGTATATGTATTCTTTAGCCAAGAGAATAGGAGTTGATGAAACAAAACTTAAACTAATTCCAGTTGGGGTCAATGTTTCAAGATTCAATAATGCAAATCCAATTTCTCTGGAAGGATTTCCTAAGATTGTTTTTGTTGGAAGGCTTGTTAAGGCTAAAGGTGTCGAAGTCCTTATAAGGAGTCTCTTGCTGGTCAAAAAAGTATATCCACATGTGAAACTTTACATAATAGGAGAAGGTAGTTCAAAAAAGGAATTTAAAGAATTAACAAAAAAACTAGGTTTATTAAATAACACTCTTTTTAGCGGCTTTGTAGATGCCTCTATTCTGCCCTCATATTACAAATCAGCAGATATCTGTATTTTTCCTTCTATTTATCAGGAACCTTTTGGTATTGTACTTCTTGAAGCTATGGCTTCAGAAAAACCTGTTATAGCCTCTAATATTGGAGGTATGAAAGAGATTATCAAAAATGGAGTTAATGGCTTATTAATTGAACCTGGTGATTGGAAAGGCCTTGCAGAGTCCATATTATATCTGACGAACAATGAGTCTTTAGCACGAAAAATTGCACAGGCCGGTTACCAGATCACAGCTCAAAAATATGATTGGAAATATATAGCGAAAGCATTTTTAGAGGAAATTTAATGAAAATACTGTTTATTGAAGTGGGACAATTTACTAACAAAATTAAGTCTTATATGAAGACATTCCGAAAATTTGGACATGAGGTAGAAGCAAGTATATTTTCTCGTAACACACATAGTACCCAATCATTAATATTAAAATTCGTTAAACTTGTTAGACATTCTCGTCATAAGAAATTCGATATCATTTATAGTAGAAATCCTCCATATACTGGACTACTTGCAAAATGTATTTCAAAATTATGCCAATCGATTGTCGTCTACGAATGCCTAGATGATTGGTATGCCCAATGCGATCTTTTATGGTTTGACTCTGGACTTTACAAGACGTTCAAAGTTCCATTGTTAAAACTGGTCAAGTTTTTACAAGTTATCAACTCTAAGAACACTGATCTTTTTATTACTGTTAATGAAATAATAAATAAGCAAATGATGGAGCGTTTTAAACTTCCTAAAAATAAAACATTTATTGTAAGAAATCTACCATTTGAAATCCCACAAGAACTAGATAGTATAGAATTAACTCACCCTTCTCTTCTTTTCTTAGGAACAATAAGACCGTATCTGGGATTAGATGTCATAGTAAACGCACTTTCATATGCAAAAAAAGAGATTGAAACTATTACTTTGTACATTGTAGGTGGAACGATAAAGGACACTGGTTACTTAAAGGAAATTATTGAATTATCAAAGAAAAGAAATGTTGAAGAAAATATTGTTATCACAGGACGTCTCCCATGGATCACTGCACTTTCATATGTTAAAAGTGCAGATATATGTTTGAATCTTTTTAGCGACTATCCAAAATATCGTGACACAGATTCACTAAAGTCTTTTGAATATATGATGCTTGGAAAAGCTATTATTAGCGCAGATCTCCCTGGACCAAGATTAATTTTTAGAAATGGCGAAAATGCTTTTTTAGTTCCTCCAGATGACCCTTATGCTCTTTCAAAGGCCATTATCAAATTATCGAAGGATTCAAATTTAAGAAATACTTTAGGGAGACAAGCTAGAATGGATTACTTGGAAAAATACAATTGGGAACAAACAGTTACGAAGTTGATAAATACATTTGGACGATTATTAATGAATAAACTTCGTTCTAATAAACGCATATTGAAGAAAAGTTAATTATTTCATTTTTAATAAAAAATTTTCTGCAAAAATCTATTAAAAAGTGTTATTTGATCGTACCTATGCAGAACTTTCTTAGAAAAATCATCAAAATGGCTAGGGTTTTCTTGTCTTAGTTGGAACGCATCATTTATACATGAAGCAAAGACTTTAGGAGACTCAGTATCAACGATTGCGCCTACAGAATTTCTGGTAATAAATCGTACTAAAGGTCCATTAGGCCCTCTATAAGCCACAGACAAACCACAGGCAAGATATTCTACAACTTTAGCTGGCAAAGCTAATAAAGAAGCCGCATAGTCATAAAATGTCATAGATTTTTTGCTAAACTGAATTATTCCTACAGAAGAACGTAAGAGCATATCATATAGTTCTTCTAATGGTTTAGGAGAACAAATAGTTACATAATCTGTCAAATTATATTTTTTAATTAACTTTGAGAGAGTAATTTGAAGAGAATTTGATGCTCCCACAATTTTAAGGTTTATATCACTGTTTATCTCTTTTAGAAAAGATACTGTTTTGATAAGAAACTCTGGCTCATAATACCAATCTAAAGATGCTCCGCCCACAAATACAGCAGTTTGTAATCGAGAGTTTTTTGTCATATTTCTTATTATTTCACTGTCGATACCATTAGGGATTACCCTGATGGAGCTTGGACTTTTGAAAAAAGATGCTTCTTTCTTGATAGGATTATTGACTGAAACAATAAGTTTCGATCCTGAAATAGAAAGAGGTACTATAAGTGACCCATTAAACAATTTATGCCAATCCAGCCTAATACTCCCCGGAATATCATGTAAATCTAATATTAATCTTTTCCTAAGGATTTTACAGGCTAAAGCCACTGAAAAGCCTAGAGGAAATGAAGGAACCGTCACAAAAACATACTTAACTTTTCTGATTAGCATAAAAATTAGTGACGATAGAAAACATAGCCAAATGTAAAGCGGGTTAATAAATTTCTTGAAAAGTAGAAGTTTGCCGATCCATTTCGCTTTTATTGTAAATCTAACAGTTCTAATATGTTTAACCATTTCTTCTTGAAAATAAGGCATTTTAATCTTTGAAGGGCTAATATGATATGAAAGGACATGAATGTTTTTGGTAAATCGTCTGAGTGCATATACAAAATGGCTGTTTCTTCGTTCAGAAGCCCCAACATATGGCGGAAAGCAAGATGTTATAAAAAGTACTGTTTCATTTCTATGAATTCTCTCCATCCTTTCCATATACCACCATTATGTTCTTCCTATATAATTTAGCATCTGTAACTGTTAGAAAATCATATTTCACTTTAGGTATATTTAATTGACTATAATAATGATTTACTGATAACTAAGCAAAAATGCACCAACGCTATAGCGTGGTGAGAAATTGCTTTAGAGTTATATACTTTATTGGTAAGAGCGTAACCGAGTATCTACGGGGCGTAGGGAATTCACGCCTGTGGGCATTGAGACCTCCATAACCCACAAGGAGGTCAAATCTGGTGGTCGAAGCAGGAAGCCTCATCGCTTTAGCACGAGTTAGCTCGCATTATATTGCTGAAAAAGACCTAATACTCTTATATCCAAACTGGAGCGAAATAGAGTAATAATTGGTGAGCGAGAAATTGATAAAGTTATTAAAAAGACTTAAAATTCTTAAAAAAGTTCATCTCGTATATCTTTTATTCCCAAATCGAGAAATAACGCAATTCCTTGAAGTAATGGACGTTTTGTTTGATATGATTTGATTTAAAATGCTTCACTATTTATGATTTTTTTTAAATTGTAAATTGCACGGCAAACCCGATGGTAGAGTGCTGAAAGTTTATATTTTACGGAGGGATAATTTTTCGTTAAAATAAAATAATCGATTAGATCTCCTCCCCAACTTCTTTTAAATTCATATAGATTTGGAACATTTGTTCCTCCGCCAAGGTCAAAGTATTCATAGCCATTTTTATGACCCCAATCGATTACATGCCAGGCAAGTAGGCTATTTGGCTGGTAAGTTCGATATTCGCTAATTGTCCCACTACAGAATGCTGTAATTGTTTTTCCAAATAAAAAGAGTAGTTTTCCGGAGATAATTTCATCATTAAGTTCAGCAAAAAAGATTTTTGCTGATCCTTTTTCACATAAGTTGTCCCAAATACCATAATAGAACGTTTTCGAACGAGAACTAGGATCGATTCCTGCTCTGTTCATGGTTTCTACAAACATATTATAATACGTTTCCATTTCAGATCTTTTTGTTGCCGATCTAATAGTAATTCTATTCTTTTGGGCTTTCTTAACGCTTCTTTTAGTCCCTTTCTTTATATTCTTCCAGAGTTCATTAATTGGTTTTTTTAAATCTACTATAAATGTTGATTCTAATCGTTTACTAAAGCCAACTCCTTCAAGTTCTGATGTGAAACTCCAGTTACATGGGGTTACGATTGTTGCTTTGTCCGCTTTGTCTTTTGCTATTTCTTCGAACTTAAGGATCAGCCCCCTAATGATTTGGGGATCAGCATTTATTGACACAGGTCCTCCATGCTCATAAGTCAGTGTGTACGATCTAATATGCGTGGTATACTTATCCATACAACTAACAATACTTGGAAAGACGCCGACTAACTTTCCATTCAACCATGCACCGATTAGTACTTTTTCACCATACTCTTTTTCAAGGAGATTAACCCAGTCAATGGTATGAAATATTGAACCGTCTTTTGAATTATGAACGACAGAATTCCATTCATTTTCATCTATGTCGTTACAAATGTCAATTTGTAAGTCCATTTTCGAATTCAGTTTTATCGACCTTCTTGTATCAAACTTCTTTTTCTCTATTATTAGATTTAATATGATGAAATAAAAAATAAATACTAGTTGCATTTTTTGAAATCATTTTATAGACGTTCGTCAATCCATCCATCAGTATGATATCGAATTAAAGTCCGCAGCAAAAAAATACTACCTGAATTAAAATAGATAACCAAGTTATTCATAAATCAAGAGTAACTGTAACTACTGTTGAGCTAAAACGATTTTAGTAGATCTCATTTTTTACGAATCTTTTCCTTAATTTTGAAAATTGGCCGACGAATTCCATAATAAAACTGTGACAGTTTGTACTTTAACGATGGATAAGTTTTAGTGAAAACACAATAATCATGTAGTTCGCCGCCCCATTTCTTCTTAAATTGGTATAAACTTGGAACATATAATCCTCCGCCAAGGTCGAGGTATTCAAAACCGTTCTTGTTACCCCATTCGATTATATGCCAATAAAGAAAACTACTTGGCTGGTAAGATCGGTATTCGTGAAATGTTCCCGCACAAAATCCTGTGATTGTCTTTTTATATAGTAGATTTACACTCCCTGCGATAATTTCATCATTAAGTTCAATAAAAAAGATATTTGCAAGCCCTTTTTCAAGTAAGTTATCCCAGATGTTATAGTAGAAATTCTTTGAACGAAAACCAAGATCTAATCCTGCTTTATCCGTGGTCTCCAAAAATAGATTATAGTATTTCTCTATTTCAGATCGCTTTTCTGCAAGTCTAACAGTAAGTCCACGCTTAGTGGCCTTTCTAACACCTCCTCTTGCTTTACTATCTAGGTTTTTCCAGAGCTCGTCAACTGGTTTTTTTAAATCTACTATAAATGTCGATTCTAATCGTTTGCTAAAGCCAACTTCTTCAAATACTGAAGCACCTTTCCCATTGCAAGGAATTATTATTGTTGCCTTGTTTGCTTTAGTCTTTGCTATTTCTTCAAACTTGTAAATCATCTCTTTAATGATTTGCTGGTTATCGTTTATTGAAACGGGTCCTCCGTGATCATAGCCCAGCATAAAAGATCTAATGTGCTTAGGAAATATTTCCCTACCACCTACAAGACTTGGAAAGATTCCGACTAACTTTCCATTCAACCATGCACCGATTAGTACTTTTTCACCATACTCTTTTTCAAGAAGATTAACCCAGTCAATGGTATGAAATATTGAACCGTCTTTTGAATTATGAACGACAGAATTCCATTCGTTTTTATCTATGTCGTTACAAATATCAATTTGTAAGTCCATTTTCGAATTCAGTTTTATCGACCTTCTTGTATCAAACTTCTTTGCCTCTATTACAATATTTAATGTGGTGAAATAAAAAATAAATACTATTTGCTTTTTTCAAATTAATCTAGACTATCCATCATCCTTAGTAGACATTGTTTGAAATGAATCTTTGCTTTATTTTGAAAATTGGTCGACGAATTCCATAATATAACTGTGACAGTTTGTACTTTAACGATGGATAAGTTTTAGTGAAAACAAAATAATCATATAGTTCGCCTCCCCATTTCTTCTTAAATTGATATAGATTCGAAAGAT
>SMTZ1_10004701_pt1 | contig 16788 bp, 16 predicted proteins | sample DeeMarSWOR136_30_FD_25667 | JGI IMG/M metagenome (IMG submission 25667)
GGGTGATTGTACCCTCGTATCGATTCCTGGCGCTGGAGGCGAAGGGCTCCTTGGAGACGATGATATCCTCTGGGTTTATGGAAATGTGACTCGAGGTAGAGGAGGAGAACTCCTGTAAGATCCAAATCTGGATCTTGCCCGTATCGAAACAGGGGCCGTCCGGAGAGGTCTTTATCTCACCACCAAACAGATTATGCATGGTGGAGGGAACCAGCCGCCCCTCAAAGAGAGGGAAGACGTGGTGTGCGACCCGGTATGCCTGGGAAAGGTCATGCGTGGTAAGAACGATGGTTGTTCCGCGATCCCCGTTGATAGCCGCAATGACCTCCTGAAGCCCGCGGATGTGCCTGGCATCCACGTTTGCCGTGGGCTCATCGAGAAACAGGATTTTCGGATCAATGACCAAGGCCCTTGCAATGGCGACCAGCTGGACCTCGCCTCCCGAAAGCTCCCGGGCTCTCCTCTTTCCCAAACCCCGTAGGCCTACCTTCTGAAGGGCATCTTCGATGATGGCGGCCCAATTTTTCCTGGGATTCCCCCGAGCCCTCAGCCCGTATGCGATATTCCCCTCCACCGTAGTGTTAAAGAGATATGGGGTTTGGAGGGTCAAGGCCATGGACCTCTGTATCTCCAGCCAATTGTTGTCCTCGTAATTGATAGGTCTCCCCTCGAAAAAGAGCTGCCCCGTTGTTGGCCGGATGAGAAGGTTCATGATGGAGAGAAGCGTTGTCTTTCCGGACCCGTTGGGCCCGACTACCCCGTAGATTTTTCCATTTTCGATGGAGAGATGGGGAATATCCAAAACGATCTTTGCATTGTAATGGTGAGTTACATTCCTCAGTTCCAATTGAACCATTTCCCCAATCTCGTTCATCATTGGCGACCTTTCACCTGAAGAAAGTGGAAGAGGATGTTGATGGAAAAGACTACCAAGAGGAGGAAAAACCCCAGGGCCAGACCGAACCCAAACTCCCCCTTGCTCGTTTCCAGGGCGATGGCAGTGGTCATGGTCCGCGTATAGAACCGGATGTTTCCCCCCAACATCATGGCCGAGCCCACCTCGGAAACGGCCCGCCCAAAACCCGCTATGATAGCAGCCAGCAGGGAAAACCGCGCCTCCATCAGAATGGTCCAGGCGGTCATTGCCCTCCCCGCCCCCAGGGTCTTTGCCGTCAGAATCGCCCGAGGGTCGACGGCCTGGACAGCCGAGACGGTTAAATTGGCGACGATGGGAAGGGAAAGGATGAACTCCCCGATAATCACGGCAGTGGGACTAAAGAGCAGATCCAGAAAGCCCAGGGGGGCCCGGCGGGAGAAAAACCCATAGGCGAGGAGACCGATAACCACCGTGGGCAGGGCCATGAGGGTATTCATGACGGTCAGCAATCCCGATCTCCCCCGAAACTTCCTGGTGCCGACGAGAAAACCGAAGGGCACGCCGAAAAGGGCGGCCAGGAACGTGGCCGTCAGGGCAAAAAACACCGACCTTCCCACGATTCCATAGATCTCCCGATCAAGGGAAAAAATGAGTTGTGCCGAATCGCCAAACCCACGGGTCCGATCCCCCGAAAGGGGTTCGCCCGAATATATCCGTTGAGGTTTACGGAAAAGGGACAGTTGTTTTTGTTAAAGATAACAAAAAGGTTGGATTAGGTCAATTAAAAAGGAGTAATAATAACTAAAAATGACTAAAAATGACTTTTTCTCTTGACAACAACGCAAACTCATGGTAGATTTTCCGCGCGCTTGCAGGTTGGGTCAAGCAATTAATTTCACCATTTCAAGACGAAAGGAGAACATTTAATGAAGAAATCCCTATTAATCGCCCTCATCCTCGCCCTTAGCTTCACTTGGGGCTTATCCTCATCGGGGTTGGCCGAGGAACGACTGAAAATCTCCAGCACCACCAGTACCGATAACACGGGGCTCTTCCATGCCCTTAACCCCCCCTTTGAAAAGAGGTTTGGCTGCCGGGTCGACGTCATTGCGGTCGGGACGGGAAAGGCTCTGAAGATCGGGGAGATGGGAGATAGCGATGTGGTTTTCGTTCACAGCAGACCAGCTGAGGATAAGTTCGTAGCCGCTGGTCATGGGGTAAACCGAAGGGATGTCATGTACAATGACTTCATCATCGTGGGACCGGCCAAGGACACCGCGGGCATCCGAGGCACCGGGGACGCCAAGAAAGCCCTTGTCGCAATTGCCAAGTCCGGGGCATCCTTCATCTCCCGGGGAGATGATTCTGGGACCCACAAGAAGGAGAAATCCCTCTGGAAGAAAGCCGGTGTTGCGCCCAAAGGCAGGTGGTATTCTGAGGCCGGCCAGGGCATGGGTGCGGTCATCCAAATTGCCAACGAGAAGCTCGCCTACACCCTGGCGGAAATTGCCAACGAGAAGCTCGCCTACACCCTGGCGGATCGAGGAACCTATTTGGCGTACAAGAATAAGGTATCTTTGAAGATCCTCTGTGAGGGAGATGCGGATCTCTTCAACCCCTATGGAATCATGGCCGTCAATCCGGCCAAGCACCCTCACGTGAATTACGTGTTGGCCATGGCCTATATCGGGTGGGTAACCTCTCCCGAGGGCCAGAAAATAATCCGGGAGTTCGGGAAGGAGAAATTTGGGCAGGCACTCTTTATACCGGTGGCTGTCCCGTGATGGGCTCGCTCCTAAAGTTCACGTCTCGGTTTATTGGTTATTGGTTATTAGTTATTGGTTATTGGTCATTGGCCCCTGGTCTTCGGTCATTAGTCATTTGCTCCCGTGTCCGTTGTCCGTGTTCGTGAAACGCCTCTCTGTCCGTGATTTCGTGTCGGTGGAATTTCGTGTTCGTGCTCGTGAAGCGTAATTGGTTACTCGGTATTCGTTATCAGGTATTTGGCATTTGATATTTCGCCTTCAGACTCCCGCCTCCACCCTCTCAACCTTGACCTTAGCCTTTCACCTTTGCCATTTTTCATTTGGATTTTGACATTTGAACTTTCTATTTTTAACCAATAAAACTAATACAACCAATTCAACCAGGCTTTGGCATTTAGATATTGTCATTTGGACTATATCATTTGGCATTTCCTGTTCCCCTGTATTTCATCTCAAAGGCCTTTTGAATGATCCTTTTGGTCCTCTCAGGAAGACGATACCGGGATATATTCGATAGATGAACCCATTTTACCTCCAGGGCGTCGCTCGACGGCTTCAGGACGTAGTGGTATTGAACCCTTCCCTCGGGATCGCGGAAGATTCGCTCCAGAACTTCAACCATTTCCCCCACCCGTATCACCAGGTTCACCTCCTCACAAACCTCCCTAATAACCGCCTCCTCCAGTTTCTCTCCCAGCTCTACTGCCCCGCCTGGGATGCTCCAATTCCCGTAGGCCGGCCCCTTGCCCCTTCTGGCCAGGAGGACCTCTTCCCCTCTTATGATGATAGCCCCGACCCCGATGATGGGATGATCAGGGTATTCTCGCTTCACGCCACTTCACCAGTAAGTATTATCCTAAAGGACCGACATTCTTGTGCCCTTCGTTCTGATTGCTTGCACGACCATACCAAAATAAAGAGGATCTCGCAATCAAAAACCCACAGAAGTAAAAGGGGACGACCCGGTTGAAGGGGTTTGAAACTGGAAGCGATGCTCGGGATCTTGGGCCTTCTCTAAATTATCTCTCCCTTGTAATTTCAAGCTTGAATTGGAATAGGCTCTGATGTATCATAGGGCAACCTTCCCGGTTTCAGGATCTGAGCCTTTGGGGATGCATGTTATTGTGCTCCAGTGCCTTAAACCATGAAGGTTTTTCCATTCTATGATTCTCAATGCTATTTTTTGGGTCTGGTGATATGGTTGAACCTCACTTAATCATTATTGCGTCTATTGCAGCTTTTTTTTGTTCTTGGTTCGGCTCTTTAGTAGGCGGTGGGGGGCTTATTGTTGTACCTCTACTCCTTTCCCTTGGCCTGCCTATTCCTGTTGCCCTGGGGACGAGACGGTTTTCATCGCTTGGCGGAACTGCTACGGGACTTATTGAGTTTCATAGATATAAGAAAATGAATTATAAGCTCAGTTTTTCTCTCGTCATCTTTGCATTAATAGGATCTTTTCTGGGTTATGTTTTAGTAGAGAGTCTCAATGAGTCGATACTGAGGAAAATCATAGGTTTCTTGATTGTCACACTGGCAATTGTGTTATGGTTTGAAAATCAAGAGAGAATCAAAAAGCTGAAAGGCAGACTCTATAAATATAGAAACGTGATCGGGCCTCCTGTGGCTATATCGTCTAGCTTGATCGCTATAGTAATTGGCGGAGCTGGCGGTACCGTTTTGACATACCTGCTTATCATTGTTTATGGCCAAACGATTCTTCAGTCTGCAGGAAATAGAAGATTGCCACTATTGGCTGGAAACATTCTAGCAGTCATTTTATTTATCCTTGCCGGATATGTCCACTATGCTTTGGCAGTTCCCATGCTTGTCGCAACTGCATTCGGCGGATATTTTGGCTCTCGTTTCTATCTGAAAAGGGGTGATGAAAAAGTAAGGGTTTTCTTTTTCGGAATCATGATACTACTTGGGATGAAGATACTATTTTTGTAAAAATCAACTAATCTTTCCTCATGTGTCATTTCTTTCGAAAGTTTTTTTCTTATGTACCATAGACCCAAGATTTCATTGCGTTAACCCCTTTTCAAACATTTTGAATGGAGAAACCCCCTATTGCCGTTCTCCCTCCTGACACCATGAGTGACTACCCCAAACAGGAGTATTTCAGTAATAGTATAGCCGACGAACTGATTGCCTATTTCTCCAAAATCCCAAGCCTCATCGTTATCGCCCCCAACTCAGCATTCGCCTTCGTGAAATTTATGAGTTAAAAAATGGGGTAGAGTTTCCCCTTAAAGGCCAAGGCTGAAGCGTTTCCACCCGAGAATGCGATCAGCTCTGTTCTTCCCACAGCCGAAACATCTTGTTGATGATCTCGTCTTTTTTCCTCACCATCTCCGCTTTGGAGGTGCAATAGACCGTTCCACCCGCCGCCCCCCTGTGGCCATCGCCGATATTGAGGGACCTCATGATCTCCCCGACATCCTTCCTATGTTCCCTCTTGTTGAGCTTAACGGCAAGGGAGAGGGAGAAGCTCAGGTGGTTGGTCTTTACCCCCCTATTATGGAGATTATGGACTTCCAGTACCGATAGGGCTTCGGGAAAAATGAGAAAGGCCAGGTTCTTGACGATATCAGGTCTCCGCTTGTACCCAGTCAAATCGAGGACAACCATCTTCCCCTCGCTGTCCGACGGCAAAAAGCTGGTGGATTGCTGGATGATCTTGGTCATCTTCAGCTCTTGCTCCTCATATCCGGCTAATCGCTTCCTGACTGCGGGGAGGCGGGAGACTTCTTTCAAGGGATGATCTCGGATTTGAAAGACCAGATTTTTCATATAGGCATTTCGCTCCCTCAGTGAAGGGTCGCTGATCTTCAAAGTCTTGTCAATGATTCTTCCCGGCGTCTCTCTCCTCCATTCCTCGATGGAAGAATAATTGAAACTATCGATGATATCGGCCTCCCTCACAGTTTCCTCGTACCAGGGTGGAAAGGTAACCTCCTGGCCGAAAAAATCGAAGACCACCCGGGCACAGCTCGGCTTCAGATCAAACCGTCCCGGCAAAAGGGTGGGATCGATATTGCGATACTGCAAGGCCTGAAAATTTCCCTCGTGGTGGTCAAACCAGAGACCGCATTCCAATGGATAGGGGAGATCGCAGACCACATCGGCTTCAGTAATATTAACCAGGGATCGTTCGATGCTCGAAGGCCCTGTAAAGAAAACTTTCTCCACATGTAACGAAAAGGAACACAAGGAAGCGCTTACGATTCCATCGAAATCGTTATGGGTAATAATCCCCTCATACTGTTGGTACAGCTGCTTCAAAAAAATCCTCCCAAAAACCCGAAAAACACGACCAGACCGATCACTCCCCCCGTTGCCACGAGGGAAATACGCCCTTCCCGCCCCAATCTTTCTCCACCCTTCGTAGGCCACCTGGCATCTTCACCGTAACCCCTTGCTGCCAGCGCATCCCCAATATCATGAGCTTTTCTCAAACTGTTGACCAAAAGGGAAGCCAAGAGAGGCAAAACCATTTTCCCCCGTTGTAAAAGGCCTCCTTCATCGAAACAAGCCCCCCTCGCCCTCTGGGCTTTGGTGACCCGTTCGACCTCTTTGAGAAACAGGGGTACGTACCTCATGGAGATCATCACCATGATAGAGATATCATCAACGGGAACACGGAAAATCCTCAAGGGGGAAAGCAGTCGAAAAACCCCCTTTGCCAACTCCATGGGAGAAGTTGTCAGGGTGAGAATCGACGAAAAGATGATGCATAAGGCCACTTGAAAAGAAATCCGGGCCCCCTCTCCCAGCCCCGAATACGTCATTCTTATGAAACCCATACGCAAGGGGAAGATCGGACGGCCCGGCACAACGAGAAAATGAATAAAAATGATAAAAAGGAATAGCCAGAGAAAAGGCCTCATTCCCCGCAGGACGTACATAAGGGGAAGTTTCGATTGTTTCACGACCCAAATCGAGAAAAGGAACGTCGTGGCAAGGGTAGTGGTTTCGCGAATCAAGAGGATTGTGATGATTAAGGCCATCAACTCAATAATCTTTGCCCTTGCCTCAATCCTATGGACCACTGACCCCGTGGGCATATAGTGCCCCAGGGTGATGTCCCGATAAAATCTCATTCAGCCCTCGTGTAAAAAAGGGCTATGATTTCATCTTCCTCATAGCCCCTTCAGTAGGTCGACAATCCAATGGGGGTAATAAGCCTTAGGTTCCCTCCTGAGTCTCCTGATCGGAAGATGTCTCCGCAGCATCAACGCCGGACTCTTCTTCCTTCCTCCCCTTATCTTCCCCCTCTCTCTCGGCCTTCTTCTCTATCTCCTCCTGGATCAACCTTCCAAGGCTTGGAGTTCCCGATTTCTGGCCAGCCATGTACCTTTCGATTTCATCCTTTTGATCCTTCTCCTTGAGGCTTTTCATGCTCAGACCGATCTTTCGTTCCTGGGGATCTATGTTGATGACCATGGCCGAAACCGTCTCCCCCACCTTTACCACATCTGAGGGATTTTCCACCTTCTCCTCGCTGAGCTCGGAGACATGGATCAAACCCTCGATGCCATCTTCCAACTGTATAAATACCCCGAAATCGGTGATACTGGTAACTTTACCCTCTACCCGGTCACCAATACGGTACCGTTTCGGAATCTCCTCCCAGGGGTCTGCTGTAAGCTGCTTGATTCCCAGGGAAAACCTCTCGTTCTTCTGATCGATATTGAGGACAACCGCTTCAATCTCCTGGCCTTTCTTATAGATCTCTGTGGGATCCTTAATTTTCTTCGTCCAAGACATCTCCGAGATATGGATCAGGCCGTCAATACCCTCATCGAACCCAACAAATACCCCGAAGTCGGTAACCGTCTTAACCTTTCCCTTCACCCTGGTTCCCAAAGGGTACTTTTCCTCAATCACCGACCAGGGATTGGGTTCAACCTGTCTCATTCCCAGGGAAATCCTCTTCTTCGGCACATCTACATCCAAAACGACGGCGTCGATGATATCCCCCACACCGACTACCTGAGAGGGATGTTTTACCTTTTTGGTCCAGGACATCTCCGAGATATGGACGAGCCCTTCGACCCCTTCTCCTAGTTCAACGAACGCGCCATAATCAGTTATGCTTACAACTCGCCCCTTCACCTGGGAACCAACGGGGTGCTTTTCATTGACCTCATCCCACGGATCCGGGGAAATCTGCTTCAATCCCAGGGAAACTCTTTCCCTATCCCTATCAAAATTCAATACCTTGACTTTGATCCTCTCGCCTACCGAAACCTTTTCGCTGGGATGATTGATCCTACTCCACGAAATGTCGGTGATATGAAGGAGTCCATCAATCCCCCCCAAATCTACGAAGGCACCATAATCGGTTATGTTCTTGACTACACCATCCAGGATCTCCCCTTCTTTTAAGTGCTTAAGGGTCTCCCCCCTCAGTACTTTCCTCTCTTCTTCCAAGAGAACCCGACGAGATAATACGATGTTGCTCCGTTTTTTGTTAAACTTGATAACCTTAAATTTAAACCGTTTCCCAATGAACTTATCCAAATTCCGGACCGGGCGGATATCGATTTGGGAACCGGGTAGAAATGCATTGATGCCGATATCCACGGTCAATCCGCCTTTTATCCTGGAGTTAATCGTGCCGTCGACAATCTCCCCTTCTCGGAAGGCTTTGCTGACACTTCTCCACGCCTTGAGCTTATCGGCCTTTTCCTTGGAAAGGGTAATCAGACTGTCATCGCCCTCTTTCCTCTCCAAGAGCACATCCATCTTATCCCCTACCTTCACGCCCAGATTTCCGTCCTGATCCTTAAATTCGGAGATTGATATCTGACCTTCCGATTTATAACCAATATCGACAGTGACATATTCCGAGTCAACGGCTACCACAATCCCATTCAGAACATCGCCCTCTTCAATGGTCTTAAAGGATGCCTCATAAAGCTCCTTGAAGTCTTCGGCCTCGCCCCCCGCCTCCTTTTCCCCAAGTCTATCATCCCCGGCAGGGTCGTCACTGATTCCCTTCATGTCTTGCGTTTTATTTTCCTCCATGAAACCTTAAACCCCCTCGAAGAACGTTTTTGAAATTCGCAACACTATAACATACTATCCCAAAAAAGACAAACCTTTTAAGCCTCTGACGCTCATGAACCTTGCGACACCATGCGACGCAGGCCTTCCACAACCTCCTCGATAACCCAACCAGGTGTCGAAGCCCCACCAACAACACCGATCCTCCCCTTCCCGCTAAACCATGATGAATTCAGCTCCTCAACCGTCTCGACATGGTACGTATCGCCCAGGATCCGCCGGCAGATTTCAGCCAACCTTTTTGTATTGGCACTCTTATGTCCCCCTATGACGATAATGCAGTCGACCTTGTGAGCCAAATCGAGGGCCTCCCTTTGGCGTAAGGCCGTGGCATCACAGATGGTATTATAGACTCTGACTTCCCTTGCCTTTTCCAAACAAATAGCTACAATCTCACGAAATTTCTCCAAGGACTGGGTTGTCTGAGCTACCACACCAACTTTCCTCCTTCCCTCCCAATTCGCCAATTTCCCGGGGGAGCTCACCACCATGGCCTCACCCTCTACATAGCTTTTGAGGCTCTTCACTTCCGGATGCGATTGGTCACCCACCACGATAACCAAATACCCCTTTCGGCTCAAGAATCGAGCAAATCCATGCGCCCTCTTCACGAATGGGCATGTGGCGTCGACGATTCGGAGCCCTTTTTCCTTAGCCTTCTCAGCCAAATGGCGGGGAACACCATGAGATCGGAAGATGACTGTGCCCTCAGCAATATCCTCTATTCCCTCCTTAACGATGACTCCGGCCTCCCTCAATTGCTTGACCACCTGAGGATTGTGAATAAGGGGGCCTATGGTATATACGTGATTCCCGTAATTTCTGGCAGCTGTGAAGGCCAAATCAATAGCCCTCTTAACGCCAAAACAAACACCGGCGTGCTTTGCAATGATCACGTCCAAGAAGAATCCCCCCAATTAGTACGAAACGATAAGCTCCACTTTCAACAGCTCTGTCCCTCAGAAATTTGGCGGCGTGCCTCCCTGAGCATCTTCTCCACCACCTCTTCAACGGTCATATGGGTGGAATCAACCACCAGGGCATCCTTGGCCCTTCGCAGCGGTGATAATTTTCTCTTCCGGTCCCGCTGATCCCTTCTCCTCATCTCAGCAATGGTTTCCTCAAGGTTCACCCGGATTCCCTTTTCCATAAGTTCCTTAAACCTCCTCCGCCCCCTCTCCTCGGGTGTGGAATCGAGAAAAAATTTCAATTCCGCCCCTGAGAAGACCACTGTTCCCATATCCCTTCCTTCCGCCACAACCCCACCCCCGGCTCCCATCATCCTCTGCATTTCAGCCAAAATGCTCCTAACGGCCTTTTTTGTGGAAATTTGTGAAGCTAATGCGCTGATCTCGGGTTTGCGGATGGCCTCGCTCACGTCCTTGTCGTTACAAAAGGTTTTGATTTCATCCCCCTCTTGGACGAATACAATTTCCATCTGCGAACATATCCTGGCCAACCCCGCCTCATCATCGATATCGATAGAAAGCTCTTTGGCCTCCACGGCAGCCACTCTATACATAGCCCCTGTATCAAGGTAACGGTACCCAAGCCTTTCCGCCAACCGTCTTCCCACGGTGCTCTTACCCGATCCCGAGGGGCCATCTATAGCGATAATGATTCTTCTTGCCATCTCTCTCCCCGCAAACTTCGGGATACTCTCAAAAACCCCAAAACGCATACCAATTGCTATCGGAGACTCCAAGGCGAAAAAAAGCAGAAGGTAGCGCGGACCCGAGAACGCAAACTCGAAAAATTGATTCTGCCTTGGAAAAAACCAAATGGTCCCCTTGAACGGAACCCAACCCATGACCGTGTTTAAAAGGAGAAGAAGGGGTGGGAGAAAAGGCGGGTAAGAGGCGGATCATCCTTCCATCTGGCGTGAGAGAGCAGCTCCACCATTTCCCTACATTTTATATTTTCCAAAGTCATCAGGGGAAAGATCCTCAAGGATCTCCTCCCACTTTTTCTCATCAAGTACCCCTTCACCCTCTGCCCGCTGAGCCAAATCAACCTTTCTCGACTTTTCGATGACCTTTTGGTGGACAAATATGGGAGATCTCGTCCGCAACGCAATGGCAATGGCATCGCTGGGGCGAGCGTCTATAGCAAGATCCATTCCGTTCCAGTTCAAATGGATAATAGCATAAAAGGTGTTGTTCTTGAGATCGGTCACCTCAACTCTCGATACCACCGCATCCAGGTGATTCAAAATGTTCTTCATCAGATCGTGGGTCATGGGCCTCGCAAGCTTGATCTGTTCCAGCTGGGTAGCGATGGAGCTCGCCTCGAGTAATCCAATCCATATGGGAATAACCTCTTGGCTCTCCTTTTCCTTCAAGAGCACGATAGGCGTGTGGGTAACTGGGTCAATGCTCAAACCCGAAACCCTTACCTCTTTAAGCATAATCTCCTCCTCTTCAAATGATCTTTCCCTTCAAGGAATTCGCGTATCCCTCTTCTATCCTTACCTTCATCAGTCGACCTATCAAATCAGGGCTTCCCTTGAAATTGACCACCTTATTCGAACTCGTCCTCCCGGTCATCTCCTCTTTTGCCCCTTTGCTCACCCCCTCAACCAATATCTCTTCATACCTTCCCTTGAGGGCTTGATTCCTCTTCAGGGTGATCCGCTTCTGCAATTTCTGGAGAATTTCTAAGCGACGGCCCTGGGTGGATTCATCGATTTGGTCGAGAAACCGGGCCGCTTTGGTTCCCTTCCTTGGCGAATACTTGAAGGAAAATAGGTTGTCGAATTGAACCCTTTGGATCAGGTCGAGGGTCTCGAGGAAATCCCTCTCATTTTCACCGGGGAAACCCACCATTACATCAGCGGTAATGGCGATCTCCGGACAGACTTCCCTCAGTTGCTCTCCTTTTTCCATATACTCGTTTCGAGTATACCCCCTTTCCATCCTCTCAAGGATCTTATCCGAGCCGGATTGGAAGGGCAAATGAATGTGTCTACAGGCCTTTTCTAGCTTCCCAAAGGCCATGACAAGCTCTTCTGAGATATCCTTCGGGTGGGAGGTGGTAAATCGGATCCTCCATAATCCCTCAATTTCGTTAATACGAGCCAAGAGCTGTGGGAAGGTTAATCCTCCGGAGAGGTCCTTCCCGTAGGAATTAACGTTTTGCCCTAGCAGGATAACCTCCCTTACGCCCCTTTTCGATAAGACATTGATCTCCCCGAGGATGTTCTCGCTGGGTCTGCTTTTCTGTCTCCCCCTCACGTAGGGAACGATGCAGAAGGAGCAAAAGTTATCACATCCCTGCATGATGGTTACGTAGGACTTCACCTTCTCACCAGGCGAGGGAGCCGGAAAGATATCCAGGGATTTCACCTCATCGTAGAATTCCACGGCGCACTTCGGCGTCCTCGACGCCTGCACATCGCTGATGAGCTCAGGTAGCCTATGAAGGTTGTGTGTTCCGAAGACCAAATCCAAATGACCAATGCGATCCAGCAACCGCTCGCCCTCGTGCTGGGCAGCACACCCACCTACCCCGATTACCAGATGGTGGTTCTTCTCCTTAAGCTTCTTTAGCCTTCCCAGAGCACTATAGACCTTGTGTTCCGGTTTTGCCCTGACGCTACAGGTGTTGAACAGGATGATGTCCGCCCGATGGATATCTTCGGTGGACCTATAGTCGTTCTCCGCTAAGATGCTCAACATCTTTTCGGAATCATGTACGTTCATCTGGCAGCCGAAGGTCTGGAGGTAAACGAATTTTCCGTTAGACACCATTAAACCCTTTAGTCCAGTGTGGCCGAGATGGGCCACCCCCGATCATAGAGTGCTTCAGAGGTCAATGTCAAGACCTCCATAAGGCCCCGCGCACCTGAGTCCAAACCATCAACCCCTTACCTTAAACTGAGAATCCAGCTTTTTCATCTTTTCGACGATTCCACCATACTCCAATTCGCTATAGGGAAGCATAGCCGCTCCGGAGAATCCTTGTTCCCGAATGTCCGTTGCCTTTCTGGCAACTTTCTCCCGAATATGATCCCAATAGGGATGATCGAAGGCATCGGCAGGCTCGGTAAAGGTGCCATTATGAACGCAGAAGGCAAGGCAACTGACCACGGGGGGGCCGTCGAAATAGGAGATAGATGAATTCCGCTTCACGGGCATCAGGGGACCCGTATGGCTACCCCTCATGAATCCCGCCACGAGATGCCCTATATTGAATGGGGAAAGTACCTCCCCCGTTGCCGGAAAAGCTCCCTGGACTCTTACCAGCATGACCGGGTCGTCTTTCCCGGTATATTTTCCCGCAATATTGTGGAGACGGGTCGTGCTCACGGCTACCGCGATTTCCCCGCTATTTCTTGAGTGAATGGATTCCACCACGAACCGTTGGTTGTCCCTCAGGAGTGCCGCAATTTCATAGAGATCCTCGGGTGCATTGAGCTCGATGATCCTATCCCCCTCCGTATAGGAGACGTCCATGATGGTGAATTTAAAACCCTTGTTCATAGCAGGGCTCAAAATCAACCCGGCATTATGCATAGGGTCTGTAAAACCCAAATAGAGGGGAAGATTATACGCCCCTGGATCGGTCTTGTCCGCCGCGAAAAAGAGGAAGGGTTCGTTGGGCCTCTCTTCAAATTCCATCTCGGCTACCGCGGGCCCCATCCCCCTCACATTGCCCGAAAAGGAATCCTTCAAGAGATCCTGCCCTGCTCCATAGAGGCCCTGTTTTCTGGCCACTTCGGTACCGACGAGGAAGGCATCCCAAGCCATTTTATGGATCTTCTCCGCCCCCACTCCTTCAGTGTGGGATAGAAGCAGTGCGACGTCGTCTCCGGTATGGCCCACATAGGAGTCGTTCACGAGATTCTTTCCCTCAATGCGGAGGAAGTTCTCCACAGCTTCTAACAGGCTCTGGCTCGGTTTAATATGACCCCCAATACTTCCGATATCCGCCTTGATTATGCTTACCGTCGTCTTCATACTTCACCTCCGGACAAATAATGTATTCAATGACTAAAATTTCCATTTCCCCATTTCCTCGAAGGAGGAATAGGCAGTCAGATCCAAATGGAGAGGTGTGATTGAGACATGATGGTTCGATATTGCCTCAAAATCCGTGCCTTCCATTGATTCAAAACTCCTATGGCCTCGGATCCAGTAATATTTTTGCCCAATCGGATCGACCTCCTCCACCACTGCATCTCCATAAATCCTTCGTCCCTGTTTGGTGATCCTATATGATTTCACCCCATCCTCATTGAGGTTGGGGACGTTGATATTGAGGAAGGTGTCTTTGGGAAGGCCGTTCTTCAATATGAATCGGGCGACCCTCAGGGCAAAAGAAGCTGCTGGCTTAAACTTGAAATCATCTTTTGAGACCAATGAGATAGCAAAGGAGGGGATTCCATAAAATGCCCCTTCAAAGGCGGCGGAAACGGTACCCGAATAGGTGATGTCTTCCCCCAGATTTCCCCCCTTGTTGATGCCGGAGACAATCAGGTTCGGTCTTTTTGACAGTAGGCTGCAAACCGCCACATTGACACAATCGGCGGGAGTCCCGTCCACGGCGAAATAATCCTGCCGAACCTCGTCTATCTTCAGGGGACGATGGAGGGACAGGGAATGGGCCATGGCACTGCATTCTTTATCCGGTGCCACAACATATACGCGACCGAGGGCCTTCAGCGTCTCGGCTAAAATTTGAATCCCTTGAGAATCGATTCCGTCGTCGTTGGTCACTAAAATAGTCAACGGGACCCCTTCCCCCCCGATCGTAGACAATCAATATAGCGCAAATCGCCCCTTTATTCAAGGTTAATTCCCGCTTATGTTTCCCGAGTTTTCAAAGAATAACGCTGTCCATGAGCGTAATCTGAGGGACAAAGGTCATCCAGGAGGATAAATCCAAAACACAGTTTTCCCTTACCTGCCTACCCCCTTCTCCTGCCTCTTACCTCTACCCTCGTCCCCACTTGCTTCCGACCGCAGCACAGCAGCACTGCAACACCACAGCACTTGTATTTCGCTGCAGCACCTTTCTTTATCGCTGCACCCAAACTCGGCTAAAAGGGGCAAGTATTCCCTCCCTGTCCCGCCAGCAACGGGAAAATAGTCACCTCACAAGGCATTGAAGCGAAGGGGCAAGGGTGTTCGCCTATGAAAAAACGAATGTACCGTATAATCAAGAAAGTCCCTTTTCCTTTTCAATCCTCATCCAAGATTTTGGCCAATGCATCACCCCCTGGTGCTGGGGCGTCTTGAGGGAGATAGAGCATAACCCCGCCTCTGACTGGCCGCACAACAATCTTTCCCTCTTTAGCCAGTTTCTGGGTCATCTCGACGGGGTTTGTGCCGAAATATTCCTTGAAGGCCTGGTTGAATCCGCTATACACGGTGTGAATACCCTTGTACGGTTGCTTTCGCAACTTCTCAATCGCCCGGACCACAAATTCCTCTTCCGACAATTTTGGTTTTCCTTCCTTAGCCATGTCAACTCCCTCCGAATAAGCTTCTGTTTTCTCCATTTCCCCCGCATCTGTCTTTCTCCAACCCGACTGCTTGCCGATCTTAAAAGGCATCTGCCTCTCGTCTTCCTTCTTGACTACCGTCAGAAGGGATGGATCGCCCCAATCCAAAACCTTCAGCACCCCTAAATCCGGGTGATATATCTCGTCACCGACTTTCATATACCAATCACCGTCCAATGAGAGCGAATGAGGAATTACCACTATACCCCTTTAATCGCTCTCCCTTAGCGTGGAAACGGTTATTCTCGATTCTTCGAAAGGTGTTGCGAAACGAAGAAGTTCATCTTCGAGTTCGGCTTCCCACCGGTTATCCAGCACAACGGAGTCGAGGGCTTTTGTATCTGTAGATGCCCATGAAAGCCTTCTTAAGATCTGCTCCTGGTCGAAAGCAACATTTTTAATTTTACCACATTTCCTCCCGTCCGCCCAGAACCCAGCTTCCCCCTCTCCTTGTCGGACCGAGGCGATAGCAAGCAGTTTATTCAATCAGGGAGTTATCCGGAGATAAAGTCGGAAGAGGGAAGTGTTGCAGTTTTATGGGGCTTGTTGGGGTCATTCATTAAAGGAGAGGTATCCGATTCTTCTGTTTGATCCACTGGTTCCCCCGGTAAACCACATCTTGTAATGTCTTTCCTCTCCATGAAAGTCGCCGTTAGAGAAGAACTTATTTTCGTCGAAGATAACAGAGGGAGTATAGGTATACCCAGTCGTATCGTCTCCTGCCCTCCACGCCGCCCCATCGGTGGTCTTCAAGATGGCATTGGTCCTTCCCATACAGGGGATATCATCGATTAAGTCCCATGTGATTCCGTCTGAGGATTCGGCATAACTAATCCCTTTATTGCATCGGGGACGAAGGTCACTGAACCCATCCAGGGAAGAGGAATACCACATCTCGTAGGCCCCATCGGATTTCTTCACCACTGAAAGGCTGCCATTCGTGTAGAATAAATCCCCGCCATTGTGGGTATGAACGATCTCCAACCCCGCATTCCAGTTCATCCCGTCATTGGATGTGGTGTAGTAGTATATCCCGTTGTTATCTGCCCAAGCGGTATACGTCCCACCCTCATAGAGGATGAAGACGGAATAGACTGGAGCAGAACCGCTAAATAGCGTATTCGTGATATCCCCGTTAGTATCTGCGGTCCAATCCACTCCGTTATCCGAATCATAGTACCGCATCGTTTGGGCCACATCCCACACCCAAAGCTTATACATGGGGCCAGCTATGGGATCGCCGAAGCCACCGCTATCGTAGAGAACGAAGGCGTGGTAACCGGGAATGATGTCTTGGATATTGGATGGTACGACCCAATTGATCCCATCATCAGAATAGGCAAAATCGGTATGAATCCCATCCCCGACCCACATCTTAATAGTACGGTTTCACCGAATATGTGTCCGAACCGGCACTGTCAATGAAATCACCGATGTTATTCCCAAAGGCATCGGGGTCATAGAGGATACAGGGATAGTAAGCCTTGGATCCGGGATCATAGACGGGGTTTGCCCCATATTCCTCAAAGCAAAGGAACCAGCAACCATCTCTGGGACCACACTCGCCT
>SMTZ1_10004028_pt1 | contig 16786 bp, 10 predicted proteins | sample DeeMarSWOR136_30_FD_25667 | JGI IMG/M metagenome (IMG submission 25667)
GATGTCTATTGGCCATACTCAGCAATTCTCGATTGAATGGATCGTGCTCACACATCCTCGATGTCCGACTCTGTCGGATTCCCTCGAGTGGCATCTCGGGAAGGCTGGGTAGGTTGGGTCGGGGTCTTCAAGGTCGCTTTCTCTATCCACTCAAATTCACTCCTATCTAGTAATCCAGGCATCCATTATTGCGATGAATCTTAGCCCCAAAAAGGTGCTTTTAAGAGGGAAAACAGGGCTAAAAAAGACGTATCTTTCTGTAAATACGCAAAATAAATTGGTCCGTCCCCTCTATCTTTTTTTATTTTTTGAAAAGTTCCTCGAATTGGTATTCTATCCATGTTAAATAGGGGGCATCCCACATATCGGTTTTCAGGTCATCCACAGCCACCAGAATACGCATTCGATTGGCCAAGAAAATAATCGAATATTCGGTACTCCCATGGGAGACAATCTGCAGAAGGCGTTTAGCCTCTGGGATTCCTAGAGCTTTGCCTGTTCGTGACCAAGCTTCCAGTTCGTTCATCCCTGCTTCATAGCGCCAGAGAGAAGAGAAAGAGACAGGCTTTCCAAAGGATAGGTCAGCTTGATCGGGATGATAACCATAGACTTTATGGTGGTTGGAGGCCATGATGTTGTGAAGATGGAAGGGGCTGACTTGATCTGGTTTCCGCACAGCCCCGCCGAATCGGTCTCCTTCATAAACAAAGGCCGGGACTTTTTGATTGTGGAAGGGAACAGCCCAGAGAATGATAGAGCCGGGTGCGGTCACACCCCCTCCATCACATTTGAACTGTTCCATCCTGTTGAGGATTTTCTCAGGAGTGGTTTCCTTCCCCTCCCTTTCCAGTATATATCGCTGGACCCAACCACAGGGAACAATCTTCCCCACCACTGGCCCTGGACCTGTGCCCCCGGCATTCTCCATGCTGTAAAGGCCCTCCTCATTGATCCCTGAAATTGTACCCACAAATCCCGGCCACATGGCCGAAAACCAGCGCCTATGTCCTGGCTCAGCCGGATCCACGGCAAAGAGGAGAAAATGGCTGACCGTAACTTTCCGTAGATCGCATTCCCCATCCATGTTTCGGGCTGCGATCAATCCTCCTTCCTCTGGTCCGTCTTGGGTGAGAGACCCCCAGAAGGCAAATTGGGTGCAGGAGGAAGGCGGCGAAGCCGGAAAAGCAGCCCGTCTTTCGATATAAGCGTTGAGAGCCAAAAGATCAGTCCGGTTGAACTCCCGGCCCAGTGATTTGACTCCCATGTCGATTCCCGAATCTTTCATCCCCTTGATGACCGCCTCGCATTCTTGGAGGAATTCAGGTGGACAGTTCAGACGATCCTCTAGGAAGGGAACAAAGATCTCCTCGTAACGTTTGGCAGATTGCCAGGAGTCTTCGATGATGTAGAATTCGAAAAAATCAATGATTTGCTTTCCAACCAGATAGCCGTGGGCGTAGCCGCGCTCTTTGGCTGTTCCCCAGAGCTGGAGCACGGGAAGACCATGGATCCAGCGGAGAGCTCCGTTCTCGATTTGCTTATCCTCTCTGGGAAAGGGAGAGGGAGTCCGGAGAAGGCAGTCCACATTTCTCTGATCTTTTTCGGTAAGATCTATCACAGAGCATTTTCCTCCAGGTTGGGAAGCATACCACCCGAGCGGTTCAGGGGGGGTAAAACCCAGCCGCTCATCTCGATCCAGGTCCATGAAGGACAGCACAGAGTAATGCTCGGGTGGAAGGGAAGAAAAGGAGTAGGGTCCAGGCTTCTCCAGAGTGAGGGTTTTATAGAGATTCTTGGCTCCGTAAATATCTGGCTTGGATAAGCTTGGAACCTTCCCTTTAGAAGTTTCAGGGAGCTTGTAGAGGTGAACTTTAACCGGTCCCTGATCCGCCCCCTCATAAAAAATGGTTCCAGAAAGGGACCTTTCTTGGCTGGGAGTCACCGGCAGAGTCAATCCCAGGATGGCCATGAAAATAATTAAAAAACGTGCTTTCATGTTTATACCTCCCCGCTCTGTCAGGTTTAAGCCAGAAAATATATAACACAGCTAGAATGGTGTGTCCAATTTGGCAGGGTTTTTTGTGTTGTCCTAGAAACTCACGTTGATAATCGGGAGCACTTTGGCAATCGAGGGATTATACCGGATGATGTTGATCAACCCGATCTGGACTCCTTTTAATCTCCAGGCGTAGTTTACGATTCCGATGGACACGCCCTTTTGAGTGCCTTTGATGTAGTTAACAGCACTGACGGCCAGTCCAATCAGCTGACCGTCATCGTCGACCCTGACCATTCCCAGGGCAAGGAACAGACCTTTAATGGATTTTCCGCCGACACCCAATCCAGCGACAGTGATGCCTTGAACCTCAGGCGCTCCAGCTCCCAGCCCCGCAATCGTCAGTCCGACAAGCCTTTGGCCAGCTCCAGCACCGATCCCGCCGATGTTGATACCCGTCAGGCGTTCACCGGCTCCGACTCCAAGGCCTCCGATATTTATCCCAGACATATTCTTACCGGCCCCCGCGCCCAGACCACCGATATTGATCCCGGTCACATCCTCGCCGGCTCCGGCCCCAAAAAAGCCGATATTAAGGCCAGTGATATTCTTGCCCGCGCCCGCGCCCAGACCACCGATATTGATCCCGGTGAGGTTCTCTCCAGCTCCGACACCGAGCAGACCGAGGTTGACGCCTGTCATATTGGCCGTAGCGCCCGCACCGAGCAGGCCGATGTGGATGCCCTTCATCTGGGCCCCTCCAGGGATGAGTCCCAGGGAGAGGCCGCTGACAACGGCTTCGGTGTTGTCCTTTCTCGGTGTCCAAAGGGTGATATTGATTCCAGTCACACGCCGGACCTGGCTGTCCCGGAAGTTGAACCGAAGCCCTGTGAATTCCTTTGAATTGCCAAAACTGACTCCCCAGCGCCGGGAGGGGATATCCAGACTCTGGGCGTTCAATCCCTGGGTCATCAGAACAAAAGCTCCGACCGCTATCCAGAACAATGCTTTTTTATTCTGGAGGATAGGCATCCGTCACCTCCATCTAATATAAACGTGGTAAATAAGGTTACACTCCCTGTGCGGCCTGATGCCGCCCGAGACAGGATGTCACACGAATTATTGCGTTAATATTAGTAAACCTGCATTCGCGCAAAGCTTTTTCCTTATCTAACTGTTTATACGAATGGGGATGCGAAAAGTTCGGATGGATTCGTCTAGATCCATGAGTAACACCCAGGAGAAGCTTTTAGTTTTGTTATTTTGATTTTATTTGCTTCTTAAACAGTACAGACGGAATGAACCATAAAAAGGTTCGTTTCTAATAAGCACATTTGAACACCCGAATCATCAGGAACTAATATTAACGCAATAATTCGTGTGAAATCCTCTTTTGGGCGGCCTGGATGACACCCTCGAGCCCCCGTAGCGGAGGGAGGACCTGTCGGTTTTCCGACGGGGGGAACCGACGGGACTGGTTCCCTCGGGGTTCGTGGGCTGAGGGCGGCTTCAGGCCGCTTAAGAGATTGTAACCTTATTTACTGCGTTTACATTAGATTGTCCGACAGGATTATTCTTTCAAACATGGTAAAGAAGACTGCGAGAAAACTCTTGCTACTCAGGATTGGTTTCCAATATCATCATGAGGAAACAATGAATATTTTTATAAAGAAGGATATGAAGAACTAGAGGAAATGTTCAAAAAACTGAAAAAATGATTTAGAAGGGAGCATAAACTTGTATCCTTATTTGCGATTATTCCAAATCCTTATCAAAGCCAGATTCGGCCCTTCAATGAATGTCAATGATGCGAGTGTGCTGAAGTTGCGGGTCTTTCTAGGTGACCTGGACTTTTATCCAGAATTGAATAACGGCAGGCACTTGACTCTGATGGACTTGGGCCGATTAGACCTGGCCATGAGAACAGGCTTGATGCGGACCGTTCGTAAGCAGAAATGGGGTTTAGTCGTGGCTGGTGCCAGTGTTCGCTACCGTCATCGTTTGAAGGCATTCAAACGTTTCCAGTTACATACCCGGATCGTCGCCATAGACGCCCGTTGGTTTTATTTCCATCAATCCACCATCCGGAAAGGGAATATCCATTCCTCAGCTTTGGTGCGGGCGGGAATCACAAGCAAACAGGGCCTCGTTCCCGTAAAAAAAGTGTTGGATGCACTGGGCGTGTCTGATTGGAATCCAGGCATGCCAGAATGGGTGAAGGCTTGGTCGGAAGCTGAGGAATTAAGACCCTGGGAGAGCGAGAAACAAGATTAGTAGGAAAAAGAGAAAAAGGGGATCGCTGAGTAACATTTACGTTGATATTCGCGTAGTAATGAATTAGACAAAAAAGCAAAACTTTTATTTTTTCTCTTAAAAGTCACTATTTGAGGTTGAAATCATCGTTTTAAGCACTTCTGCAGCATAATTCTGAGAATCAGTCGTGTTTCTATCAGGAATATTGAGTTAAATACCCAAATGGCTTAAGAGCCTCTTTTTTACTGTTATTCTTTTGGCAGGACCAAGAGGTGAATTCCGGACGGATATTGAGATGCCCTGAACACTCGATGAGTCGCCTTCTGGAAATCCTCTGGATCAGCCTGGCGAATATTGCAGAATTTTTGAGGATTTCGGTCGATAAGCGGAAACCACGAGCTCTGCACCTGGACCATGATACGGTGACCTTTTAGAAACGTGTGAAGGATGTCGGGGAGCTCAAATTCCACCTTTGCCACTTGACCAGGGATAAAGGGTTCCGGTATTTCAAAGCTGCTGCGGAATTTCCCCCGAATCACATCTCCGCGGATAAGCCTCTGGTAGCCTCCCATCCGGACGTTCTGAGGATTATTCTTCGGATCCGGAGCATCGCCGGGAAAGACGTCGATGACTTTCACCACCCAGTCTGCATCTGTCCCGGTTGTAGAGACATAGAGTTCGGCCGTGATGGGACCTGCAACCTTGACATCTTCTGATAAGGGCTCACTAGTATACACAAGCACATCAGGACGCGAAGCTGCGAACCGCTGATCCTCGACGAAATAATCCAGGTTGTAGCTAGGAGCCGGCTGCAGGCTCGGCTGCAGGGTGTAGGGAACGGGCTTGGCCGGGTCACTGAGATATTCATCGAAGCTGGTTTTGGTTTCTGAGGAGTCACCTTCGAACAGCAAGCGGCTGTTGCCCGAAAAATACAGCTTTCTCTCCTTTGCTTGTCCAGGTGGCCATGTGTCATAGGTTTCCCACTGGTCGATACCAGTATCAAAGACATGCGCCTCGTGCAGATCCAGAGTGACTTCACCTTTGAGGTAGTAGTTGAAGAACGGGAGTTCAATCTTCTCCTGGAAATAGGCTCTTGTCCCGGTGAAGGAAAATACTCCCATGTTCTCATCCCAACTCTGGATCATGTTCCATCCGCTGTGGCGCCAGGGACCCATCACGAGCGTGTTCCGGAGTCCTGGATTTTGCTTTTCTAGGGCCTGGTAAGTTTGGAGTGTTCCGAGGAGGTCTTCTGCGTCATACCATCCTCCTACAGTCAGGATGGCCGGTTTGATGCTGAGGAGATGAGGGTAGATCGATCGCGATTTCCAGTAGGAATCATACGTTTCATGCGCCATGGCTTCATCCCAGATCTCATTTTTCTCTTGGAAGATTTTCGCAGTGATATTTTTCAGGGTGCCCAGCCCTAAAAAAAACGCGTACCCATCCGGTGTGTCGAATGGGATATATCGGCTCCGGAAAGGAATCGGTTCTACCCGGTTTCGCCATACTCCGTAGGCATACGAGATATAATGCGCCAAATATAAGGCACCATAATGGTGTCCGTCATCTCCAAGAAAGAGATCGGACATGGGCGCCTGAGGCGAGACAGCCCGGACAGCAGGGTGGGCATCGATGGCAGCCATAGCTGCCGTGAAACCTGGGTAGGAGCTTCCCCAAACTCCGACTTTTCCGTTTTGGTTGGGGACGTTTTTGAACAGCCACTCGACCGTATCATAGGCGTCGCTGCTTTCGTCGACATCGGAAGAAGACTTTTTATCTCTGATGTATGGAGCTTGATAGTTGAACGTTCCCTCGGACAGGGACCGGCCGCGGATGTCCTGGTAGACGAGGATGTAGTTTTCTTTGGCAAACAGGAGGGATGGGAAGGTTTTATGGGTGAATTGTTCTCCGTAGGGTTCGATTCCATAGGGTTCCCGATAGAGGATTATGGGATGGGACTCGGATAAGTCAGTAGGACTGTAAACCTGGGTGAGCAGTCTAACGCCGTCGCGCATGGGGATTTGGTGTTCGGATTTGTGATAATGCCTCTCTAAGTATCCGAGGCGATCGCTTCGTGAGGCCGGGTTGGCCTTATTGTCGTCTAATGCTGCTTTTTTAACTCCGTAGGCATCGAATTTGATCTTTTCGTTTACGACATGAAACCTTGTGAATTTACCATGTTCATCTTTCAAGAAAGTTTTGAAATAGGTGCCATTTTTCTTTGATGTCGTCGTGAATTGTAATTCTTTGTCTGGTACGACGTCCCAAACATTCACTGATCTGTCTCCTTTTACGAGATGTCGGAGTATTCCGTCTTTGAAATAGATTTGAAGTGTGAGTGTCTTCGTATCTTCAATGTTCATTTCATAAATGCCTTCGATTTCAGGATATTTTTTTGTCAGGTCATCCGGTTTGCTCTGTAGATACACCGTGCTTTGAAAAGAGAGCAAAACTAACAGAGTAACGGTTAGGAAAAAGAAGAAGCGATGGATTTTTTTAATCATGACGTTTTCCTTTCGTTTTATAAAGACATGTCTATAGAGACAGTCCAGAGGTAAAAATTCTTTCGCTTTGAGAATCTTCCCTTCATAATTAAGGACGCAAATAGCTGAAAAAAGGTTCTTTTTACCGCTTTAGACATAATTTTTTTTATTATTTGGGGTCTGGCCTCAGGATCTATATTTATATTAATCATTTAGGATAAATAATGCCTGAATAAAAGGCCTTATCATCGATTTTTTGTGCTAAAAATAGCGTTTTAGACTCGATTTCCCCTCCAAGTTGACTCGTGAGACGTTATTTGCTACCTTTAGCCCCGATAGAAAAAACCTTTGGGAGAAAATAGGGAAATGACAAAGAAAACAATCACTCTGTTCACTTTGGCTGCGATCTCAATTCTCATGATTGTCTGTTGTGCCTCGGATGAGGAGCCTCAGCTGGCTCAAAAAGATGATCTCTTTCTCTGGGAAATTTACGAAAGCAAAATCAAGCCCCAACAGTTTGTTGACTTAACCCACACCTTCTCACCCGGCATCCCGCGTTGGCCGGGTTTTCCTGCCGAGGAGCGCAAGATCATCTATACGTATGAGAAAGATGGCTTCTTTGCCGAACTGTTCACCCATGTCGGGCAGTACGGGACCCACTGTGATCCTCCGGGTCATTTTCATAAAGGCCTGCGGATGATCGATGAAATCCCGGTCAAAGAAATGATTCTGCCGCTTGTCGTCATCGATTGCAGTCAAAAGGTCGCCGCTAACCCTGATTATCAGCTCGTCCTGGGAGATGTTGAAGCATGGGAAGAAAAACACGGCCGGATTCCTTCGGGTTCATTTGTCGCCATGCGAACTGACTGGTATAAGAAGTTCACTGACTTTCAAGCCTTCTATAACAAAGACGACAAAGGACAGTCCCATTATCCCGGCTGGACCATTGAAGCGCTCAAGTTCTTGTTCGATGAACGCGGGGTAATGGCCATAGGCCACGAGCCCATCGATGCCGATGCCGCCGTGGCCCAGAAGGAAGGTTTCTTTTCCTGCGAGAGCTACGTTTTAGAGACCAACCGCTTTCAGATTGAACTTATCGCCAATCTCGATAAAGTCCCCGAGGCCGGCGCCCTCCTGGTTTGTACCTGGCCAAAACCAAGAGCGGGTTCTGGTTTTCCCGCCCGTCTTTTTGCGATTATACCCTGACGAGACTCAGCCTGCTCGATTGGGCTGTCATATTTTCGCTTAAACCAGTCTTTTTTCTCTTCTGACGCAGAATTTTCTGCGGCTGGTCATCATCGCCAACCTCATGGCCTTGCCTCTGGCCTGATTCATCATGGAGAAGAGGAGGAGAAAAAATATAGGACCTGAACTCATGAAATAGCGCTGCCGCTCTTGTTTACCCCGCTTCAATTCACTCGTATTTTAGGCTGTCTGCCGGACTGGCTCTTGCGGCTCTCAAGGTCTGCAGGCTGACTGTGAGCAAAGCCACAGCCAGTCCGAGCGCGGCGGAGAGAAGGAATATCCAGATCGCGATGTCGGTCCGGTAGGCGAACTTTTGGAGCCAGGCCCGCAGGACGAAATAGGCGATGGGCCAGGCAACGAGGTTGGCGGCGGCTATGCACTTGAGGAACTCCTGGTTGAGGAGTGCTACAATTCCGGCTGTTGACGAGCCCAGGACCTTGCGGATCCCGATCTCCTTGGTCCTCTGTTCGGCAAAGAAGGAGGCAAGGCCGAAAAGGCCCAGACAGGCGATAAACACGGCCAGGGCCGCAAAGGACTGAAAGATTTTCCCCAGTCTTGCTTCATTATTGTACAGATTGTGGAAGTCCTCATCCAGAAACCGGTACTCGAAGGGATAGCCCAGGTTCATCTCGTCCCAGGCCTTTCTCATAGAGGCCAGAGTCGCAGACACATTGTTGGACCGGATCTTCACATACATGCGCCTCAACCACCCGGGAAACATTTTAAAGACCAGGGGATCTATTTTTTGGTGAAGGGGCTGGAAATGGGCATCCTTCATGACGCCGATAATCTGGCCGTCGATATTCCAGAATCCGAACCTCTTTCCCACCGCGGGTTTTTCAAGCCCCATCCGTCTTACAGCTTCCTCATTGACGATGAAGGCGGTTTCAGCGTCGGTGGAATATTCCCGCGAAAAGCTTCGGCCTTCAACCAGAGGGATCTCGAAAGTCTCGATGTAATCATAATCCACAAAGTCAGCCTTGATCTCCATTTTTGCCTCAGGAGGCCTGCCTTCCCACATCGGAGTTCCAGGGCTGCCTTGGATATTGGTGGGAAGGGACATAGAGGCTGTAACGTGGAGGACATCGGGGTTTTGCAGAAACCGTTCACGGATGGCACCGTATTTCTCATGAAGTTCGCCGTGGATACTCAGATGGATGATGTGCTCCCGGTTAAAACCCAGATCAATGTTTCTCATATAGGAGAGCTGGCGGGAAATCATGAGCGTTCCGATGATGAGAAAAACAGACAGGGAAAACTGGAAAACGACCAGCGCCTTTCTAAACAGCGGGTTGGCCCCGGAGGGGCTCATAGTGCCTTTAAGGATCCGGATAGGCTGGAACGAAGAAAGAAACAGGGTGGGATAGATGCCGGAAGAAATCCCGGTCAGAATAGACAGGCCGATAAATCCGAGTAAAAGAGCGGGATTATTCCGCCAGGCTGAGGTGAGTTGCTTTCCAGAGAGGGTGTTAAACAGCGGAAGAAGAAATTCCAGGAGAAAAAGGGCGATTACCAGAGCGAAAAGGGCCATCAGGATGGACTCGCCGAAAAACTGACGGATGAGCTGCGGCCGCCCTGCCCCCACCACTTTCCTCAGCCCGACTTCCCTGGCCCGGTTGGCTGAACGGGCCGTGGTGAGGTTCATGAAATTGACGCAGGCGATGAGCAGGACGAACACAGCCAGGGCGCTAAAAATCCAGACATACTTGATATCGCCCCGGTTGTGGAGATCGTGGCCCAGGTTTGAAAAAAGGTGGATGTCGGTCAGAGGCTGGAGAACGAGTTCACCTGTGTCTTCCTCTGCATATTTCTTGAGGTAACCTGCGAGTTTTTGGTTGAGATTCTCGGCGGAGGCTGATGGCTCCAGCATGACATAGGTCCCAAAGGAATTGAATCCCCAGTTATCCGCGTTGTCCTCCCCGATGGATTCCTTGAGGAGGATTTCAAAAGGGGAAAGGAGGTCGAATTCCAGGCTTGAATTAAGCGATTCATTGTGGATGACTCCAGTAACCGTGACATCGAAAGAGTTGTTAACTGTCAGGATCTTTCCGATAGGATCTTCCTCTCCGAAGTATTTGGCCGCGGTTTTTTCGGTGAGGATAACAGAGTAAGGGTTTGAGAAGATAGTTTCCGGATTGCCTTTTACGAGCGGAAAGGAAAACACGGCGAAGAAATCAGGATCGGCATGCCTGAATCCTGGTTCGTTGAAACGCTTGTCTTTATAGGTGACGAGCTGTCTATGCCAGTAGCCGAACCGGGTGGCTTTGACAATCTCAGGAAAATCGCTTTTAAGGGCTGCGGCCATGGGCGGGGGTGTTAAGACGCTGGTAGAGTTCTTCTGTGTGGCGGATTCGTCGCGGTAGACCCGGAAGATCCGGTTGGCTTTGGTGTTGAAACGGTCGAAGCTCCATTCATCCACCACCCAGAGAATGATCAGCATACAGACGGCTAGACCTATGGCCAGGCCGGAGACGTTGATGAGGGAGTAGCCTTTTTGACGGCGGATCGCGCGCAGGGCTGTCTTTATGTAATTCCAGACCAAAGCGGGCATGAAGCGGCCGGGCCGAAGGGGAGAGCGACGGTTAAGCCTGACGATCCGGTTTTTGTTGTATTCAGCGGCAATGCTTTCTGCTGTTCCCACTTGGGCAACAGCCCGGAGGAAGGCCTCTTCTTCCCTAAGGCCTTCTTGTCTCTGGGCATTGTAGGCGTCGCGAAGGTGGAGCTCTATGTCCGCGACCAGCCCGTCCTCGGACACTTCATATTTTTGAAAGCTTTTTTTCCATTTTCTGATTTCCTTTTCCAGATCGAACATGACTCCTCCTGCTGTTTTAATCTTCGACAGGAATGGGAGCTGAAAGCCGGGTTAAGGCCTGCCAGATATTCCGCCAGCTTACAAGCTCTGAGGCCAGCTCCTTACAGCCCTTCTCGGTGATGGTATAGTAGCGGCGGGGCCTGTTTTCTCTGGAGAGCTTCCATTGAGATTGGATCAGGCCGTCCATTTCCATTCTCTGGAGGACCGGATAAAGCATCCCATCCGTCCATTCAAGATGCCCGCCTGAAGTGTCTTTGACTTTCTGGATTATGCTGTAGCCGTAATCCTTTCCTCTGGAGAGAATGGCCAGAATGATGGGCCTGGTTGATGCCGCCATCAATGTTTTCGATATCATTTTGTGCCTCATTTTCGAAGATACATTCGTAATCTATGTATGCATATTTCATGCCAAATGAAGGCTCCTGGATGAGCCGGGGGAATGGTGGTTGCGTGCATGGGGAAGTTTTGTTCGTATCTGATACAGCAAGTGTTCGATTTTGGACGGGACATGGATACGTGCGAAACAGACGAAAAGGAGGCCAGACCAATTTATCTGATCACACGCCAGACCTGGCTGTCCCGGAAATTAAACCGTAGACCGGTGAGACCCTTTAAATTGCCAAAACTGATTCCCCAGCGCGGGGAAGGGATATCCAGACTCTTGGCGTTCAATCCCTGGGTCATTAGGATCCCATTATTTTCTGATTACATTATCCTTAGAAAGATATGTTTCCTGTCGTTCTCTTCGAAATAGCATTGAGCTCGCAGAAGATCTGATTAACCTGCAATTTTCATCTCAGCGGGTTTTGATCAGGAGGATGTTTCTGTAGGTGGGAACAGTACCGCGGAAATCGAGTGCTTCTCCGTTGTAGGTGAAAAAGAGCCCGGGAAGATGCTCTCGACCTGGATCTCCGTTAAGAGTCAGATGGCCGTTTCTAATAGCAATAATTATCTGGCTCCCCCTCATCCTCCCCCAAGCCAGCATTCTGTAGACTCCCGTGTATTTCTTCCATTCCGGCTTATCAGGGCCCTTTTTCTCTTCTGATTTCTCAGGCCTTCTAAAGTCATAGTAGTTTATCGTCCCTGAAAATCTGTTCAGATGGATGAGTGTTCCTCTCTGGCCGCCGCGAGGAGGCTTTACCCTAAGTTCGGAGTATTTTCCGAATTTGCCGACAATTTTTCCCCTCTCATCAGTATACATTTCTAGGGGATAAAAGTTTTTTTGGATCTGTATGCCGAATACCTTGTCCCTGATCTGAATCCTTATGCCTGGATCGTAAAAACCGATTAGACTTTTAACACGTAGATCATCATCGCTCAGGCGAGTATAATTCTCGACCGGAGTACTTTCTGGCCAGGGCTTTGTGGCTCCCAATTCCTTCTCGATGATGGGATCAACAACGCTGTGAATCAATGAACCGGAAATACCGTTGGAAGCATTCGACAGAGTCACAATTCCCAGTTTCAATTCCGGATAGATGAGCATGTAGGAGATAAAACCGTATCCGCCTCCTCCGTGGTAAATACCATAAATGCGGCTGACCAGACTTCTCCCGATACCCAGCCCGTAACCGGCTCTCTGGTTTTTTTCTGGAAAAGCCACAGCCTGCATTTCCTCGATGAGCTCTCTCTTTAGGAGCTGTTTACCGTTAGCACGGCCTTTATTCATGTGAAACTGGAGATACTTGGCCATATCCAGGATGTTGGTGTAAGTTCCGCCTGCCGGGATCATCGGGACAACGACAGGTATCCCGCCTTCCACTTTTTGGTCTTTAGCTACATGGCCGATAGCCCTGTTCTCTATCTGTTTAATCTTCTCGAAGTTCATGGAGCTTTGTCTCATCCCAATGGGATCCAGGACCCGTTCTTGTATGTAATCCCAGAATGGTTTCCCGGTCTTTTTGGAAAGGATGTAGCCAGCCAGGTCGATGCCCAGGTTGGAGTAGCTGTAGCGGTAATCCACAGGGTAGCGGAGCCACGTGGCTGGGATACTCAGGATATGCTCTTCGAATGAATGGGGCCTGGAATCAAAGTTGCTGCCCACAGGAGCCTCATGGGTAAAACCGGCTCTGTGGGAGAGGAGTTTCCGGAGGGTCATCTTTTTCTCGGGATTCTTTTCAAAAGGGCTGTTGACCATGAATTCAGGCAGGTAATCGGTTATTGGAGCGTCCAGATCCAGAAGGCCATCCTGGACCGCCATCAAAACGCCGAGAGCTGTGAAGCTTTTAGACATAGATTGGATACTGAATACGGTTTCAGGAGTTATTTCTCTTTCTTTTTTGCGGCTTGTGTAGCCAAAAGTAGCTTGGTGAAGGATATCTTTCTCATCGACAATAATGAGAGCGGCACCGGGGAGATCCCTTTTCTCAAACCATTTCGGGTACTCTACCTGGAGAGCATCTACAACCTGCTTGGCGATGACAGGAATTTTGTCTGCTTCTGTGCCACGTCCATTCGTGAACAGTAGGGCGCATAAAACAAGGATAAGGATGAATTGCCTTCTTGGTTTCATGTCAGCCTCCTTGTGTATTAATTATTTTCAAGGATTGAGGTACGACACCAACCATTACTATATTAAACATAAAAAGTACAATCCTAAGCATTTCCACTTTTTACATTTTATTATATGTACGGAATAACCATTACGCAGTTATTTTCGTAATACTGAATAAAACGATGCAGCTAAATCTCTCTCTAGAGGAGTTGTCAAAATGAGAATGAATAATAGGACAATTGTTGCATTTTTGATGCTTATGACTATTTGTCTTTGTGTGTCAGTTAATGTTGCTGCCCAGAGTGTAGCAGAGTGGCGCCAGGATATTGGCATCCTGACCGGGAAAATTGAACAGTATCATCCACTGCCGTGGGCAAAGATTTCGAGGGGGGCGTTCGTGGGCAGGGCAGAGGAAATCAAAGCCAGCCTTCCTAACTGGAACCGAGAAAGAATAATCCTTGAGCTGATGAAGCTTGTGGCTTCTTTAAGGGATGGACACACCGGTATCCTCCTTAATAATCAGAATAGTTTTAACCTGTGGTTTCCAGTCCGGTTTGAAAAATTCCATGATGGGCTATTCATCACAGCAGCGGACACAAAAAACTCAGGATTATTGGGAGCAAAAGTGCTGCACATAGGCAATCTGGATGCAGGATCAGCCTACAGCCAGATCGGAAAAATCTTCGCTTCAGACAGTGATCATGGTCTTGCCAGATCAGCCACAAATTACTTATCCAATGCCGTCATACTCAAGACACTCGGAATAATCGATTCGCAGAGACTTTTGCCGCTGGAAGTGCTTCTTTCTGATGGAACGAAGAGGGAGATATCCGCAGAATCGGCCGCATGGAGGATGGGATTCAACCTATCCTATTTTAAAACAACTGTTCCGACAAATAATGGAACTAAAACCATCTTTGATGACAAGTTAGACTCCCTGCCTCTGTATCTTTCCAAGGTCATTCCTTCCAGAGTTCCTTACTGGTTTGAGTACGTGCCGGACGATAAACTGATATATTTCCAGTACAATAATGTCACGAACTGGAACAAGGAACCGTTCAGCGATTTCACTAAGAGATTATTCAAAACTTACGATGAGCACGTATCTGAAATAGATAAATTCGTCATCGATGTCAGGTTTAATTCGGGTGGCAATGGCTACCTTCTTCCGCCTTTTGTTCGTGAGTTTGTGCTGCGAAGGGATTCGCTGCCCAGGGGCAAATTATACATCATCACCGGAAGAGATACCTTTAGCGCGGCGAGTAATTTCATCGGACGGATGCTGAAAAACACCACTGCCATAACAGTCGGTGATATTGCGGCCGGCCCCCTGAACTGGTGCTCAGACACTGTCAGGTTTGATTTGCCGAACAGCCACCTGATGGTAAATGTTTCCACTATGTTCTGGCAGGAGGGCCACGCGACAGATAGCCGTGGTTATTACCCCCCCGATTATTACATGCCTACTACGTTCAAAGATTACTTGTCCTTTTCTGGTCTCGAAAAATTCAGGGCAGAGCTGCAGAGAAGGGAGAGACGTTGTGGTCCGAAAGAGGTTTGGTTCCCTTATACTTCATTTGATCTTGCCCTGTACGCACTGCTGACCCTGGCTCCGGCCGGTAAGATGGATGAGGCTTCAGAGATTTCAAGGCTGAATACTGTTCTTTATCCGGAGGATATGAGGGCCTGGTATTTCCTGGCTGAGATAAATGAGCAAAGAGGTGAGCTGAAAGAGGCCCTTGAAAGCTATGAGAAGTTGTTCTCGATCGAGCCTCACATTCCTGAAGCGCGCAGTAGCTATCACAACCTGATGTTGTTAATCACTTTCAACGATCAGGGAAGAGGAGGCCTGGTGGATTTATATAAGGAACTAAAAAAGAAACATCCAGACGAAATTAATGAGGGCACTTTGAATACTTTTGGTTATCAGCTGTTGAGGGGTAAAAAGATTCAGGAGGCTATTGAGGTATTCAAGCTAAATGTTGATCTGCATCCGGATTATGCCAATGGCTATGACAGCCTCGCTGAAGCCTACCTGAACGCTGGTGAGAATGAACTGGCTGTTAAGAATTATAAAAAATCATTGGAACTGGATCCAGGCAACAATAATGCAAAAGAAATGCTGAAGCGGTTACAACAGAAATAGAGGATCCGCCCCTCTTCCAAACGGCTGTGAAAGACGATACAGGAAATCTGTATCTGGCTGACAGAAGGAACATTGTTTATTTCCTAAGACTTAATTGAACCAAACTAGGAATGCATTCTTACTGCAACCTTTCCGGCTTTTATTCGTCTTTATAAATAGAATTAGACATTAGTGTTAGCAGTCTAGTTCCATTTATAAAAAGGAATGAATAATGCTTAAAAATTATCTTAAAGTCGCTCTCAGGAATTTGCTCAGGCATAAGGGCTACACATTCATCAATATTATGGGACTGGCCGTCGGGATTGCGGCCTGCGTGCTGATCTTTCTTTATATTCAAAACGAACTGAGCTATGACCGTTTTCACGAAAACGCCGACCGCACCTATCGGCTGACCGCCGACTGGTCGAACAGGGGGGATTCCCGCATCCACCAGTTGGGGACCCCCTTCGTCTTGGCCCAAACGATCAGGGATAATTACCCCGAGGTAGAGCACATCACCCAAGTTTGCGGCCCCCTCGGTGATATGATCGTCAAACATAATCAAATCGCCTTCAAGGAACCCGACGCCTTCGGTGCTGAGCCCTCCTTCTTCGATGTCTTCGCCTTTCCCCTGATCAAAGGAAATCCGGAAACCTCCCTCAAAGATCCCAACACGATCGTCCTTAGTGAAACCCTGGCTGCCAAATTTTTTGGGGAGGAGGATCCCCTCAATAAGACGATCGAAATCCAGGATCAAGGCGAATGGCTGCTTTTCAAGGTGACGGGCGTAGTCCAGGATGTGCCCCAGGACTCCCATTTCAGATTCGGTATGCTGTTATCCATGAAGACCATCTTTCCCGAACCCAGCCTGAACTGGACGAGCAACAATTACACGACTTATGTCACTCTTAGGGAGGGAGTGACCCAGAGCCTGATGGAGGAGAAGCTGGTCGAGATCGACAGAGTCTATTTTGAAGGCGGCCGCGAACACCTTCCCTGGATCTGGACACTTATACCCATCACAAAAATCCACCTGCAGGCGGACCTGACAACAGGGAACCAGCCCAACGGCAGTCTGGCCTATGTCCGGCTTTTCACCGTGGTGGCGGTCCTCATCCTGCTGATTGCCGGCATCAACTTCGTCAACCTGGCCACAGCCCGCTCCGCCCGCCGGGCCAGGGAGGTGGGGCTGCGGAAGGTCGTCGGCTCTCAGAGAAAGCAGCTCATTCAGCAGTTCCTGGGAGAGTCCGTTTTGATAACTCTGATCGCTCTCGTCCTGGCCGTGATCCTTATCCAGGCCGCCCTGCCCCTCTACCGGAACCTGACCGGAAAAATCCTAGGCCTTTCCTATTTTGGAAGCCCTTTCGTTATCCCGGGG
>SMTZ1_10003090_pt1 | contig 16783 bp, 16 predicted proteins | sample DeeMarSWOR136_30_FD_25667 | JGI IMG/M metagenome (IMG submission 25667)
ATATTAGCAACAGCAACAGATAAAGGAAGATTTTTTTCTCTTTTCTTAATCTCAAAAACCTTATTTACTGCACTGTCGTTAAAAATATCAGCACCAAGACCATATAATGTATCGGTTGGATATACAATGACTTGGCCATTTTTTAACGCAGCGATAGCTTTGGATAAAACAAGTTTTTTCATATTTTTTTACTTTTTATAAAATCACCAAGTGTCAAGCGACTTCCAGTACCCGAACTACCGAGTTTAGAGGAAGTCTTAGATATATCTTCAACAAGATTTATTCCTAATTCCTTTTCAAGTTTCTCAATCATTTTATCAGAAGGTCTTAAATCCCCATTTTCAATTTTAGAGATTGTAACAGTTCTTTCACCAATTTTAAAACCTAGTTCCTCCCTAGTTAAACCTTTTTTTTCCCTTGCCTTTTTAATTTTTTCATTCCAGTTTGAAACAAGTTCTTTATTCATGTCTTTATAAATATCTTTAACAGGAGGTTTTTTTAATCTATCCAACAGAGGTTTTTGTGTAATTGCGGGTATATTTTTTGTTTGGATAACCTCACCATGTTTAATACAATTGGGGCAAAGCATCATCATAACACCATCAATAGTTGCAGCTTTACAATCACAATTTTTTCCACAAAGTTCACATTGCATATTGTAATATCCCTCCAAATAAAACTAATATATTAAATTAAACCAGCTTTTTGTAAAGCCATTAAATCTTCAGTGCTAAGTTTTTCTCCTCGTTTAAATTTCTCAAATATCTCACTTGCCTCTTTTTGAGCAATGGTTATTTCCTCTGCTTTTTTTGTCTTTCGTTTTTTCTCATGAGTTGATGAAATCTGCCTTTCCAAATCATGAATTTTATCTACACTTTCTATAAATTCCTTATGAATAGTATCTGCTTCAATCTTTGTTAACACTATTGTTTCCTGAACATTATTTATTTTCTTAGTCATATTATCCAGTTGTTTAATAAGATTTATCATCTGTTCATGTTCTTCTTGAGCTCTTTGAGCCAATTTTTCTACTAGTTCATGCTGTTTTTCTGCTTTTTGTTTGATAATTTTTTCTTCCTCTATTGCTTTTTTAAGTTTTGGATCTTTATTTATAAAATCTTCCTGTTCCTTAATTTTTGAATGAATGCCTGAAATGGTTTCAATAAGTTTTTTCTCTTTTTGAGGAGACATAGGTTGAGTCATCTGCTCATTTTCTAAATTTCTAAGTTGTTTACGAAGTTCATTTAAATTCGTACCTAATGACAAAGAACGAATTCTCTCAAGTTCTTCAATTCGTTTTTTAATCTCGCTAAAACTTTTATTTAAAGTATTTCTTTGTTCTTTTGCGTGTTTTACTCTTTCGTTTAATTCATCCCTATTTTTTTTATGCTCAGAAATTTTATTTCTAATTTCTCGTATACTAGAATTTAATGAATCACGTTCATCTGCAAGAGTTTTGGATTTAAGATGCAAATGGTTTCTTTTTTCCTTTAATTCATTTGCTCTTTTTTGAAATTCTTCTTTTGAATTTATCATGTCTTCTATGGATTCATTCATTTGAAACCTCTAAGCATAATAATGGATTATATAGGTAAAATACAAAGTACTTATTAAATTATTTGGAACATTTTAAAGAAATATTATGATATATCTTGTTTTTTTCTTCGTCGAAACATAATTATACCGTCTAAGATAACAGCTATTATTCCTGTAATAAAAATCATGTCAAATACTACTGCACCACCTATAATTGCATTTGTTGTTTTATCAGGTGTATAACTTAATAGTTCTTGAATATGTAAAAAATCAGCACCGATTAATACACCTATTGTTCCGGATATATATGCTAGAGGAGCTGCTTTAATAAAATCTTTCCATGATAGAATTACCGAACAAATGCTTGATGAAAAAGCTGGTAAAAGCCAATATGGAAAAGCTGTCACAATACCTTTTGATACAACAGGTTTAGAAATAAAAAATGATACAATAGTTACTACTAAGATTCCTAAAAAAATTTTTTTCAGTGATATTTTTTTCTTAATAGTTAAATATATACTTAATAAAATAGGTATTACTGCTCCACCCATATTTATTCCAACTTTCCAATTTCCATATGAAAAAAGATAAATGTTGGAAATATTAAAACCAAAAATTATTATTTCAAATCCAAAAAGAAAAGAAATAAAAACGATAAAAATAGCTTCAAGTGATGAAAAGCCCATATATCTAAAAGCTTTTGTTAATATTAAATATAATAAATATAATATAATAATAGGTATGATAATATATAATATCCATAAACCTATTTGTGTTAAGTCGGTAAAAGCAAACATAACAAATCATTGATTATAATATCATTTATAAAACTTATTTATGATCCTTTTATTCTCCTTTTTTTATTAATAATTTAGGAGGAGGTGTAAGAGGTAACAAATAAAGCAAAAAAAGGTTACCTCTTATATTTTTTAATACTAAATATTAAACGAGATATAGATATTTAAGTTTATCGGCAAATATCCATATATCAGAAAAAAATCTACGTCAATTTATTATAATTTAAGCCATAATGCTCATATAAATTAGTTTTCAAAAAAGTAATAATGGTAAAAAAATTAAATCAATAAATCAAATATAGATTAATAAAAAAGATAAGTAAAGATTTAAAAAAATTATAATTAAGAGTTAATTTAATAAAATTTTTAGAAAATCCCTAGATAAAGGGGATATTCATATAAACCATCTTAATATTTCGGTTGACATCAGTGGTTTAAAATGGACTCATTTCTCCAGAAAGAATGTGATTTAAAATTCTTTAATAAAAATGGTTTTATTAGAAAAAAATGTCCTTCCTGTAATGCATATTTTTGGACGTTAGATAAAAATACTCAGCTTTGTGGAGACAGACCTTGTGTCGAGTTTAGTTTTATTGGAAAACCAATAGGTGATAAACCACTTTCTTTATCTGAGGTTCGTAAGAGTTTTTTATCATTTTTTGAAAAAAATAAACATTCTATACCTATATATCCTGAAACTGGACAACGATGCCCGGTTATTGCAAGATGGCGCACTGACATATATTTAACAATAGCTTCAATTGCAGATTTTCAACCATATGTTACATCAGGTGAGGTTCCTCCACCAGCTAATCCCTTAGTTATTTCACAACCTTGTATTAGACTTAATGACTTAGAAGAAGTGGGATTGAGTGGTAGGCATTTAACAATTTTTGAAATGATGGGACATCATGCATTTAATAGAAATATTAATGAGATTTATTTTAAAGAAGAAACATTACAATTTTGTGATGAATATTTCACAAAATACATTGGCATTCCCAGAGAATCTATAAACTACAAAGAGCAACTTTGGGATGGAGGAGGAAACGCAGGTCCCTGTCTTGAGGTATTAGTAGGTGGATTAGAAATAGCTACCCTTGTTTTTATGAATTTAAAAGAAGATGAAAAAGGTGAGTTTGAAATAAAAGGTAAAAAATATTCTAAAAATCCATTAAACATTGTTGATACAGGTTATGGTTTAGAAAGAATTGCCTGGTGCACACAAGGTACAAAAACAATTTATGAAACAGCTTTTCCAGAAATCGTAAGTTGGTTAAAAGAAAATGCTAAAAATAAAAATGATATGCAAAGTATATATTCACTAGCAGATCACTCTAAATGCCTTGCATTTATGCTTGGTGATGGAATTGTTCCATCAAATATTAAAGCAGGATATCTTGCAAGACTTATTATTAGAAGATCTCTTCGTTTTATTGATAATATCAAGATAGATGCATCTTTGAAAGACCTTGTATATATGCAAATTGACCTTCTTAAAAAAGAGTTTCCTTCTTTGAATAAAAACAAAAAACAGATTGGTGAAATTTTAGTTATTGAAACAGAAAAATACACAGAAACTCTAACAAAAGGTGAAAATCTTGTTAAACGTATTTTAAAAGAGAAACAAAAAATTGACTCAAGCGAACTTATCACCCTTTATGACACCCATGGTATGCCACCAGATATAGTAAAAAATATAGCAAAAAATCATTCAGTGGAAATAGATATTCCAAAAAATTTTGAATCAATGGTTGCAGAGTTACATTCTCATGAAGAAAAAAATGAAGAAAAACATGAGATTAAATTAGATCTTCCAAAAACTGAGCAATTATATTATAAAAATCATTATACAAAAGAGTTTGATGCAAAGGTTTTATGGAAAGGTAATAACAAGATTATTCTTGATAAAACTGCTTTTTATCCAGAAGGTGGTGGACAACCATCAGATACTGGTTTTTTTCTTAATAATGGAAATAAAATATTGGTTCAGAGTGTTGTTAAAGAAGGTGAAGCAATTATACATATAATTGATGGAGAATTAAATTTAGGAGATAAAATACATGGAGTTATTGACTGGGAAAATCGTTACACATTAATGAAACACCATACGGGAACACACTTGGTAAATAGTGCTCTTAGAAAATTTTTTGGAGAACATATTTGGCAAGCAGGTTCACAACTTGGATTAAATGAAGCTAGATTTGACTTTTCCCATTACAAAACTATATCAGATATTGAAAAGATGAAAATTGAAGAACTAGCAAATGAATTTATTAAAAAAGCAGTTAATGTAGAAAAAAAAGTCATGGATAGAAATAGTGCAGAAAAAATACATGGTTTTAGACTTTATCAAGGTGGTGTTCCACCTGGTAATATCATAAGAGTGCTTAATATTCCTGGAATAGATGTTGAAGCATGCGGTGGAACACATTTAAACAATACTAGTGAAGTTGAGAAAATCAGAATTATTAAAACAGAGAGAATTCAAGATGGGGTAAATAGAATTATTTTTGCCGCAGGTAAAATGGTTGATATTCATCTGGAAGAAGAAAAACGATTATATGAAAAAATTATAAAACAACTAAGTTTAACCTATAAAATAAATGAAGAAGAAGACATTTCTAGACAATTACAAGAATTATCAAAGATTTTTTCAGTTCCAGTAAATCAAATTGAAAGAACGATAAAACGATTTTTAAAAGAGACAAAAAAAACCAAATTAAAAAATGTTAAAAATTTAATTGAGGCGTGCAAGGACCTTTTTTCCGAATGGAAAAAGATGCAAAAAAACAAGAAAAAAGTGCCAATTGATGAAATTGAAAAACTAATTAATCAAGCATATAAAATACCTGGAACAGATATTAAAATTGTAACTGGTATTTCTTTATTTGAAGCAACTGCAACCGCAGGTTTTATAACAAAAGAAAACAACTTTGTTGCACATATTTTTGATGGAAATAAACTTGTTTCTATGGCTTCAGAAAATGTAGATATTGATTTAAGAGAATTAGCACCAGAACTTGGTAAAATCCTGGGAGGAAGTGGTGGTGGAAAACCAAAGATGACTCAATGTGGAGGTCCTAATAAAAATAAAGTAAATGATGCATTAGAACTTGCTAAACAATTAACTATAAAAAAGTTAGAAAAACTATAATCAAGCATTTAAAATTTAAACTCTGTAAATTATGTGAACAGCTACAACTATTACTGCTGTTGCTATACACATTGCAATAACAAACCATGGTGGAATTCTAAATGAGGTTTTTTCTTCTGCGTCAAAGTATCTAATTAATCCTGCTGCGGAGTGAAAACCTTCGCCTTTTTTTTCTTTAGCCATAATTATTCACTAATTCTTTTCTTTTATAAATGCTGATAATACGTTTTAATATTTTAGTTTTACTGTTAAAATATTTGGCAAACATCTAAATATTGAATTTATATACTAAATTTCAAGGTGTAATTATATGAAGGAAGTTGAGGCGCTCGTTAATAAAGCATTTAAATACAAGGAGAGCGGATTAACAGAACATGAAATAGCTGATGAACTTAATGTTTCTAAACAAACAGTAGTTTGGCTTTTAAGTAGAGGAAAAGAAAAAAAGCCAAGTGAAGATCTTAAAGTCGGTTGGCGTTCAATAGGGGTTTTTCCAACAAGAATAGGTTTTATTTCAGATGCCATGTGTGATGTAATTCTTGAAGAATGCAAAGATATTGATACTATAGTTGGCATTGCAGTAAACGGAATCCCATATGCCACTTTTATTGCTGATAAACTTGGTATAGAAATGGCTATTTACAGACCCCATTTTCAAAAATCAGGTTCATTTTCTTCAAATTATGCAACAGTTAAAGGAAAAAATGTTGTTATCGTAGATGACGTAGTAGGTACTGGTGTCACATTTAAAAGTGCAATAAAAGCTGTTAAAGATGAAAAAGGTAAACCAATTTTATGCGTAGCTATATTAAATAAAAGGGCACAAAACAGTATAGATGATGTACCACTTCGTTCACTTATAAGAGCAAGAGTAATATAATCTTTTATTTTACTGGAGTTTCTATGCATTGGGCAGATGTTTTAGCTGATAAGTTGCTTAAAAAAAATAAAAAACAAGTAATTGCTACAGGTATTACTCCCTCTGGTCCAATTCATATTGGAAATATGCGAGAGATTTTAACATCTGATGCGGTTTTTAGATGTTTAATTGATAAAGGTGGGGATGCTAAATTAATTTATGTAGCAGATGATAATGATCCATTAAGAAAAGTTTATCCGTATTTACCTGAAACTTATGAAAAATACGTCGGTATACCTATTTATGATATCCCTTGTCCATGTGGAAAACACAAAAGTTATGCTGATCACTATTTAATTTCTTTTTTAAATGCATTAAAAGAAATCGGGGTTAACCCAGGGGTTTATAGAGCAAGTGAAATGTATAATAAAGGTCTTTACAATGAGGCAATTCAAATAGCATTGAAAAACACAGAGAAAATAAAAAAAATATTACAAAATATTTCAAAAAGGCTGGTTCCTAAAGAATGGATTCCTTTTAATATTAGATGCGAAAATTGTAAAAGATTAACAACAACAAAAGCTGTTTTATATGAGCATCCTATCATTGAATATAAATGCGAATGTGGTTATGAAGGAGAAGTAAACATTACTAATGGAGGAGTTGGGAAACTTCCTTGGAGAGTTGATTGGCCTGCTCGATGGAAAATGTTAGGAGTTACTTTTGAACCCTTTGGAAAAGATCTTGGAACTGTAGGTGGAGCAAGAGACACTGGTAAAAAAATCGTTGAAGAAATATATAATTATCCCGCACCTGAATATGCAATTTATGAGTTCATAATGTTAAAAGGACAAGGAGCCATGCATAGCTCAAAAGGAACTGCTTTAAGTGCTGAGGAGATGCTTAGAATGACACCTGCTGAGGTTTTAAGATTTTTGATTATCAATAATCAACCAAATAAACATATTGTTTTTGATTCAGGTTTAGGAATACTTAATCTGGTTGATGAATATGATAAAGAAGAACGCGCCTATTTTGGAAAAGAAGAAGCAACAAAAGGAATGAAGGATCTTAAAAAAACATATGAGCTTTCACAACCTTATTGTGTTCCAAAAAAAATTCCGCATCAACTTCCATATAGACATTTAGTTACACTTGTTCAAATAGGAGAAAGTTGGGAAGAGATAAAAAAAATTTTAATAAGAACTAGTCAAATTCCAAAAGATTTAGAAAAAACAGATGAAGAACGTTTAAAACAAAGAGTTGAAAATGTTAAATATTGGTTAAAAAATTTTGCACCTGATATTGTAAAATTTGAAGTGAAAAAGAAATTACCAAAAATAAAATTTTTAGAAAAAGAAAAAATGTTTTTATTAAATTTAAAAGAAAATTTTTCAAAGATTGAATGGGAACCAGAAAATATTCATAAAGCAATTTATGATGAAGCTGAAAAACAAAAAATGCAAATTAATGAGGCATTTAAAATTATTTACCAAGTTATACTCGGCCAAGAAAAAGGACCTAGAGCAGGATATTTTTTATCAAATTTAGATAAAGATTTTGTATTAAATAGATTTGAAGAAGCAGTTAAATAGAAAAAGTTCTTTTAACAGGTTTTATTCATGAAGGCATATTTAGAAGTCTACGGCTGTACTGCAAATAAAAGTGATGCAAGTTTGGTAAAAGGCATTTTAAAAGAAAATAAACATGAAATTGTTGATAATTTAAAAAATGCTGATTTTATCATAATTCATACCTGTACAGTTATAAATACAACAGAACAACGTATGTTATCACGTCTTAGGGTTTTTAAAAAAACTGGTAAAAAAATAATTGTTGGTGGATGCATGGCTTCTGTTCAAGTAGATCTTATAAAATCTATTTTACCAAAAGCAATAATTTTACCTCCACAGTATTCTTATCATATTTTAGATGTTTTATATAATAAAGAAACTATATTTGTTGATAAAAATAAAACACAATTTTCTAAATATTATGAAGATATTTTCGCCCCTATTACCATTTCGGAAGGATGCATGTTATCTTGTGCATATTGCATAACTTCTATTGCTAGGGGAAAGTTAAAAAGCTATCCTATTAATGAGATAATCGAAAATATTTGTTCAGCAATAAAACAAGGTTGCAAAGAAATTCAATTAACTGCTCAAGATACAAGTTCATTTGGTTTGGATTCTGGACATGATTTGGGTGAACTTTTAAGAAATTTATCCAAAATAAAAAGCGATTTTAGAATAAGAGTTGGAATGATGAATCCATATACTTGTTCAAAAAATATAAATTATATAATTGAAGGTTTTAATGATTTTAGAATCTATAAGTTTTTACATTTACCAGTTCAATCAGGTGATAATGATATTTTAAAAAAAATGAACAGAAAATATGAAGTTGATGATTTTATTGAAATTATTAATAAATTTAAAGAAAAATACAATGACCTTACTATTTCCACAGATATAATTGTCGGTTTTCCAACTGAAACAAACGAGCAATTTCAACATAGTGTCGATTTAATAAAAATGGTTAAACCAGATGTTACAAATATTACAAGATACTCTGCAAGACCTTTAACATATGCTAAAACCATGAAAGGAAGAATTAGTACAGAAACTGTGAAAGAACGATCAAGAATATTAAGTAAAATTTGTAGTAAAATTTCAAAGGATAATAATCTTAAATATGTTGGAAAAAAATGTACAGTTCTTGTAACAGAAAAAGGTAAAAGCGATACATTTATGGGAAGAACTGATAATTATAAACCAGTTGTGTTAAAAAATAAAACAGAAATTGGTAAAGTTTTAAAAGTTGAAATAATAGATGCTGAATCAACTTATTTATTAGGAAGAATTATATAGAATAATATCCTGAGTTTAAATAGCTATTATAAAATATCACACTTTTCTTTTTTAATTTTTTATAAATACTGTAGGAAAACAAAATAAAAATATTATAAAGGTTCTGGTGGCACACCATCAGGTAAAGATGGTTGAATATTAGGTGTTCTCCACTGACGCAGATTATCAATATTAACAAGTAAATACATGTAAAAAGGAAGTGTTGTTTTCATCCAATGAACAAGATTATCATGTTTACCCTTACCCATCCACATCTCATAATCCTCAGATAGTATCTCAAAAGCAAAAGAAGGAATATGATATTCTTTGAAAAACCAATCGGAACTAGTTCCACTAAAATAAATTTTATCTCCTTGATATACAAGTCCCTCCCCCGACCTATATGTTTTATATTCAGTATTTTTTTCAACCCACCGTTCCACATAAGTAAGAATATATAGTTCATTTTGAGAAATTTTAAATGGAGGTTTGAATGCACCCCATGGACCAATAATACAATGAGCCGCTGTATGGCAACTTACATAGAAAGAAAAATCATCAAGTTCCTTTGTAAAATCTCTAAGTGCTTGAGTTTCAGGTTCTGAAAAAGGGCGACGACCGCAATTTGTAATATATGAAGGAAAATTCGGGAACCATTTATTTAAGCGAGGGGTTTTTATATAAGAAATTTTTAAACGACCCAATAATTTACCTATAGGAATGCATCCTCCTCTAATTCTACCAAAATCAATTTTGAAATTACGATTTAAATCAACTCCGTTAGCATTAAATCGATCATCTGCTTGTCTCCCATCAGGGTTCAATAAAGGAACGATATACAATTCAGTTGTATTAAGAATAGTTGTCACTGTTTTGTTGCTTTCAAAGTTAATGAGAAGATACTCAGCAAGATACAAACAAGCCTCACCTGCTTCCCATTCACAACCATGAATACAACCATCAATAAGACAAGAAGATTTTATCTCTTTGTTCCTTTCATTGGTTAATCTAATACACCAAATATCTTTACCAAGAACACTTTTACCAATAGAAAACACATAAACTAAACGAGGATAATTTTCATTAAAATCCTTGAGCATTTCAATTGTACTATAATAATCATGATATTTTCCATCTCTCCAATCTGGTAAAATAGAGGATTGATCCAAATTAATCTCAGGAATTGATAATTCTTCCACCTTAAACTTTTGTTCCTTTTCAATACAACCAGAAAATGTTATATCAATCAAAATAAAACATAAAACAAGTGTTATTAAATGAGATAATTTCTTATTCATTACTATTCCCTTTGTTTCATATTTGAATAAGTTTTATAGTATATAATTATATTTTTTAATAAATTTTTATCGATAAAGAGATAATATTAAACAATTTATATCTTGCTATTTATCTTAATAAAATAACTTAAAACATAATATATTATCTCATAATACCATACTTTAAAGCTTGGAAATAAAGTTATATCGATATTAAAAATGAAAATTAATCCTTTAAATTTTTTTATTTAACACTATTGTTGCGATTAAATAAAATGGGGGAAATATTTATAGTTCATTATTTTATAACAATTTTTAATTTAAAGGGAGGAATAACAAAATTATGGAAAAAAGAAACAATATTTTGAAAGATGCAGTTGTTATACTCATTGTGACTGTTTTACTCTCAACTATGGTAAGTGCAAACACATTTAAAGATAAGGATGAAAAAATCGGTGAAACCTTAAATGGAAGAAGAGTTGTTTTTTGGAATTATCCTTATCAGGAATCTTCTGTTGATTTTAGATTCCTTCCAAGCTCAGAGGATTGGGAAAATTACTGTGCTGATATAATCTTTGGTTTTAATGAGGTTGTAACAAAAGTTAAATGGTGGGGAATCAGTAAAGACTCTACTAGTCAACCATGTGATCCCACTGGAATGATATTTCATTTATTTTTCTTTGAAAATGATCAGGGAGTACCTGGAGATACAACCGCTGCTTATACTTCAATTGTACCAGATGTATATGATACAAATCGAATTTATGATGATCACTATCCTTTATGGGAATTTTCATATGATCTAAATCCTGGTGTAGCATTAAGTAATCACTGGATAGTATTATTAAGTGCTGGGAGCCCCTATGGAGCGATATTTTTTTGGTCTAATGCATGGGGTACAAGGGATGCATTAATGTATCCTCCTGGAAGTCCTATTGATGATAGTCTAGCTTTTGAACTTTCAAAAGATTATCCTACAGAACCGGTTTCTAAATTAAAGGACTGTGACTATATAGAATGGAGAGGATCTACGGCAAATGAAAATGTATTTGATGTTATTGAGTTACGTAATGATGGTGAAGCTGGTTCAATTCTTGATTGGGAAATAACAGAATGGCCAAATTGGGGAACTGACTGGAGTATTCACCCAATGGATGGAACATATTTATTAATAAGTGATATACAAGATATCTATGTTCAAGTGAAAGCCCCAATGACATTTGGAAAGGAATTACACGGTAAAATAAAAATTATAAATTTAAGAGATCCTCCTGATTATATTGAAATTGATGTAGTAATATCGACACCAAGAACTAAAGCACAAATATTTCCATTGATTGCAACAATTCTTCAGCGATTCCCTATTCTACAAAGATACTGGGATTTTTAAGTAAATCTTTATCTCTCTTTTTTTATTTTTTTTAAAATAATTAATAGAATAAAAATCGATGAATAAACTTTTTTTCTTTTAAACCATACGAACAACGTGATTTAGTAAAATTTTCTCCTGTAGAAAAGAAAAAAAACTCAGGCGGACCTGGCGGGTTGTGAACACACTTACAGGAGAAGTTCCATGTGAACTTTTACAAAAAACCAGGAGTTTGATTTTAAAGCAGGTTCTTCTCATTAAAATCTCTTTTTTTGTTATTTTTTTTGTTGTGATTGACTAAAAATTTTTAGAAATATTTAAATTAGATTATTTAATTACTTTTTTATAAAAAAAATAGGGAGGAAATACATGAAAAAGAAAATAATAGGTATTTTAGTATGTATGCTGTTGATTATAACTGCTTTATCAGCTGCAGGTGTAACGAATATTCAAGTCATACAAGATATGAATGAAAATAATGATTTAGAACCTAATATAAGTACTCCAGCTAATCCAGGTATTATCACTATTGAAATCGTTGGTAAAATCACAGAAGTATCTGATCCATATAATCTTCTAGGTGGTGCAATTCAAGTTAATGATAAAATTACTGGAAAATACATTTATGAATCTGGTAAACCAGATTTATTTCCAGAAGATCCGACTTATGGATATTACGAATATATTTCATCTACTTTTGGAATGGAACTTAATACTGGTGGATTTGAATTTAAAACAAATCCAAGTAATGTTCAATTTCTTATTATAATATATAATGATGACCCTTATAGTGATGATGGATATATGGTAGGTAGTGAGGAAAATTTGCCACTTTCAAATGGACTATTAGTAGACATGTTCTACTGGGGACTCGGAGATCCAACATGTACTGCTTTATCCAGTGATGCTTTACCGACTACTGCCCCTATTCTATCAGATTGGGAATATAATCAAATAGTTGTGCTTGGTTTTCACCCAACTTCGGGTAACCCGTTCGCATTTAAAGCTACTATTACTAAGGCTACCAAAAGCAGAGCAAGAAATGTACACTCTATTATGCAACCCATTTTAACTTGTTTGCTTGAACGATTTGCAGATATGTTTCCAATACTAAGATATTTAATGAAATTATAAATATAAACAAAAAACCTCTTTTTTTTAATTTTTTTTTGTTTTTTTTTGTTGTGATTAACTAAATATTTTAGAAATATTTAAATCAGATTATTTAATTACTTTTTTATAAAAAAAATAGGGAGGAAATCTAAATTGAAAAAAATATATCCATTTTTGATAATAGGAATACTTGTCTTATCAAGTATTGGAGCAGTTGCTGAAACTGATGGTAAGCAGATGGAAAAAGAACCTATGAATATTCAAGATTGGCAGCTTATAATAGATATAAAAGGGGGATTCTTTGGATACACTGTGAGAGTTACAAATGAAGGAGGGGAACCAGTTAGTGGCAATTTAACAATTAATATAACCACAGATGCAGGGTTTATGCTACTTGGAAGGGAGTTGTCGGAAACCCCTGATGTCATTGAAGCATTACCTCCAGATGAATATGTGGAATTTAAAATGGGTCCTGTTCTTGGTTTTGGTTTCGCTGACATAACGATAACAGGTGTATTCACGCCCATAGACGACCCATATCCATTTGAGATGGAAGCAACAAATGGATTTGTACTTCTATTCTTCGTTAGATGTGGATTAACACCAATCACTATACCAGCCACCCCGTAAATTGATTAAAAGAACAACATCCTCTTCTTCCTTTTTTTATTGTTATTTGTTTTTTAAAAATGAAAATCGGTGTAACAAATAGTGTTTATTTTTTTCATTTATTATCTCTAAATATCATATCTGGCAACTTATTTTTTTATTTGTTGATTCAAATTTATAAAAATATTAGTTTTTTTCTTTCAGATTTGAAAAATAGAATTGAACTAAAAAAATTTATAAATTTTAAAAACAATATACATAAAACACCAGTTTTATTAAGAAATTCAGATGGAAAATGAAAAACGAAGAAAAAATAAAGATGTTTAAGGACGTATTTGCACCAAAATCTGGTGAAAAAGTACTTATTTTAATAGATATACCTCATGATAATATAATTGATAACAAAAGGTGGAAAAAACTTAGAAAAATGGCTAAAGAGTGGTACTTAATTTTTAAAAAAATGGGTGCTAAAACAGGATTTTCAGTCAGTATACTAGAGTATAAAGCTACAGGTTTGGAAAATTCATCTATCCCAAATGAAATTGTTAAAGTCGCAAGTAAATCAAATTTGGTAATTGCAATGACTGAATATTCTGCATCAGCTTCATTACTTCCTATTTGTACATCTAAAAATACAATTACATGTTGTGCTAGCATGCCTCAAGTAGAAAAAAGCATGGAAAAAACAGCATTTAAAGCTGACTATCAAAAAGTTAAAAAATATGCTGTTGCTATTAAAAAAATACTTGATGATTCTCTTGGTGCAGAGATAATATTTTCAACAGGTGATAGCCTTTATATTGATTTAAGAAATCGTATCTCAGAGGCAGAAACAGGAGATTGTACTCAAACAGGGCAATTTATAAATTTTCCAGCTGGAGAAACATGTATAGCACCTTATGAAGCAGCATCTGATGAGATCGATGAGTTTGGGGCAAGTAAAACTGAGGGAATCTGGCCAGTAATATATAACAAAGAACTCGTGAAATATATTATTAAAAATAACAGAATTACTGAAATTATTAGTAATGGTAAAAAAGCTAAAGAGATGAGAACTTTTTTTAAAGAAAATGATACTCGAATGAATGTTGCTGAGTTGGGTATTGGCTGTAATCCAAAAGCAGTTATTACTGGTAATGTTCTTGAGGATGAAAAAGTCGGTTTACATATTGCTTATGGTATGAGTACTCATTTAGGAGGAAAAGTAAAAAGCGATATGCATCAGGATGTATGCTATTCAAAAGACTGCCCAATTGAAGGTGAATCAGTTGTTTTAATTTATAAAGATGGAACTAAAATTGAAATAATACAAAATGCTATGCTCCAATACGAGTTACTTAAATAAAAACTGAAAAGACTATTTATTTAAATTCTTTTTTTCAACCTTAATTTCCTTAACAAAATATAAGATTAACAATGCTGGCCCTATTATTAAAGCTGCATAAAGAAAGAAACGATCATAACCGAGTATAAAAACAAGTGAACCACTTAGCATACTAATACCAATATCTCCAAAATTATGAATACTCATTAAAATTGATAATTGAGTGGCACCAATCTTTGGATTTACAATATCCATTACTAAAGCTGCTAATGCTGCATAAAGCGCGCTACCTTGAAGTATTCCAATTATTGCATATAAAATTGCTAAAATCTGCCATGTATCCGCAAAAACTAATAAAACTGAAAAGATAATTGAGCCAGTAAAACAAATAAAAATTATAGGTTTTCTACCATGTTTATCTGACAAAATTCCTCCAATCAATGCGCCTATTACTATGGATATAGGATATATTGCTGACATGATTCCTGTTTGAAAATCATTTAGATGTAAAAAATCTGCCATATATGCGGGTATAATTAAAAGCAGAATACCAAAATTCATCGGAGCTACAAATTCAAGAGCTGTTATGAGAAGAGTATTTTTTTTGCTAAATTCTTTTTTTAAGATTGATTTAATCTTCTGATTTTTTGTTGTTATTCTAATTTCTTTAACTAATAAAGGTAATACAATTGTTAAAAGAATAAAGACACTGACAATAACAAAAGTCATTGTGTATTCAAAGTATTGACCTATATATGTAAGAAATATACTTCCCAGAGCCCATAAAGAAAATAAACCCGCTGTCATTGAAGCATTTACTTTACCTCGCTCATTATAATCTGTAATTTGTACTGCCCAAGCATCAGCAGAAACATCAAGAAATACAACACCTAAATGACTTATGAAAAATAACAAAGTAAATGGAATTATATCTGTTGCAGGGTCTAATAGTGCAAGTGGAAAAAGACATAATGCTCCAGTTAATCCTCCAAATATAATAAATATTTTTCTTCCACGTGTTATAAAATAATCTATTATAGGTCCAGGTACAAATTTTAAAATCCATGGAGCATTTATTATTCCTGCAACAAGGGTTGTAGTCGATATTGGTATATTTAATTTATTAAAATATAAAACAGTTACCACTGTAGATAATGCAAATATTAATCCCTCTGAAGCATATAAATTGAAAAATAGAAAATATTTTAAATAACTTTTTTTAGCAATGTCAATCATTTACAATCAGTTAGTTTATAGATAAAAATTTAAAATTTAAATTTTTCTATATAATTATTTTTTTAATTTCTTATTAACCGTTGGAAGTGAGTTATTAAAACAAATTTTATTTTTATATTTGTTATATATCTCTTATCCATTTATTATCCATAAAATTTAAATCTTGATAATCTATATTTTTTCTAAGGGAGGAATATTATGAAAAAGACAATATTAATAATATTTGCTTTTATGACTCTATTGATTATTACTTCTTATACAATAATTGCTAGTGAGGAAAAAATATCAATTTATGGTCCTGAATTACAAATTGGTATATTCGGTGCAAGTATAGCTGGAGGTTTAAAAAGAACTGGTTTTGTTATATATAATAATGGAAATGAATCTATTATTGATATTAACTGGATTTATTCAATAAAAAGTATTACTAATGATAATATAAATTACAGTTATTTTAATGAACTTGAGTTATTAGAGAATAATTCGGCATATCTATTTTCAACACCTGATGTAAATGGTTTTGGATTGGTGACTTTATCACTTAATGTATCGTCATCAAATGCTGGAAATAAAACAATCTCAATCAAAGGATTTCAGATTGGCCAATATTCTATAAGTCGACCATGGATTCTAGCTTGGATTGATATCTAAAAG
>SMTZ1_10007442_pt1 | contig 16782 bp, 4 predicted proteins | sample DeeMarSWOR136_30_FD_25667 | JGI IMG/M metagenome (IMG submission 25667)
TCAGGCAGGTGGTAGCGAACTCAACATAGTGCTGTTCGGTGTTGAATCCTTCCACTCCCAGGATGTCTAAGGCGATAGGGTCATACTTAAATTGGCCTGTTTGACAATCCCACAACATCACTGCCAGATGCTCCTTGGAGGGGGTAACCAAAGTATCATAGCACATCTTGATTTTGGCCCATCTGTTCGGGTTGAAGCAACAATCATCGGAACTTTCACCTCCAGCTCCCGAATTAGTCCCTTGATCATCACCAAAGTGAGATCTCCACCAGCCACAACAATAGTAGCAATCGGTGAATGACACATAGGTGGCATAGCCGTTGTTGTCTCCGATGGGCTTGATGTCCGGCTGGGTAATAGGCGCCCACGGCATCATAGTAGGAGCTACCCAAATGTAGCGATCGTATTCAAACGTACCACCCACTGCTCCTCCCGGTATGGTAACCTCCACGCAGCCATTCTGATAGATTCCGTGAGTACCTAAATCTCTCTTCACTTGGACCACATCGAAATGATTGTGCCAGAAGTAGGTCACCCAGGCCGGTTCTCCGGTCTGAGGCTCCTCGAGTGGAGTCACAGTCACAGAACTGAGGAACTTAGCTGTTCCGCCACCGTCAATCTCGGAAGCAAAGAAGGAACCAGCATACTCCGTCGGGTTTTGCAGATGAGACTGCATGTCCACGCACTCATACACACTGCCATAAATGCCGATGACCACCGGAGTTCCACGATCGGAGGTCTGCCGGACGATTCCATGCATACCTCCTACACACCAGTTCTTCTCGAAGCTCATGGCATGCAGAACTCCGCCACTGTACGGGGTCAAAACGCCGTCGGACATCGTAAAGTAACCAACCGGCGCCATATCGTCATCCTGGTTGGAGCAGGTGTCGTGAGAGATCACCCGGACCTGGTAAACACCATTTGCCAGAGAAGTAGGATCCCATGAGGTCTTGTATAGATAGTAAGAACAACTGTTACAGCTCGGAGATTCTTGGAAAGAGCAAATCCTTAAGGTATCTGACCAGCCGATGGGTATCCAGTCGGTGGTTCCGGAGTCGGCATACTCAAACAATAGGGTGGAATCCTTCTCTGAGCTGTATCCATATATGTAGTTTCCGTCAAATCCGCCAATGGTGGTTATGGGAGCTTTGATGTCGGAAACGTAGACCTTCACCGAGTCAGAGACGCCCATATTTCCGAGGCAATCCCAGGCTTTAACGTAGAAGTAGTAGCATCCCTCGCATCCATCGAATTCCAGTCCAGAGGTGTTCCACATTATGGTGGTATCGCCACCGTAGAATGGATCCACCTCGAAGCACTTGGTGAACTCACCTTTATCACATCTCTCGATGCACACGGAGAACTTGGTCATCCCGGAGTTGTAGCATCTGGTCCAGCCCTCAGGCGAGGTATTATCCATAGCCACCAGTTCGATGGGGATTACGTCACCTTTGGAGATGTCCATGCCATCTGGACTGTGGTCACCCATGATGGAGATGATCTCAGAGAACGGAGCGGTGTTGTCCACGGTCACCACGATGGGATCGGAATCGCTATACCTGCCAGCCCTATTATAGACTGTGGCTTTCACATGATAGCGCCCGTCAGAAACCGATGACAAGGTGTTCCATTCCTTCGAGTAGAGGTCACCGGTGGGGTAGTTGTCTGGGAACTCGTCCATGCCAATACGGCTCCAGCTCGATGGGTAGGAGAAGATGTTCTTATACCGGAAGACCACGCTGTCCACCGGAACGCCGTCGGCGTCAACCAGGGCATAAAGCGTGACCATACCACCTACATAACCCAGCGTGTCCACGGTATCATCCGGACACTCCCTGAAGCACATTTGAGTGGAATCCAGGTATACCGTTGCCGCAGGTAATCCGTTGGCTACCGTGACCCTTATGGTCGCCGAGGTATCTACGTTATTGGAGCAGTCGGTGACCACCGCGCGCAGATAGTACTTTCCGTCCTCTACGGTATTCAAGGTATGCCAAACGACCAGGAAGTCGTCACCAACCGAGGTGCACGCATTATGGTGACCCTCGTTAACCCACTTCCACTCAAGCGAGTCCTCATGCTTGTACTGGTAGCATAGCTCGCAGATCTCATAGGCATTGAGTGCCAGGGATCTCAAGGTCACATCGCCCCATACATAGTCATCATTTATGGGCTCGACTATGACTGCCTGAGTCGGAGTCACGTCCAGAATGTAAAGCGCAACCGTGTCCTCGGTGAAGTTGCCCAGACTATCATAGAGCTTGGCCTTCAGATAACCCTTCCACCATCCATCCTCCAGCTCATATTCCGGAATCAATCCATCGGTCAGCGGATTGAAGGTGATGGGATAGTGATATGGATCGGTGGAGGTGCCCACGTGCATGCAATTGGTAGGACCACCCGTTATGGCCAATAGGAATGCGCTGATACAATTCCATGGACTGCCCTGCTGTCTGCTGTCGATCATCAGGTAGTAGGTGCCAGGCTCCAGGTGAACATTGTACCATTCGTGAAAGTCCCAGCCTCCTATGGCAGACTTGCGGATATATGGCCAAGTGTTCGATGAGCAGGGCGGGCATCCCTCGCCCAGAACCATTCCCGTACCTTCACGATAGTCGAGAGTAAACATTAGGAAGTCAAGATCAACCGGTAAACTGACGTTCAACTGGAAGATGATATCCTCGCCCCCGTCCATGGCCAAAAGACAAGTCTTGTCATAGTTGTCACTCATGCCGCAGGTGCCAGTGACTCCCTCCACAGGCAGATCCGCCGGTATCTCAAGTACTATGGGATCGCTGCAGTCAACGCCAGTGCCGTTGACTCCAAAGCCACTGCCACTGCTTGAGGATTGGTTTGTTGGTGAAAATTGCATATCCGCTTCCGGACATAAGAACCACTCCACCTTCATCACTTCGCAGGTATCCTCAGAGGGCAGAACCGAAATCTCGGCGGTGATATCATCACCCGCCTTGACGTAGGCTTTTCCATTTCCACCCAACCAGGGGCTGGGGTTGACGTTATATATGGAAGCTTCTGGATCAGCCACCATGGATATAGCCGGTTTGGGCGCCTCGTTATCCACAAAGACGGTGATGCCGGCATTTACCGCAACTGCATCCCAGAAGGTGGAATCATCGAACATTCCATCCTCGTCCTCATCCTGCCACATATTCCCAGCCTGATCCACAACCTTAATTCTGATGTCATACCAGGTGTTGTTATTCCAGGCCTGCGTGTTAAAAACGCAGGTATAAATGTTGTTATACCAGGCAGGGTTTCCGTCGCACATCCAGGTCCAATTGGCAGGCAAATCTGGACTGGAATGAAGCTTGTACCAGAAGCTCAATTCATAGACGTCCACCAGAGTGTCCAGAATCTCCGCCTTCAGAATTATCCATCCGGAGACCTTGGGTATGCCATGGCAGGTGGTGACCACGTCTTCGACTATAAGCTGAACGTTCGGGGCCTCACAGTCCACGAAGACCTTAACCATCTCGGAGGTATCCGGCATGTGGAATTGGTTATATCCTATGGCAATCAGGTAGACCGTGTCACCGTGGTTAACCAAGCCCTTATTGTTCCAGCAGGTCTTCCAATAATCGCCGTCTTTGTAAAAGACCTCGTCGATGAAATACCAAGGTGGACCTGGGGCATTGACCGAATACTTGAACTTGACCTGAGTCACCATCTCCTCTGGACAATTCTCCTCCAGCTCAGCCCAGATCTGCACACAGGTGGATTCGGTTTCGGAGCAAGGAATTCTGGTCCACTCCCGTGGAAGCTCGATCCGCATGCACGGACCGATTTGGGGCGGTACACACAGGTCAATCTCCATAGGCGACGGCACACACGCCGAATCGTTGGCCTGGCTTGTCACATACACAAAGAGCTGCTGGGTGCCTGCTGGCCAATTCTGCACGCTTATGGAATCTATGATGAAGGGCATAGTTACGTCGTTTCTGTAAAGGATGCGATGACCTTCGTCATCCACCAAAGCTCGCACGTCTATGGTAAACGAGTCAGCGGCGGTGGCGCCCAACACGTTGATTTCCACCCAGTTCACCGTATCTGCCCTGACATCGAATCCACACATGCTCTGCGGCGAGGCGGCACCGTTTACGTTTAGCACCTGAGCCTGACAGCGAGTCGGATCCCAGAAGAAGAGGAAATGTCCGGGAACCAGATTCTGGTCATCGTCGTCTATACAGGCTTCCGCATAAGCCCGAATGGTGTCCTGGCAGTTGCCAATCACGTCGCAGGCTGTGGGCAGAACCTCCACCCAGCCCACGTAATCTAAATCGACCAGGCAAGCAATGGTGTCGAAGAAGACAAATCCTTCATCCGGACGATACATGCCACAACCTTCATCGTCGACATAGCACTCCTGCCAGGGTCCCGGATCTCCGGGAGGATCGTTCAGATCGTGCCTTAATCGATACCACAAACAGACGCTGTCTATGTCCGGATCCTCGGAGAGGGCTTTTATGGTAAAAGGTGAGCCAAAGGTGCGACCCGAATCCGGGTAGACTATGCAGGCTTTGGGCGGGGTACTGTCGGCCAAAGCTCCCACCACGCAGCTAAACGGTCCCACATTGCTGCAGTTATCCTCGGTTTGGATCATAAACTCCCAGTAGCCTGCTTCGAGCGGTTCGGAATGCCAGGTATAAATCGGTGCGGCGGGCTGTTCTGTCTTATCCGTCATGCCAATGGAATCGAAAGGTGCTCCCTCATAAGAAGCCCAAACATAGTAAGCGAACGCATCATATTCCTGGCAGAGCGTATCCCAAGCAAGCTCTACTATGCCTCCGGCGTGAGACGTGGCAACAAGAGCGCAGGGTACGCTGTCCGGACAGAACTGCGGATATCCGATCGGTCTGGGACGACGCGTGTCCAGGGTCTTGTTCAAAACATTGCTGGCCACAGTAACACAATTATTCACATCGTCGCAGGCAGTAACCCAAACCCGATAATCACTATCCCGGTCCGGCGGCTCGGTGTTGTCTCTGTCTTTACCATACTTGATCGGCGGCTTGGTTATGGTCCAGATGGTATCATATATACCAGCGGGTCCCTCAAACAGCGGCATGGCATGTTGCATAAGCGAATCTATTCCTGCCGAGTCCATCATGGCAGTAACCCAAACCCGATAATCACTATCCCGGTCCGGCGGCTCGGTGTTGTCTCTGTCCCACAGATATTCCACCTCCAGATCGGGCGGCCATAAGTCGATGGTGCCACAAAGCGAGTCTCTCAGGGTGTCGTAGTTACAGGCGTTATCCCAGGCCCGGACAAGAAAGTTCACCGCACAATCAGTTGAGTCAATAAGCACCGGATCGGTGAGGCAGAACACCTTCCGGAAAATGCGGTTGTTCTCCAGCACGTCATCCAATTCTATCCAGTCATGACCATCCGCATCCGGGTTATCAGTGTACCAGACCCAATCGACCTCCATCTTATCGCACTCCTTGAGCGGCTCAATCGGGTTGGTTCGTCCCCAGCCGATTATCATGATACAGTCGCCCAAATTGATCTTTCCAACAGGATCCAAGTCGGTGACGAACTCCCAGCTCACCGAATCGATGATGGGCTTCTGGGTGTCGATCCTATACACCAGATCCTCATGTCCGATGCATATGGTATCGCGGTTGCCCACGGTATCCTCAGCCCAGGCACAGACGTACCAATGCCCGGTGTCTGCATCCACTCCCCAGAAGCCGGCGAGTCCACCGGGTTGTCCGGCATTCCGTCTGTCCGGGATTATGAACGATTTGCTCCAACAGCTGTCGCAGTCATAACCTTCTCCCCACCAACAACCCCACGGGTCGTCATTCGGGCACCCCAACACAATCGGCGACACGCCGAACATATGCATGGAACTTACGTAACCCAGCAAGCGGACTCTCCCTATGACGTGGATGCCTTGGGAGGTATCGATGTCGCTCTCGACGTTGGTGGCGCAGACTCGGACCGTGTCTTCCTGATCCACCATTTCTGGCCTTATATAGGGTTCAATGTCATAGTATGCATGGGTGGAGCAGCTATTGCCCTCGATGCAGAAATGCAGATCGAAGGTAGGTCCAAAGACGTCAAAGTAAAGCGTGTACGGATCATAGGATGGCTCGGGAGGACCCACCCATCCGGGGTTGCGCACCTGATTGCTATTAGCATCCCCGTTTTCGAGAACAATGTATCCCGGCTCCATCGTCACATCGAGACCGGTTCCATGATACTCCCCGGGAGTAGCGGTGACCATGGCGGTGTGGACATCCAGGGTGATGTAGAAGAACTCCGAATTGCTGGGAAGAAGATAGTTTATGTTGAAGAAGGTCACCTCATCATTGATGTCAAACTCTATGCCGCTGGTGTTAATGGTCTTTCGGTGGTCATCCTCGCCCGGCTGGAAACCCGGGGTCGTGCCGTCCTCTATCCAAAGCTTCAGGTTCTCCGTGGCATAAAAATGCTGGATGTAGCTTCTGACTGTGATTTTGTCCAGGGTCTCACCTTCTAAGTCCTCGAGTTCGAATCCGATCACCGCGCGATTATCAGTGTTCTTACCCACAAGGCCGTCGGGCACGTCATACAAGGGTACAAAAAAGTCGGCCGCCAGCCCTTGCGTCGCAAACAAAGGCAAAACCAGGAGCGCCAACAAAATTACTGTTGTTCGGAAAGGTTTCATCTTTGAAACTCCTTCACAAAATGGATTTAAAAAAGTTTTTAATTTACTCCGATTATTTTTCTCAGACATCCTTTTTTCCCCTCCTTTCATTCTTTAAGGATTTTCTTCTTTAGGGTGAAAAGAGATTTCCCGGCGCACCCTAAATTGGTTAAGTTTCTTTCTTTCTGCTTCAAATTCGATCTTCCTTTCGATCTCACCTCCTTCAGACTAAAAAAAGTTTTTTGTTATTTCCTTATCTTAAAGTTGCCCAAGTTTAAAAAAGAGCTCCCCTTTGATAACCAAACTTTGAGAGCGTTTATCTCACCACATCACTCCTTTCCTTAGAATAATTTTTCTATAGATATACTTTACCTTAGTTACTATTCTTCCGCTAAACAGCCGGAACGTCAAAGAAGGAAAAGTTAAAAAGTTTTCTCCCCTTCTAAAAAATTTTTAACTCTTTGCTAAGCTTCACCCTTCCCTTCGCTCCTGAAGCCCGAATATCGCAGGAAGGGCTAAACCTGAAGGGCAAATCCAATTTCAATCCTGCCCTTTCTTTTGGCCAAACTCCCATATTTAAAAAAAATCACCAAAACAAAATCATACCTAAGTTGCCAAATTGTTCACAAATATATACCCCCCCCAAAATTTGTCAAGAGAAATTTTAACAATTTATGAAATTTATCTTTGGTCCGCTTCATCATAACAAAGGTCCACATTTTCCTTGATTTATATTGACTTAATCTCTTCTCAAAATCACCTATTCCAAGTCACGTATGAGAGCTCAAAACCGCTTTCCAGGACAGGTCTTTATGAATATCACACTTTTGCTTCAAGGAAGGTTAAAGATTATCAGATGGTTTATTGCGAATGGAACTTTAAGGGTTCGCCAAGCCGAGTCTTCACCGAGACCGACATCTGAGGAAGAAAAGGAATTTTCTTCTTTTTCCGATGAATTTTCGCTTTACATTCTCCTCAAGTTTAGGCATCTGTGGATCGTAAAACTCCATTTTTACAAAACCTAACATCCACCCTGTTATACACTTCCAAAAATATACATCCACCTTATCGGCATAAACTTTTATTTTCTTTAGTCCTCATTTGTTACCAGAAACGCCTCCAGAGTGTGAAATTTTTTTCACATACGTTTCAGAGAAGAAAAAGATTCAAAAATTTTCTTTAGAAAAAACCTCTCTTAGAATTAAGCACACAAGTTCAAAGAACAAAAGTCTATTGTAGCATTCGATTGCACATTTCCAAAAGAACCCTAACCACAGTCAGAGCAGGCGGGTTCCTCCGGTGTAAGATGAGAGGTAAACCAAGTGGAATGCAAAAAAAATTGTGTGCATTATTTGACACAGGCTTAGTCCCTCAAAAATATTGCCGTTTCCTCAGGCAAGGAAGAATTTATGAACACACCGGAACCCAGCTCAAATCCAGCCGGAGTGGTTAGACGAGGCAAAATCTGAATATACCAATGATAATAGTCCTCTCCAGCATCTTTTATGGGAGCAGTGCGAATCATCAGGTTATAATCCGGGTCATCTAATTTTGTATGCAGCTTCTCCAGGATTCCTTTTATCACGGAAGCCATGGACCGAACTTCCTCTTTATCAATATTCCCGAAACACGCATTATGCTTTTTGGGGACGATCCAGGTTTCAAAAGGAGCACGCGAAGCAAACGGATGGAAAACCACGAATTCCTGGCTATCCAGAATTATCCTCTTCTTATGGACAAGCTCCTGATGGATCATATCACAAAAAACACAACTGCCGTGATCATCATAATACCTCATGGCTTCTTCCAAAAGATGTCTTATGCTGGCAGGAACTAAGGGTAAGGCGATTAACTGAGAATGAGGATGCGCAAGTGAGGTCCCCGCAGAAATTCCGTGATTTCTGAAAATGATAATCAGCTTGAACCTTCTATCCTTTTCTAAATCTAGATATCTTTTCCAATAAACTTCGCACACCTCTTCGATTTGCTTCAAGCTTAAGGTGGCCAAGCTTTTGTTGTGCTGGGGTGATTCTATAATCACCTCATGTTCCCCCACGCCAGCCGTACTCCTGAAGAATTCTCCGGTTATTCCGGTCATTTTTCTATCTGGATTCAGTGCTGGAAACCTGTTGGTCACCACCCTTATTCGCCATCCAGACTCATCTGGCTTTGTTTTTGGATCTCGCAAGGCGAATACCTCTGGAGGAGTCTTCTTCTCGTTTCCCGGACAGAAAGGGCAGCTCGGGTCGAAAACCGGGACTTTCTCTTTTTCACGTTTTTCTGTATGAAATTCGTGCGGTCTTTTAGCTCTCTCTTTGGCCACGATAATCCATTCTTTGGTGGCTCGGTTTAATCTTAGCTCGGACATATTGCTTTTCCTTATTCGGTTTCGTTTATGGGTGGCTAAGTTGGTATCGAAACTCGATGCTCAAAACTGGGTGTTGCAAATTTCTCATGTATGGAGATTCAATTCCCCAAGCTCCAGTTGCCGAACTTCAATATCTGATATCCGCTTCACAACTCACTCTTTTATACTCCTGTTTTAAGTGCCAGCCATTGTTTCGAGCTTCTCCAGCTGTTCTTTCTCTCCGATCACGATCAAAATGTCGCCTGCTTCTATGTTGGTTTCTGGCGACGGGTTCAAAAATACGTCTTTGCCCGGCTTCTTTATGCCCGCTACCATAATTCCGAATTTCTTGCGGATGGGTGAATCTTTCAGGGTGCTCTGGGTGAGAGGTGAGTCCGGCTTGATCTCTATCTCCTCAATTACTAATCCTGTTTCCTTGTCGAAAGTCACCACTTTCATGAAATCCACCAGATTCGGTCTCAGGGTGGTCATCGCCATTCTGATGCCTCCAATCTTGTATGGTGATACAACCTTATTGGCTCCTGCTCTTTTGATCTTCCTTTCAGCAGGCTCTGAATCTGCCCGCGCAGTAATGAAGAGATTAGGATTGAGTTGACGAGCCGAAAGAACAATGAAAACGGTGTCAGCTTCATTTGCCACGGCGCTTACTAACCCCTTAGCCTTCTCTATACCGGCATTGCTTAGTACCGAATCCTCTGTGGAATCACCTTGAACAAACAGGAATCCGTCCCTTTCTATTCGCTCCACAGCTAGCGGGTCCTTCTCCACCACTACGAAGGGAACCCTGCGGATTCGAAATTCCTTACAAACCCTTCTCCCGACCCGACCATATCCGCATACGATGTAATGATCCTTCAAACCTTTTAAGCTCATCTCCATCTTTCTTCTCCCTAAAAGTTTCCTGATTTCTCCCTCCACGATCATCTGCCCAATGATGCTCACGGTATAGGCGGCTCCTCCCACTCCAAAGATGACCAATATCATGGTAAATATCTTGCCGGTGGGGGAGAGAACGTAAACTTCTCCGAAGCCCACGGTGGAGAGAGTGATAAGGGTCATATAAAGGCTATCCAGAGGAGACCATCCCTCTATTATGGTATAGCCCATGGTCCCGAATGAGATTACCAGAACCAATATCAACAAGACTATTTTGAATCTTTCCTCTAAGTCCAAATTGACATCCTCTCAGTATTCTAATTGCAGAAACTTTCGCGTTTTGCTGATAAAATAGCTGGAGGCAAGTCCTTACCGCTTGTAAGCCAAGTCTGCGCCACTCCAAATCTGCATTCTCCAACTATTCAGAGTTTTAAGTCGCTTCATCACACCCACGTCCTATTTTTTATAGATCCTCAGGTATTTCCTCTCTTTTCTTCACAAACTCTTTGGAGATCATCTTGGACAAAACCGGCGGGGTCGACAAGGTGGTAATGATAACCATGAAGATCACGATGGAATAAAGATCAGAGGAGATCACGCCCATGCTCAAGCCGATGGAAGCTACGATCATTCCTACCTCTCCTCGAGGTACCATTCCCACCCCCACCACGGAAGCTTCCTTTAAGCCCAGAGTGATTCCTCCTAACCCACACCCAATAAGCTTTCCCAAAATAGCAAAGATGGTCAAGATCACTGCAGATTGGATCAGATCAATTTTGGTAAAAACGGAACAATCCACCTGGGTTCCCATCACCACAAAAAAGTAGGGCACCAGAAAGTCGTATAAAGATTCAAATTTCAATGAAAGTTTGAATTGAATATCAAGTTCAGCCAAGACCATTCCAGCCATGAAAGCTCCCACAATGGCAGCCAGGTGGATGTAACTGGCCACCGCTGAAAGCCCCAAACAGAAGAGCACAGCCAGGGCGAAAGGTGCGTTTTTGCTTTTGAAAAAATCCAGCTTTGGACCCACCAGCGGTATTACCCTTTTTCCTATTACCATAAGGAAGATCACAAATCCGACCGCCTCCAAAGTGATCAATCCTATGGTAACATAGGAGATAGCACCCTTGCCTGCTCCAGTGACTACTGCCAAGACCAATAATCCTAAAATATCATCGATCACCGCCGCGCCTAAAATGATCCGTGCCACTCTGGTATCCAACACCCCCAAATCCGCCAACACCCTTGCGGTAATTCCCACGCTGGTAGCCACCATTGCAGCCCCGATAAACATCGCTTCTATCGTGGTGTGTTCTGCGGTCAAAGTGTAGAGATAGCCAAAGAAGAAGGGCAAGATCACTCCTAAGATTGCCACGAACAGAGAGGTACGCCCTACCTTGATTATCTCATCCACTTTGGTATGTAGACCAATGCGGAAAAGAAGAATGATTACTCCAATCTCCGCTAAAACCTTATAGACCTTAAATGTGTCAACTTCTGAGGGATCGATCAACCCAAAGATATAGGGACCCAACAAGATTCCAGCCAATATCTCCCCGATCACTGCGGGCTGTTTGATCCTTTCGAAAAGCTCCCCCATGATCTTGGCAGCCGCGAACATCAATAGAAGATCAAACAGTATTTTTGTGATATGTTCCATTTTTTCTGTAGGGGCGGGGTTCATCCCCGCCCGTTATACTTATAGCTAACTGTTCATAACACGGCTTTCTAAGATATGAAATTTTTTATCCCTTGCAAGAAAAAAATACCCCGGCCCCGATTTTATCGGGGTCGGGGCGTCATCACATTAGGGTTGGGGCAGGGGCTTGGCCTGAAGGGTTAAACCCCCGCATCTGTAGAATACTCTACTGAATATCTGACCTGGGCTCAATCACAGTCGGGCGGCGGTCCTCCTTTAAACAGATAGTTAATCAGATAAACCACGTCAGCGCTATTGATTATGCCGTCACAGTTGCAATCCCCAGCCTCCATAGGCACAGGCGCAGGTCCGCCCTTAAACAGGTAGTTTATCAGATACACAACGTCAGCAGAATTGATGATTCCATCACCATTGGTATCGCCACAGATATATACAAGTGCCTCACCCAAATACACCTCGAGGTCTCTACCCCAAACAGTGACATGCATCACTCCTATGGTCTGAGGATTGATCTCAAAGGTTGCCTCGCCTGAGAGATCAGTATACAGAGCTTGAAACACCTCGTCTCCGCTGGGTCCTTCTTTCCAAAGACAGACGATTGCTCCTTCCTGAGGAGCTCCATCGACTTGGACAGAGACAGTAAATGTGGATTTACGTTGATCCTTCGGAACACTAGATGGATGGTCTGGGTCGGGTTTTTTGGGGGCTCTAAGCCACTTTTTTTGATCGGGGTCCCCCAAGAGAAGAAACGATAGCATCGCAATCTTACACTGCTTGTTTTTTTCCTCTGTTCCGTTAGGATCACATTTTTTAGCAAGTTCTATCTTTGCCTTATTGATCAGTCGACCGAGGTCCATTGTCTCGTTCTTGGCGCGGAGTCCGCATAACAGTTGTTTAACAATAAGTAGCTCCAACATCTGGGCGGCTGCGTGGGGTGATTTTCGGGTGAACCCCAAGTGAGCCGTTGCTTTGCACGACTTTATCCAATGTTCACCAATACAATCCTCCGTGGGATGGTCAATTTTATTGTTATAACACGCAAGAGACTTAACGATGGGTTCGAAGATGTCTACGATCAGATCCGTCACATTCTGCTTCTCCAGGCTGTTGAAATCCTTATCCCACTTATACCATCGAGTCGGGCCTCCATGTCCGTAATAATTCACCTCACCCACCCCGTCTTTAATTTTTTCTGCTATCGTATCATTTGTGCCCCCTGTTGAACCCAATACCGTTTGAGGGTCAAACCCACATTTTTTAAGGATTGAGGCTACGGTTTTTTGAGTTTCCTCAAACAATTGGTCGTGTGGCTTATTCGGGTCGGGCTTAGCAGCTACAATGAGCTCTTTAGTAACCTCAGAGGGGGCAGTTTTATCGTTTTTTATCTTCTTATCGATGATCCTCTTCAAGATTACAGGATCGTTGGTGGGGAGTCGCCCAACAAAGAGGTCAGGTGTAAGATCCATCCTACCATTCTTTTCCACCATTTCGTAAAATTCATCTGAAAGGATATCCCGATCTCCAATACTGCTAGAATCAATCCCAAAATCGGACACTTTCGCTGGAACATCAGTATGGTCGCCGATCAACTCCACGTATTTCGGCTTATTCTTACACGGTGCACTGTCATAAAACGCTTGGATAGTCTCCTTGATCTGGTCAGCAGTTGCTCCCGCCTCCGAAACTTTCTTTTTCTGGACATTATAACCTAAACTATGCTTATAGTCCATTAGCTCTTTGATAGAGGGATCATCGATGAGATTGTCGGGCACTATGAAAAGCTCATGCGCGACAAACTCCTCCTTATTCTGAGGAGCATCTTGAAATACACACCCAGAGTTGGTTAGACTCTCATAGAGAATGATCCAGGGCCGGGGGATAGTGTCGGTAACTGGAGGACCGGGGTAACTAAAGGTTACATCGATGGTGTTATAGACCCTCAGGGAGTCAGTGACCGGATTATACTGGAAAGGAAATATGCCAACATTGCTTACCGGTAATATATGCCAGAAACCAACTGATCCTGCACTTACAGTAGATAACGGGGAGAAATAGTTGGAATCGCTGTAGAAGCTCGTATCCATGACGAAGGGTGGTTCCTGTTCTCCCATTGGGTCTAGCTGGAGAGGAAAGATGTGAAGGTCCCCAAAAGTCAACGGTGGTGAGGTGGATATATTTGTTACTATTACCGTATCAGCGAGAGTGGACAATCCGATCATCTCACCTATGGCTGGCAATTGGGGTCTCCCGTCCTGATACGTAGAGATCATCTCTGGAACGGTGATAATCTGGAAGGTATCTGTCCCAACAATCGTGTCTTGGATACACATTCCGTGAACGATGACTCGTAGGTCTGTTTGAGACGGATCACATCCTATAACCTCTACCTCTGTAGGAGTTAGTGGTGGAGAGCCATCAAAGGATACCCACCCGCATTCAGGGTGTTCGGTTATGGTCAAGTCGAAATCCGGTATGCAATCCGGACTGGGCCAGGTATCAATCATAATGTAGTAGGTGCCCGGTTCCAAGTGAACGCCCGTGAAACCATGGGGAGAGGCGCTGGAATTCGTGGACATGGCTATACATGAATCAACACCCGGCGGGCATGCATCATCCAGAGCGATTCCGGTCCAAGAGGTGGTTTTCGGATCGAGTTCTATATCCACATCAACAGCCTCACTGACATTCAGCTTATAGATAATATCCTCACCGCCATCGTAGGGTCCAAGCGCGGTGTTGTCATAGTCGTCAACCCTGCCGCAGGTCGTCTGGCTCAAATCACTGAAAGGCAGACCTGCCGGCAGGTCGATCTCTATGGGGAGATCGCAATTATCGCCAGGCAAGCCTGTCACGCGGTAGATGGTGTCGCAGACCGGCAGAAAGTGTCTGGGGATGTAGTCGACTGCATCGTATCTATAGAACCTGAACGGGCTTCCTGGAGGCCAGAATGTGCTGTCAAAACATATCTCTGTCGTGTCGCATTCTTCGGACATATACACGTGAAAAGTCAAGGTGGCAAGAAGCACCTTGCTTCCCTCCCACCATCTCTGAGTATCAAAAGCCTGAAGAAGGGCAAGGAACACGTGGCCCGAGTCGCCGTCTGAGGAGTGAGACTCTATATTGGTATACCTGTCCCAGGCGGGTTTTCCAGCTTCAACCATCTGCAACAAGCGGTTGTGCACGGTATCACCGGTAACAGGGTCCACAAGATGACGGAACATGCTTCGGGACATTCTGGGATCAGATGGGTTAATGATGGTATTATTCCAGTTGCCGAAAGTGGGGAAAATCACCGAATCCGCACAGCCTGCCGGCTGATGCCAAAAGGCGAGTGGAACCACGAAAGCCGCAATCGAGTCTTGCACCCATATGCTAAATTCATTCCACCAGAAGGTATTCGAATCGTGGGTAACGTAAATGGCAACCCGCACCGAATCGTAACCTGCTGTTGCTTCGTAGATATTGTCACCATCAAATGTCTCCACATATAGGGTGTCGCAGATGCCCAAGTCTGCCGTATCCTGGGGACATTGAGCCTCCGTATTGTGTGGGGTGAAAAATAACACCACCACAATCATCCCGGCTAAAACTATCAAATTCCTTTTCATTTTAGTGCTTCCTTTAGATTTTAAAGGTTTTAGGTTTTTAGGTTAAAGTATCCTTTTGAGATTTCATCTTCTAAACCTTCTGGCTTCACTGGCTACCGTTTGCCAGTGTGTAATTCATAGACCCCCTCCACCTATTACTTCATGTCATAGACCACCTCCTTCCCTTCGACTTGGCTCCCTTCGGGTCTGAATTCAGGGTCACCCTGAACAAACCTGAAGGGTGAGCAAAGTCGACCCGTGTTTGTGGTTTAGCTCGGGACAAAGAGAGGGGCTATTTTCAAATGCATATAGCTTGATCTGAATCTTTATGGGGTATAGACCCACTTTGCGCTAACCTCTCTTCCAAAGGGTTGCTCAAACGACTCTATTTATAATTTTTTGAAAATTGTGAGGACTGGTTGGCTCCAATCGTGCCAAGGGCAGGCCCGCCCAGACCGGCGTTCGTCCGAATGCCTTTGGCGGAAACAAAGGAAAGGAATCGCCAGTCATTCAATCAAAAACTGAGCAGAAAAGCCTAAATCTCTTTCTAAAAATCATTTCCTTATCTGCTCATTATCTAATATAAATCCAGTAAGACGATTTGTCAAGGGAAAAGCGAAATTTTTTAGACCAAATCCTTCTAATTTTTGAACCACTTTAAGTCGATCAAGCTAAAAATACCCCGACCTCGGTTTTGTCGAGATCGGGGTAAAAGTATGTTCTCAGTCAGATGTGCTTACTTTTTCCTCAAGGGGAGCAACAATCTGAGCATGGTTCTGGTCCACCTTTGAACAAGTAGTTAATTAAGTAGACCACATCTGCACTGTTGATCACATCGTCACAGTTAACATCCCCTGTGCACTCAGGTGCTGGTGCAGGACCTCCCTTGAATAGGTAGTTGATCAGATAAACCACATTAACATCACCACAGAGGTAAGGCTCTTCCTGTTGACAGTAGAAGACATATGCTCGTCCGACGCCGGGTCCTGCGGCTGACCTCCCGGGTGCCCCAAAAATCAGATCGGGATGGCCATCGTTGTTCACATCCCCAGCTCCGGAAACCGAGTGGCCCAAATAATTATACGAGGCCTCACCGGTGAATGTACACAGCAGAGCACCGGTCTGACCGGAATAGACGTACGCCTCCCCGGCGTCTGAGCCTCCGGCATTGTTATACATTGCCCCCACGATCATATCATCGTGGCCGTCGTTGTCCACATCTCCAACTCCGGAAACCGTGCGATAACGACCCAGTTGATCGCCTGCCTGACCGGTGAAGGTCCAGAGCAGACCACCGGTTTGGCCAGAATAGACATACGCCCGCCCGGCGTTGGTGCCTCCCGAGTCACTTTCGGGTGCCCCCACAATCAGGTCATCATAACCGTCGTTATTCACATCCCCGGCTCCGGAAACCGAAGCGCCCAAGAGGTCTAACTCCGCCTCGCCGGTGAAGATGTAGAGAGTGTCTCCATCTATGCCGGAGAAGACATAGGCCCGGCCGGCTTTGGTGCCTCCCCCATCATTCTCGGGTGCGCCCACGATCAGGTCATCATAGCCGTCGTTATTCACATCCCCGGCTCCGGAGACGGAATGCCCGAACAGGTCAATCGCGCCCTCGCCGGTAAAGATG